>LXOW01099978.1_pt1 | contig 17831 bp, 16 predicted proteins | sample 1368591 | NCBI WGS metagenome assembly LXOW01 (sample SAMN04884650, study PRJNA319009) | bovine gut metagenome | isolation source: Cow rumen | host: Bos taurus | place: Italy: Legnaro (PD) | collected 2014-07-09 | reverse complement strand
TTTTGTATATTTGCGATATGTTTGCTCAGGCATTGAACGGAAAAATCTTCGATATCGTGTCGCGGACTGCGCACGAGCAGGGCGTGCGTGCCTTCGTCATCGGGGGTTACGTGCGCGATTTCTTCCTGCAGCGCGAGAACAACGACATCGACATCGTGGTCGAGGGCAGCGGTATCGCCCTTGCCGAGGCCGTCGGGCACAAACTGCACACGAAAGTCTCCGTCTTCAAGAATTTCGGCACGGCCATGCTTCACTGCGACGGCATGGAGGTCGAATTCGTCGGGGCGCGCCGCGAATCGTACCGGGCCAACTCCCGCAAGCCCATCGTGGAAGACGGCACGCTCGAGGAAGACCAGCAACGCCGCGATTTCACTATCAATGCCATGGCGTTCAGCCTCCAGCGTGACGACTATGGCAACCTGGTCGACCCTTTCGGAGGCATCCGTGACCTCAATGCCGGCCTCATCCGCACGCCGCTTGATCCTGACACTACCTACAGCGACGACCCGCTGCGCATGCTCCGCGGCATCCGCTTCGCCACGCAGCTGGGCTTCACCATCGTGCCGGAATCCATCGAATCGATGCGCCGCAATAAGGAACGCATCGAAATTCTTTCAGCCGAACGAATCGCCGACGAACTCAACAAGATCATGAAGTGTCCGAAACCCTCCGTGGGTTTCTACCTGCTCGACGAATGCGAACTGCTGCCCTACGTGCTGCCCGCCCTCGCCGACCTGAAAGGCGTGGAGACAGTCTCCGGACGCGGACACAAGGACAATTTCAAGCACTCGCTCCAGGTACTCGATAATGTGGCTGCCGCCAGCGACAACCTTTGGCTGCGCTGGGCCGCCCTGCTCCACGACATCGGCAAGGCACCGACCAAGCGCTGGGAACCCGGCACCGGCTGGACCTTCCACGCCCACGAATACGTCGGTTCGAAGATGGTCAAGACCGTTTTCAACCGGCTGAAGATGTCGCAGACCGAGGACATGAAGTACGTCCAGAAACTGGTGGGCCTGCATATGCGTCCGGTAGCGCTGGTCACCGACGAAGTGACCGACTCCGCCGTCCGCCGCCTGCTCTTCGAGGCCGGCGACGACATCGACGACCTGATGATCCTCTGCAAGGCCGACATCACCTCGGCCAACGAACAGAAAGTCGAGCGTTACAAGCAGCAGTACGAGCACGTCCGCGATAAACTGGTCGAAGTCGAGGCCAAAGATGCGGTACGCAACTTCAAGAATCCCATCACGGGCGAGCTCATCATGGAGAAATATCATCTCCCGCCCTGCCGCCAGGTCGGTGTCATCAAGGAATACATCAAGGAAGCCATCCTCGACGGCGTCATCCCCAACGACTACGACGCCGCATACGCTCTCATGGAGCAGAAGGCCGCCGAGCTGGGTTTATCTTAGTTTTCCCCTGACCAGTTTTCAGGAATAGTAGTACAGTAATCGAAGCCACTGCCGTCGGGACGGCGGGCCAGGAAGTGGGTCGTCGTGCCGTTGGTGACCAGGATGTAGCGCACCTGCAGGACGCGGGTGTAACGCAGGACCTGCTCGACGACAGCGGCATCGAGCGACACGCCCGGCGCCTTGCACTCAACCAGCAGCAGCGGCTGCAGCGTGCGGTCGAACACCAGCACGTCAGCACGGTAACGACGGCGGTTGTACAGGAAACCATATTCGCTTTCCATGCGCGCCAGCGAGACGCCGCAGCTTTCATGCAACCAGCGGATGACTTGCTGCCGCACCTCCTCCTCTGGCGTGCGGGCCACATTCTTGCGGCGCAAAGGATCGTAGATTTCGTCCATCAGCTCAGATCAGCTTGACGATGAGCGTGGTCTGCTCACCGGCAGCCAGACGGTAGTGAAGTTCGCATTCCACTTCTTCGCCTTCGGCAGAAGGAATGACTTCCGTATAGCGGACATGGAGATAACGCGTCTGGTCGTCACTCTGGATACGGTAGGTACGACGCTCGCGGCTGGCAGCACGCTGGTAGATATCCTGATTGTAGGCTAAGGCGATGGCGCCTTTGATATACAGGCCCTCCGTGTAAGAAGACTCCAGCTGTTTGCGCTCCGCCGACTTGGTGTCGACCGGTGTTGGAGGTTCGGGGCCGGGGGGATCGGGCTGCGGACAGGATACCGCCATCGTGGTGGCGACCAGCACGAGGAGCAGCGCGAAACGCAGGATGAAGCCAGGGTTTCTTTTCATTCTTTTACCTCCAGGATTTTGGTAAGGGTCTCCCGGGCACCATCAGGGTAGGTGATGGTGGCGGAGATCTTGTGGGCGCCCGAACGGGCGAAGGTATAGAATTCGCCGGACAGGGGCTGGCTGTCGACGGACCAACTGACGACAGCCTTTTCATCGAGCAGGTTGAGCAGGAACAGGCGGATCTGCTCGCCTTTGCGCCAGCTGCGGTCCATGGCCCCGATGAGCGGGTAATCACTCAAGCTGCTGAGTGCCTGGAATTCCAGATAATACACGCGACCCACCACATTCCAGCGGCTGTAGAACAACTCGCAGTAATAGGTCTCGCCCGGAAGCAAGTTGTCGAAGACATACTGCGTCTTGTCGCCGACCACCACGGTCTGGCTGTTGATGCCGTTGACGGAGCCCCATCGGAGGTTCCACTGGCCGGGGGCACTCTTGTCGCACTCCCAACTCAAAACGGCGGAAGTCTGTCCCGGAATAATCGAATAACCGGTCATCACGGGAAGATCCCAGCTGTCGTCGTAAACCACCTGACAGCTGATGCCTTCGGATGTGCGTGTGATGTCGGTCAGGCCCAAGCCCACCCCTTTTCCGCCCCAGGCACGCAAAGGGAACAAATAGGAAGAGTGAATAGTGCGTACGTTTTTCTTGCCGGGATAAAAGGCCTCCTCCACGCTGCCAGCTTCCATGCCCGTCGAGGAGACGAAGTATGCACAGGGGTGCGTGGCACAGCCGTTGACAGCATTGGTCGTCCAGCGCATCCGGGCTGTCATCGAACCGGCGGTGTTGTTGCTTTTGTCAATGTGATAGACCACCAGGCCCGTCCCGCCAATCGCGGCATCCCACTTCGAGCCATCCCGGTATTCCAGCCAAAAATCCTCTCCCCCGTTACTGGTGGGCAGCAAATATGCTGTCACGGCATGCTGTACGGGCGGCACCAGCAGTTCCTGCTCCGTACGGATGGCCGAGGTCCGTAGGAGGCCGATGATCTGACGCTCGAAGACGGTCAGATAGGGCGGTGTGCGGCCTTCGTTGTTGTAGTTGCCGCGGTCCATGATCGAAAGACTGCCCTGCAAGCCGGGACATTCTCCCTCCTCGTCGTCGTTGACATCGTAGAGGTCGGGCAGGCCGAGGAAGTGACAATACTCATGGCAGATGGTGCCAATGCCGGCAAACTGGTAACCCGAGGGACCAGCGTATTCGGAGTAAAGCGAAAAATTCGAGATCTTCATGCCGTCCAGCGACAGGCCCAGGTCAGCGATGTTCCACGACTGGGGCCAGAGCGTATTGTCGCCACCGCCTTCGGCTTCATTGTGGCCGGCAAAGAAGAGAAACACATTGTCCACCACACCGTCGCCATCGAAATCGTAACGCGTGAAATCCACGCCGGCAGCGTCGGCGGCCACACAGGCATGCGCGACCAACTGCTTGATGTTCTTGTCGGTGACCCCATCGGCGTTGGCACCATACCAGGCCTGGGTGTTGGGCAGCGTTACCACGTCACAGACTTCGAAACTGAAACTGCTGCTGCTTCCCAGGTTGTCGCGGAACCAGTCGAGCACACTGCCCGTGGCCCCGTTTTCGGAGTAGTACTGCTGGTTGAAAAGATTGTAGATCGTGTTGCGCGGAGAGGGAATGGTGAATTTCCGGTCCTGGAACTGCACCGGAATAACGACCGTACGCACGTTGACAGCAGCTTTGGTGGACAGGAAAAAGGCCAGTGAACCACCTTCGGGATTGAGCTGTTTCTTGAGGAGAGGCGTTGCGGGAGGAAGGGAATCGGTCTCGTGCCACCAGCCCTTTGCATCCTGGAAAATGGGACGACCGGCCAGCGTGGTCTTCCAAGAGCGGTTCTCGTCGCCATGGATCAAGATAGTCAGTTCGCTACCGTCGGGCTGGGTAACCTTCACGGGATAGGGCCAGGCCTTCACTGCATGGAGTTGCAGCGAAAATGCCAGCAAAGCGATCAGCACGATGAAGATTTTACGACCCATCCGGTGTCTCGTTTTTACACGTTTATCAACGTTTCAAACTACATAATTACAAAATTATCTCAATTTCTCCAAATTTCATTCCGTAAGTTTCCTATCTTTGCATACCATGAATGCGACTGCTGCCTATCGATTCACCATCGTCGTGCCCCTTTTCAACGAGCGTGACAACCTGCCAGAGCTTGAAAAGCGCCTGGCCGCCTACCTTGAAAAGTCGGTCGTACAGCCCGCCTGCGTCCTCTTCGTAGATGACGGCTCAACCGATGGCGGCAGCCAGCTGCTGGAAGAAATCTGCCGGCGGAACGACGCATTCTATTTCCTGCAATTCGCCGCCAACCACGGCCTTAGCACCGCACTCAAAGCCGGTTTCGACCATTGTGAATCGCCGCTGGCAGGCTATATCGATGCCGACCTGCAGACCGATCCCGAAGATTTCGACCTGCTGCTCCCCCATGCTGGGGGACACGCCATGGTCATGGGGATCCGGACCGGGCGGAAAGACAGTTTCGGCAAACGCCTCATCTCGGTTCTGGCCAACAGTTCCCGCCGGCACATCGTCCACGACACGGCCCGGGATACGGGTTGCCCGCTGAAGGTCCTGCAGACATCCTACGCGAAGCGTCTTCCTGCCCTGAACGGCATGCACCGTTTCCTGCCCTCGCTGATCAGCAACCTGGGCGGCGACTACCTGCAAGTGCCTGTACACCACCATCCACGAAGGGCCGGACAGAGCAAATTCAACCTGAAGAACCGCTTCTGGGGCCCGATCCGCGACGCCTTCGGCTTTCGCTGGTACCAGCGTCGCCGGTTCGAATACACCATTGACAAGCGCAAACTCGACTGATGGACAATCTCTGGATCTTCTCCCTCGGTTTCCTGGCGCAGCTGCTTTTCGCATCGCGTATGCTGATCCAGTGGCTCCAGTCAGAAAAGGCCCACAAGGTGGAGAATCCCACGATTTTCTGGATGCTCAGTCTAGGCGGTTCGCTGCTCTATCTGCTATACGGCTGGCTGCGCAACGATTTCGCCCTGATGCTGGGCCAGCTGATCGTCTATTATGTATATATCTGGAACTTGGCAGCAAAAGGCGTCTGGGCGAAACTGGGNNCTTTTCCATAATGAAGCCATTCCACAGAGCCTGCTGCTCTTCGGCACCGCCGGACAGATCGTCTTCTCCACCCGCTTCCTCTACCAGACTGTCTACTCCGTCCGGCGGAAAGCCTCGCTGCTGCCGGCCGGATTCTGGCTCATCAGCACCGTCGGCGCAACGATGATCCTGATTTACGGCATACTCCGGCACGATCCCGTCGTGATCCTGTCCCAAATATTCGGCCTGATTACCTACATCCGCAACCTGATGCTATGGAACCGGGAGCGAAAAGCCTGACGGACAAGCTGCTGGATTCGCAGTGGCTGCGGCTGGGCTTTTACCTGCTGCTCTTCCTCCCGTTGCTCCTGCGCCGGGAACCCACCCCGACCAATGAACTGAAATATCTGCAGATTGCCGACGAGGCGCTGCGGGACGGGCATTTCTGGTGCCTGTATCTGGACGGGGCGGCCTATGCAGACAAGCCGCCGCTCTATTTGTGGATTGTTATGTTATTCAGGCAATTGCTGGGCTTCCACTGCATTCCGCTCCTGGAGCTGTTCTCCCTGCTGCCGGCCTTCGGTATTCTGGTAATCTTCAACCGCTGGTGTGGCGAAAGGCTTCCCCGACGCTGGCTGCTGGCGGCGGAGCCAGCCCTGCTGACCACGGCGTATTTCCTGGGCGGCGCCGTCGTGCTCCGGATGGACATGTTGATGTGCTTTTTCATCACGCTGGCCATGTGGCTGTTCTGGCGCATGGACCGGGGAGAGCAAAAACCCGCTTTGCCCTGGTGTTTTGCCCTGGCGGTTTTCGGGGCCATCTTCAGCAAAGGTCCCGTCGGATTTCTCTTCCCTTTGCTGGGCTGCTTCGTCTGGCTGCTGGCGGAACGCCGGCTGCGCGATTTCGGCAAGGCATGGGGCTGGCGGACCTGGCTGGTGCTCGTGGTCCTGTGCGGCATCTGGTGGGTCTCCGTGTATCTGGAAGGAGGCCGAGACTATATCCACAACCTGCTGGTCCATCAGACGGTCGACCGGGCCGTCGACGCGTTCCACCACAAACGGCCGGTATACTGGTATCTGTATGTTATCTGGTACGCCATGGGGCCCTGGTCCCTGCTGACCATCCCCGTCAGCATCTGGGGCGCCCTCCGGCACAAGCTGCAGGACATTTCCCGTTTCTTCCTGCTGGTTGCCGCTGCATTCTTCGTGCTCATGTCGCTATTCAGCAGCAAGTTACAGATTTATCTACTACCCCTGTTCGGATTTGTCAATTATGCCTGCTTCATGATGCTCGCGGATGGCGAAAAAGACCTGCCGGGCGAAGGACGGATTCTCCGCCAGACCTGTTATATCCTGTCTGGCGTCCTGCTGGCGGGCGTTCTCGTCGCAGGGCTCTTCTTTCCGGACATTTTTTAGCCGGAGGGAGTATAACTTTGCCATCAATTCGTTACTTTTGTACGTTTAATGTGAAGATAATGGCACAGAATCCTCCTCTTGCGCGACTTGAACTGAGCCGCAGTGGCATACGGAACAATTACAACCATTTCCGCTCCCTTCTCAAGCCCGAGACCAAAATCCTGATCCTGGTCAAGGCCAATGGCTACGGCCACGGCGCCGTTCCTTTCGCCAAGGAGATGGAAGAGGCGGGCGCCGCCTACCTGGGCGTGGCCCTTCCCGGTGAAGGCGTGGAACTTCGCAAGGCAGGCATCAATCTGCCCATCCTCGTGCTAACCACCGGCACCGACGACTATCCCGAGATCATCCGCTATGGGCTGGAGCCCGGCATCCCTGACCTGTTCGCGTTGACGCGCCTGCGCGACGAACTGCGCTGCGTCGGTCGCAAGGACTATCCCGTCCACATCAACATCGACACGGGCATGCACCGCCTGGGATTCATGGAAAAAGAGATTCCCGCCCTCATCGACTTCCTGGCCGAAAGTCCGGAAATCCACATCGAGGGGCTCTACACCCACCTGGCCGCTTCCGACGAAGTGCAGCACGACGAATTCACGCTGGGTCAGATCGCCCTCTATGAGAAGCTCAGCACGCAGATCATGCAGCATCTGCCCTACAAGCCGCTCCGGCACGTGCTCAACTCGGCCGGCATCGAGCGTTTCACCCAGTACCAGTACGACATGGTGCGCCTGGGCATCGGCATCTACGGCATCAGCGCCATCTCCGACCCCCGGCTGAAACCCGCCGCATTCTACCGCTGCCCCATCCTGCAGATCAAGGACCTGCATCCCGAAGACGGTACCATCGGCTACGGCCGCCATGGCATCCTCCACGACGGTGTCACCCGTTCCGCCACGCTCTGCGTCGGCTACGCGGACGGCATCAACCGGCATCTGGGCTGCGGACGCGCAAGCTTCGAGGTAAACGGCAAGATGGCCCCTACCATCGGAAACATCTGCATGGACATGTGCATGATCGATGTTACCGGCATCGATTGCCAGGAAGGCGACATGGTGACCATCTTCGGCGACAAGCCTTCGGCCGGCGATCTGGCCAAAGTGCTCGATACCATTCCCTACGAAATCTTCACCTCGATCCCGCGGCGCGTAAACCGCGTCATCGTGGACTGACACTGAAAAGAAAACTAAAACCAAATCAAAAGTAATACAACCATGGCAACTGAGAAACTCGACATCATGCAGACCATCAAGGACGGCGTCCAGTATGGCCTGAAGAACTTCTTTCCCCTCCTGCTGATGGTCATCCTCTACGTAGTGACTGTCTGGATCCCCTATCTCAACATCGGCACCACGATCGGCCTCTATAAGGCCATTATTCAGATCGGCCGTGGCGAGACCATCGATCCCACATCCATCTTCTCGGGCGAAAACTTCAAGAACCTGAGCGGCTTTTTCCTGCTGCTGGGCCTGTTGTACATAGGCATCGTGGTAGCCACCTTCTTCATGTTCATCCCGGGCATGGTGATGAGCGTCGCCTGGGGCTTCGCGGTTTATTTCTTCATTGACAAGAATGTCTCCCCGCTCAAGTCGCTCCAGCTGAGCTATGACTCCACCTATGGCAACAAATGGCGGATCTTCTTCACCGAATTCCTTTGCGCCTTCCTGGTCGGCCTGGTATGCGGCATCCTCGCTGCCATCCCGAAGGTCGGTCCCGTGCTGGCCGGCGTCGGCGCCATCCTCTGCTGCGCGATCGTGGTGGCCGTCGAAGGCGTGATGTATGACTTCTTCTCCAAGAAGGCAGACGAAATCCTGAGCAAGAAAAACGAAACACCCGCCGGCCCGGCTGCGCCCGTGGTCGAGGCCGAGGTAGACGAAGTGGTCGATACCGTCCGCACCGAGGCGTAAGCAACCCCGTAGATGCACAAGATTTTTCTGCCACTGTACCGCTACTTCCGCGGTCACAGGGCCGTGATGTACACGCTGCTGATCGTCAGCACGCTCGTATTCCTGTTTTTCGGCCTGCAGCTCCGCTACGAAGAAGACGTAGCGAAGCTGCTGCCGCGTTCCAGCGTTGACAGCGAGCTGGCTTTCAGCGACATCGAGCTCAAGGACAAGATTTTCATCCAGATCACGTCGGCCGATCCCGACCAGCCGCTCGATACCTGGACGATGAGCGACTACATCGACGAGTTCTGCGCCGCGCTCCAGCAGCGCGACACCGTGGGCCGCTACATCATCGGCATCCTCAGCTCTATCGATCCGGGTACGATGCTCGGGGCTATGGACTATGGCTTCGAACATCTGCCGTCTCTCATCGACACTGCTTTCTACGCCGACTTCGAAGCGGCGATGACCCCTGAGGCCATCGCGGCCCAGATGGCGCGCAACCGCGAACTCATCGACGCCGACATGACCGGCGATGCCACGCAGATGGTCTGCACCGACCCGCTCGACCTGCGCGACATTTTCCTCTCGAAGATGTTCCCGGAAGGTCTGGGCGCCGGCACCGTAGGCGACTTCACCATGGAGAACGGGCATTTCTTCTGTCCCGACCGCACCGTGGCGATGGCCTTCCTGTCGTCGACCATCGACCAGACCGACTCGGGCACCGGCACTCGCTTCGCCCGCATCCTCAACCAGGAAGTGAAAAAGTTCGAAGCGGCCCACCCCGACGCCCGCGTGCTGCTGCATGGCAATCCGCTCGGCGGTGTATCGAACGCCAGCACCATCAAGACCGACCTGGTCTGGACCATCGGCATCTCGCTGCTGATCATCCTGGTCATCCTGCTGCTATGCTTCCACCGATTCCGCTTCGTGATCCACATGCTGGCGCCCGTATTGTACGGCACCCTCTTCGCCCTGGCCTGCGTCTACTGGATCAAGGGCATCATGTCGTTCATGGCCCTGGGTATCGGCGCCATCATCCTGGGTGTCGCGCTGAGCTACTGTCTCCATGTACTGATCCACTACTATTTCGTGGAAGATGTGGAGCGGATGCTCCGGGAAGAATCCACCCCCGTGGTGCTGGGCTGCCTGACTACCATCGGCGCCTTCCTGGGCCTGCTGTTTACCGAAAGTGACCTGCTGCGCGACTTCGGCCTCTTCGCCACCTTCGCGCTGCTGGGCAACACCCTCTACGCGCTGGTTTTCCTGCCGCACTTCCTGAAGAAAGAGGATGTCTGCTACAAGAAAGAAAAGGGTTTCAAGGCCGTCGACCGCTTCAACAACCTGCCCTGGGACCGCAATCCTTGGATCCTGGGAGCGATGACCGTCCTGCTGGTGCTGGGCATCGTGATGAGCCCCCGTGTGAAATTCGATACCGACCTGCGCAACCTCAACTACGTGAACGAGCCGCTCGCAGAGAGCATGGAACTCTACAGTGAAAAGAACGAGAACGGCAGCATGACCCTGTACTATGCCGCCTACGGCGAGACCCTCGACGAGGCGCTGGAATGCAACAAGTCGCTGCGCGACCGGCTCGACTCGCTGGAAAAAGCCGGGCAACTGACCCGTTACTCATCGCTCGTTCCCCTGCTCTTCCAGACGCAGCGCGACCAGGAAGACCGGATTGTAGCCTGGAAATCTTTCTGGACGCAGGAACGGATTGCCCGAACCCAACGCGACGTTGCCGCTGCCGCCCGCAAGCAGCAGCTGGATCCCGACATCTTCATCCCTTTCTTCGCACTGCTGGAAAGCGATTACGAACCGGCATCGCTGTTTGAAGCCGGCTTGATTCCGCATGAGATGATGTCGAATTTCGTGGAGCACCAGTCCAGCGGACGCTGGATGGTCTTCTCGACCGCTGCCTTCCACCCGGACGACAAGGACAAGGTTACCGACGCCCTGGTAGACGGCCCGCAGGCAGTTGTCCTGGAACCTTTCTACTATTGCCAGGACATGGTAAAGATCGTCCACGACGACTTCCAGCTCACGCTGTGGATCTCCTCGATCTTCGTGCTGCTGGTGCTGCTGATCGCCTTCCGGAATATCTGGATTGCCCTGGTGGCCTTCTTCCCGATGTTCCTCTCGTGGTACGCCCTGCAGGGCTTCATGGCGCTGCTCGGCCTGGAGTTCAACCTGATCAACATCGTCATCGCGACCTTTGTCTTCGGTATCGGCGTGGACTACAGTATCTTTGTGATGGAAGGCCTGCTGCAGGAAGCGCGCACCGGCTCGAAGGAACGGCTCGCCTACCACAAGGTAGCCATCTTCTTCTCGGCCGTCGTGCTAATCATCGTCATCGGATCGCTGGTTTTCGCCCGCCATCCGGCCATCCATTCGACGGGCGTAATCACGCTCATCGGCATGATCTTCACCATCCTGATGACCTACTCCCTGGAACCGTTCGTCTTCCGCTGGCTGATGCGTTTCCCGTATTTCCGGAAGCAGTTCCAGAAAGAAAACAAAGCTGCCTGACATGGAGACGCTCGACGGTACCCGATTTCTGTCCCTGGTCCGCGGCGGCGGCGTCCGGCTCAACCAACAGCGGCAGGTCATCAACGACCTGAACGTCTTCCCTATTCCCGACGGGGACACGGGCGACAACATGTACATGACGCTGGAAGCCGGCTGCCGGGTCAGCCCGGGACCGCTGGGCGAAACGGCGACCGCCGTTTCGCGCGGCATGCTGACGGGCGCCCGCGGCAACTCGGGCGTAATTCTTTCCCGCATCTTTGCCGGCATTGCACAAGGCCTGTCCGGCCGGGAAGAAGCAGACCTGCCTGCCTTCCAACAAGCCATGGCCTGTGGCGTCGAGGCTTCCTACAAGGCCGTCGCCACACCGGTCGAAGGTACCATCCTTACGGTGCTGCGCGAAGGCGTCGCCGCAGCCGAAAGCAGTTCCAGCTTTACGGAGTACTTCGACAAGCTCTGCTCAGAGATGGAGGTTTCGCTCCAGCACACCCCCGAACTGCTCGACGTGCTGAAAAAGGCCGGCGTAGTGGACAGTGGCGGTGCCGGACTGCTCGCCATCGTGGAAGGCATGCGCGACGTCCTGCACGGCGGGACGGCCGTCCTGCCGCCGGAGGGCGGAGCGCCGGTTTCCCAGGCGGTCGACCTCGATGCCTTTACAGAAGACAGCGTACTGGAGTTCGGCTACTGCACTGAATTCCTCCTCCGCCTGCAGCGCAGCAAGGTCGACCTCGATCATTTCGATGAAAGTGTCCTTTCCGACTGGCTCGCCGCCCATGGCGAATCGCTGGTATTTTTCCGCGACGGGAGCATTGTCAAAGTCCATGTCCATACCCTTTCGCCCGGCGACATCCTCAACCACTGCCAGCGCTACGGCGAATACCTGACCGTCAAGATCGAAAACATGACGCTGCAGCACCATGAAAACCACATGGACGAACGCTACCATACGGGCGGCAAGGCCCTCGGCGTGGTCGCAGTGGCGGCGGGCGCCCCGCTGCAGCAGGCATTCCGGGAGATGGGCGCCGACGTCGTCATCGAAGGCGGGCAGACCATGAACCCGCCCGTCCAGGCTTTCCTCGATGCATTCGACCGCATCGGGGCGGAATGCATCCTGGTGCTGCCCGACAACAGCAATATCCTGCTCACGGCCCAGCAGGCCGCCGACATGTACGACAAGGCCCGCATCGAAGTGATTCCGACNNCGGCGACTATCTGGGTTTCAGCGACAAAGACATTCTCTGTGCTGCGTCCGGACGCCAGCAGGCATTGGAGGAACTGGCCCGCCGGCTCGATGCCGAGAATCACGATATCGCCATCCTGCTTGCCGGCGCAGACGTACCGGCCGGCGAAGCCGCAGAAGCAGCCGACGCCCTTACCCGCGCTTTCCCCCGGACCGAATTCTCCCTGATTGAAGGAGGACAACCCGTATACGATTATATCTTACTGCTATGCTGACACTTTATACTGACACCGACACCGACATCACTCCCGCCGTGGCTGCCCTCTATGGCTATAAGCTCATCAGCATGCCCTACAGCGTGGATGCCAAGACCATCTACCCGTATGTAGACTTCCAGGAATTCGATTCCCATGCTTTCTACGACATGCTCCGGAGCGGCGTCCTGCCGACCACGAGCGCCATATCCAAGGAGCGTTACCTGGAATACTTCGAACCCGAATTCGCTGCCGGAAACGACATCCTCTACGTTCATTTCTCCCGTGCCATGACCGTGACCTTCGACGCCATGGACCAGGCAGTAGCCGAGCTCCGGCAAAAATATCCGGAACGCCGCTTCGCCGAAATCGATACAAAAGGCATTACCACCATCAGCTATGCCATCGTGCGCGCCGTCGGCGACCTGCACCTGGCCGGACGCAGCCTCGATGAACTCCTCGACTGGGCCCGTACCGAAGTCGATCACCATGCCATGTATTTCTTTGCCGACGACCTGAAATTCTTCCGCCGCAGCGGACGCGTGAGCGGCCTGGCCGCCACGATGGGTACCCTGATCGGCATCCGGCCCATCATCTACATGTCGCCGGAAGGTAAGATGGTCTCGTGCGGCAAGACCAAGGGCCGGCTGAAAGCCATGGAGCTGCTGGTCGACAAGGTCGCAGAGCTGGGCGACAACATCAAGGACCATCGTTTCTACATCGGACACACCGACGCGCCCGAACTAGCTCAGGAAGTAGCCCAAATGATGAAAGCTCGTTTCGGCGACGACCTGACCATCGAGTTCGTAGTCACCAACCCGACAGCTGGCAGCCACTCCGGCCCCAACGGCGTCGGCGTCTGCTTCCACGCCATCCACCGCTGATCCATGATTGAAATAAAAGAAGTCACCACGCACCGCCAGCAGCGGGAATTCCTCGAATTCCCGCTCCTGCTCTATAAGGACAATCCGTATTTCGTCCCGCCTTTGTACGCCGACGAACAGAAGATGTTCAGGAAGAACTATGTCTACTCGGACTGCTGCCAGTGGGTCTGCTACAATGCCTATAAGGACGGCGTCATGGCGGGACGCATCCAGGGCATCATCCAGGTAGCCGCCAACGAAAAGAACGGGGAACGCCGCGCCCGCTTCAACCGCTTCGATGCCATCGACGACCCCGAAGTTTCGCGGGCCTTGTTCGAGGCCGTCGAACGCTGGGCCCGTGACAAAGGCATGGACACTGTCTGCGGCCCGCTGAGCTTCTCCGACCTGGAACGCGAAGGCCTGCTAATTGAAGGCTTCGACCAGCCCCAAACCTTTGAAGAGCAGTACAATGCCCCCTATTACCAGCAGCATATTGAACAGCTGGGCTATAGCAAGGAGGTCGACTGGCTGGAATGGCGTATTTACGCCCCCGAGACGGACGAAGAAGACCTCGACAAACTCACCGACTTCATCTTCCGCCGCTACAAGCTGCATTTCGGGCCCGCGAAGAACGCCAAAGACTTCCTGGACCGCTACCAGGACGGCATTTTCCGGCTGATCGACCAGTCGTACGAAGGCCTGTACGGCACGGTGCCTTTCACCGAGGGCATGAAGAAACTCATGGTCGACAATTTCCGTCTGATCATCGACCCGAAATACACGGCCGTGATCCTCGACGAGAACGATCGCATGGTGTGCTTCGGCTTCGCCGTCCCGAGCTTGGCTTCTGCCCTGGTCGGAACGAAAGGAAAATACACCCCGCGGGTGTTGCTGCGCCTGCTGCGCAACATCCGCCACCCCAAGGTCATCGACCTGTGCCTGATCGGCGTGGACCCGGAATACCTCAACCGCGGCGTATCGGCCGCCTTCGCCTCGGCCATCCTGCACATGCTCCGCGACACCGACGTGGAATACGCCGAGACCAACCTCAACCTCGAAGACAACTACGCCATCCTCAACCTGTGGCGCCGCTTCAACGCCGTGCAGGCGAAGCGCCGCCGCGCCTATGTGAAGAAACTCGCATGATCAAGATCCTCATCGACTGTTTCGGCGGTGACCATTCGCCCCAGGCGCCCGTCGAAGGCGCCCTCGCCGCGCTGGCAAAGAATCCCGAGCTGTATCTCATCCTGACCGGTGACGAAGCGCTGCTCCAGAAAGAACTCGCCGGCAAGTCGTACGACACTTCCCGCCTGGAAATCGTCCATGCGCCGGAAGTCATCGGCTGCGACGAAAAACCCACCGACGTGATCCGCCTCAAGCGGAACAGCTCGATGATGAAGGCCATCATCCTGTTGCGCGACCGCGACGACATCGCCGCGATGGTTTCCACGGGCTCGACCGGCGCGCTCGTGACCGGCGCGCTCGTGCGTCTGGGCCGCATTCCCGGCGTCATCCGCCCGGCCTTCTGCCCGCTGCTTCCCACCATGAACGGCGGGATCGTGGGCATCTGCGACAGCGGCGCCAATCCGGAAGCCACGGCCGTCCATCTGCGCCAGTTCGCCATCATGGCCAGCCTTTACATGGAGAATGTCTACGGCGTGAAACAGCCCCGCACCGCCCTGCTCAACGTGGGCAAGGAGCCCGAAAAGGGCGACGACATCCGGCGGGAAACTTACCAACTGCTGCAAGAAACACCTTCCGTCAACTTCGTGGGCAACATGGAAAGCCGCGACCTGCTCTCAGGAGCATATGATCTGGTGGTCGCCGACGGCTTCTCAGGCAACGTGCTGGTAAAGACCACCGAGGGCACGGCCGTTGAACTGCTCAAGAAACTCAAGAAGGACATCTACTCCCGCTCGCTCTACAAGCTGGGTGCACTGCTGATGAAGAAGATGTTCATGGAAGAGAAGGAATTCATGAACTACCAGAATTACGGCGGCAGTGTACTGCTCGGCACCGAAAAAGTCGTGGTCAAAGGCCACGGCAGCAGCAAGGCCGTCGCCGTCGAAAAATGCATCGAGCAGGCCTACCGCATGGAAACCAGCCATCTCTCCGCCAAGATCGAAGCGGAGATTGCCAAATACGAACACTACGAAGAATAAAGAATAGAACCCTATTCTTTCAACGTCCCCTTGATCGTGCCGAACGACAGGCCGATGGAGAAGCGCAGGGGTTTGCGGACGGTGTCGTCGGTGAGGGTCAGGCGAAGGGCTTCCTTGCCGTCCTGGGCTACGACGACTTCGATGACGGCCACTTGCTGACCGTTGAACTTGATGGTTTTCTTCTGGTAGGAAGAAATGGACACCGGCAGGGCGTCGTGGTCGAGCAGCAGGGCGTTCGGCCCCGGATTGAGCCCGGGCTGGTCGTAGTCGAGCGTACGGAGCCACCAGATCATGCCCAGCAGGTCACGTACCGTGCCGGCCCAGGACAAGGTCTCGTCACGGGGCGGACGGGTACTCTTGGTCACGTCCATGTGGACCTGACCCGGGGCCGACCAGTCGTAGCGTCCTTTGGCCCAGTATTTCTTTTCGGTCTGGCTGCGGGTGGCGGAGACAGGTGTCAGATCCGCGTCCTTGCAGAAAACGGAGCCATAGCTGCAGTCCAGCGTATAGATGCTGCCCACGGCGGCCTGAAGCGTGGCATCGACCTGCCAGTGGCTGCCCGCGTCATGGGTATGGTAGGTCATGCTGCCGATAGTGCCGGGGAACAAATTGTGACGGATGGAATAGTCCAGGGTCTCTTCCTGAAAAGAGAAAGACTGTGCCTGAAGGCTCACGGCCAACAGCAGAAAAAACAAGCTTGCGATTCGTTTCATGGTCTGTGTCCGCCCGGAGGCGAAATAATCATCCGTACCTTGCAAAAATAGTGAAACAATCGTTAAATTTGAGAAAAAATTGACAGAGCCCATGATTCTATCAACTTCCTACGATGAATTGGCCCGCCTGATCCGCGAGAAAAGCGGACAGACCATCGGCATACAATATAAGGATTCGGATACCCTGACGCTCAGCTACGACGCCACGATTTCCCTCCCGATCATCAACAAGCCGGTTACGCACACGGTTTCGGCCGACGTGCAGCTGGTCGACTTCAACCCGCCGCGTGCCGAACTTCAGGTCAAGGCCGGGGCGGCTGGAAACATGGCGCTCGATTTTGCTGCGAAGCGTATCCTGGACAGACTGCCGGCCGGCCTGGTGGAAGAATTCTCCGGCGGCCGCGCCGTGCTGAACCTCGACGCCGTGCCGCAGCTCAAGACCTTCTTCTCACGCATGGAGATCAAGCAATGGGCATTCTACACGACATCCATCAACGTGGAGGCTGAACTCAAATAGAAGAAAGGTATGATTCATTTGGAAAATGATGCGCATGTCGGCCCCTACCGTGTGGAACGTTTCATCAAGGACGGGGTCTATAACAGCAACTACGTGGTGGCCGACGATCAGGGCGGCCGCTTTTTCCTGAAGTTGTTCGACCTGCAGGCCATCCCGGCTGAATGGCTCGACGGCGGAGAAGTCGGGGAGATCGTTAACAGCCGCGGCCTGTCGCATCACAACGTGATCTCATATGTCGCCGACGGGGTGATGATGGATCAGGGACGGTCTTACCCGTACCTGGTGATGCAATATTTCAAGGGTTCCCTCCTGTCGGAATTCCTGATGGCCGGACGCCAGTTCACGGGTCCCGAAATCAAAACGATCGCCTGTTATCTGCTGGAAGGTCTGCTGTATCTTCACGGCGAAGGTCTGTGCCACAACGACATTACGCCGCGCAACGTCCTGATGGAGGAGACGGGCGACGGTCTGGTTCCCAAACTCATCGACCTGGGCCATGCCTCGCACGAGCTCACGGGTGGACAGCCGCCCTTCCCGATGGAAGACCTGAACCTGCTCTACACGGCGCCCGAAGCGCTGGACGGCTGCTTTTCCGAAGCCAGCGACGCTTTCTCCGTAGCCGCATTGATCTATACCCTGATTTGCCGGCAGGCGCCCTGGGGCTTGCACATGGATGAGAATGAATCGTTTGAAGAGCGGAAAGCCCGGATTCAGGAGGCCCGCCGTCGGCAGCCTGTGTGGCCTGCAGCCCTGCACGCCAGTGATCCCATGCTGCGGAGCCTCGTGCTGATGGGCCTCAACATCAATCCTTCCGCCCGCCCGACGACGGCCCGGATGCTGGAAATGCTGACGGATTCCAGCGTCGATACGCGGCAGCGCTCGGACAGCAGTTCCCGCAACGGCCATCCCAAGAAGGCCTCTGCCGGGGGTCTGGTGGCCACGACCGACGGCACCGAGATGAAGAAGACCCTGCAGCGCAATACCCGCAGCGGCGGCTTTGCCGACGTGGCCGGCATGGAAT
>LXOW01227944.1_pt1 | contig 17835 bp, 24 predicted proteins | sample 1368591 | NCBI WGS metagenome assembly LXOW01 (sample SAMN04884650, study PRJNA319009) | bovine gut metagenome | isolation source: Cow rumen | host: Bos taurus | place: Italy: Legnaro (PD) | collected 2014-07-09 | reverse complement strand
AAGCCTGCAAATAAAATGTCAACCCCCAAAATGGAGATTGAACGAAAAAGTTTGCGGGGCAGGTAGATGGTGAAAGACGCAACAAAAACAGGCCACCGCGTGAGCGCCGGTCTGGGTAGGTAGCACAGACATCCCGCCCCGTCAAGGATAAACGGCTGTGCCGCGACTTCGGCGTCCTTGACAGGCCGAGCTGTCAGTGCTGTGTATGAGCCAAGAGGTGCAAGGCACCTCTGTCAATCCACTTCTGGGATTGTAGAATCAGCATCCTCTGGGACGAGAGCCTCCGCAGGCAGGGGTACGCCCTGCTCCGTGAGATACTCCCTGACGCGCCCGTAGTAAACCCGCAGAAACTTGTTCGCTCCCGCCGTCATGTACACGTAGTAATCCTTTCCCTCAGCACGCTTCTTGTCCAGGAACAGATACACCGGATCCTCCGATGGGTGCATGAGCAGCGCCGTCATGACGTTGAACAACGCTTTGCGAAGCAGAGGATTGCCCTTCTTCGAGGTCTTGACGCTCTTGCTGTCCTTCTCGCTGGACTGCTTCTTGCCGGGATCAATCCCCGCAAAGGCAACCAGAGACTTCTTCTTGGCAAAGCGGCGAGGATCACCGATTTCAGCCATGAGCTGAGGTCCGAGAGATTCCCCGACACCGCGCATCGCCATGACTACCGAATACTCCGGGAGCTGGGATGCCAGACGGTTCATCTCCGAGCGCAGGGTCTCCACGACCTTGGCCGTTGCCTGGAGATGAGAGATGGCCTCCTTCATCATGAACTTGGTGAACTCGTCCTTGGGCGTCAGAGGAAACAGATCGGCGGCGAAGGCATAGATCTCGGCAGCCTTGGCGGAGCTGAAGTTGTAGCGGTGCTTCTTGCAAAAGGCGGCGTAACGCTCCGTGAACTTTTTCTCGCTGAGGGAGCGCACGCAGTCCACATGCCAGAAGGTTTCGGAAAAGTCCACCCACTTCTGGCTGCCGTCCTCGCGAGCCTGGCTGTCAAAGAGCTTGTTAATGCCGGGGAAGGTCATGTCGAGCAGAGCAATCACGTTGTTCTTCTGCGCGGTCTGCTGCCGGGTGTACAGGTCGAACTGTTGATTCATGACTTTGAGTTGGTATCTTGTCGTTTCCATAGGTCTATATTCGCGCAACTGATACCAATTGTCAATCCCAAATTTCGCGGCTTTCTTGGAATCGGTCTTGTCCGTCTTGATTTCGTGGACGCCGACGCCGTTTCCGGCATTCCGGATCGCCAGCGGATTGAGGGTGCTGACGAAGTGACCGGCCTGCTGGAGGAAGTTGGCAACTGGCTCGTGGTAACGGCTGGTACACTCCATGACTACCTTCACTTCTCCCGGCTGGGCTTTGACCAGCTCGGACAGCGCCGCGAGGCCGGTAAGGGTGTGAGGAATGTCAAACGGTTTTACGACCATTTCCTTGCGCTGGTCGAACACAGACACCGTGCTCTTACCCTTTGAAACGTCAATCCCGACTGCGTACATCTCTTTCGTCTCCTGTCATCATGATTTCTGCAATGGACGAACCATCCTTTACCCATTGCCGATTCTATCTGTTTGGTGACACGGACGCACGGTGGACGCGGCACTACCTGCACAAATCGAATGCTGCAAATGGGAGGATAGTTGAGCTGACTTTCGTACGGGCGTCTTGCCCCTGGAGCGATGTGTCAGACCATTGCTCTCCCATTATACAGCTAAGGCAATGAGATGTCCCCGGCCGATGGCTGGCTGCCATGAACTTGGGGGCAAATATATTGTAACAGGAGTAATCAAATGAAGCGCAAACAAACGCTCGATCTGATCCAGCAAAAGGAAAACCGCCTGGCTTCTCTGACGGAGGAGGCGGATTTCACCATGAGTCTGGTTCGCAATCAGATCACAAGCCTCGAACGCATCAACGGGCAAATCGACGAAGAGCTGGCGCAGATTGATGCGTACATCGGCAGACTGAGCGCCACCAGAAACGGCCTCAGCGCGGAAGCTGAGCGCAACAAGAAGGTTGCCGGCAACTTTGCAAAGCTTCTTTGCATCGAGTAATCCAACATTTCCAAGGAGGGTTTCATGGCAGAAACTGAAACGCTGAACATCTATCAGAAGCTGGCGAAGATTCGCAAGCAGGTCGAGGTCATGCAGAGAACCAAGAGCGGTTACGGCTATAAGTATGTCCCGGAGGACGAAATTCTCGCCAAGATCTCTGTGTTCATGGATAAGTATGACATCTCTCTGATCCCCGGAATTGTCGGAGAAACGATCGAAGTCGAACCGTACAGCTACACCAAGACAAAATCCACGAAAGACGGGAAGGTTTACGAGGAGCAGTGCAACGAAGTGCTGGTTCACGGCGATGCTACCTGGACCTGGGTCAACAACGAGCACCCGGAGGAACGGATTACGGTTGGCTGGGCTCTGGTCGGGCAGCAGACAGACGCTTCTCAGGCATTTGGCTCCGGTTTGACCTACTCCAGCCGGTATTTCCTGCTGAAGTTCTTCAATGTCGCCACACCCAACGATGACCCGGACAATTTCCGCTCCAAGCAGAAGCAGGCGGAGATGGAGGAGCAGAAAATGGTTGCCGCGGAGGTAATCTCCACCGCAGACACCATGATTCGCGCATTCCTGGCATCCCACCCCGAGAAAGCGGACGCGGTCAAGGCGTTTGCAAGCAAATATGCCAAGGGCGGCGACTATCGCGTCATCAAAGAGGCTTCTCTGGCCTCAAAATTCCTTTCCGACTTTAAGGAAACATTCCAAGTGGAGGTTTAACAGACTCTATGCTCAATCACATCGTACTTATGGGCCGCCTGACACGGGATCCGGAGCTGAAGCGCACCGCTTCCGGTACGGCGGTGGCGTCTTTCTCGATTGCGGTCGATCGGGACTTCCCGAACAAGGAAACCGGCGAGAAAGAGACCGATTTCATCGACATCGTTGCCTGGAGAAGCACGGCCGAGTTCGCCGAGAAGTATTTCTCGAAGGGACGCGCCGTTGTGGTTTCCGGCAGGCTCCAGATCCGCGGTTGGACGGACAACGAAGGCAATAAGCGCCGCACAGCGGAGGTTGTTGCGGACAATCTGTACTTCGCAGACTCCAAGCGGGACGACGCGGCCGGTTCTGCGCCGGCAAAACCCAAAAAGCCGGCCCCCGACGAGCTCCATGTGGACGAAGGGGCTGACGAGGGCACAGGGCTTCCGTTCTAAGCCCGGTTTTCTATGGGAGACGCGATTTACGCCCCTCTGATCCGCGATATGACGTGGAGCTTCTCCCGTATCAAACAATTTGAAAGCTGTCCATACGGCTGGTACTTGAAATACATATGCGAGCTCACGCCGGATAAGGATTTGTTCTTTTCCTCCTACGGGTCGTTCATGCACGAGCTGCTGGAGCGTTACCTGACCGGGAAAACAGGCAAGGAAGCGACGGTTTTGTCTTATCTGCTGGGTTTTCAGGGAAAAGTGAAGGGTAAGGCGCCGAGCAGCCAGATTTTTCAGAACTATTTCTCCGACGGCCTGTCTTATCTTCGGTCTCTGGCCGGTTTTCCGGGCAGGATCGTCGCCACGGAGCAAAAGCTGCGGTTTTCTGTCAGTAATATCCCGCTTCTCGGGTTTATCGACTGCGTTGCGGAGGATGATGAAGGTCTTTCTCTGATCGACCACAAGTCAAGAGCCCTTAAGCAGCGCTCCAACCGACAGAAACCGACAAAATCCGACGAAGAGCTTGACGAATACCTGAAACAGCTCTATCTGTATGCCGCTGCGGTGAAGCAAAGCTATGGGGTATTCCCGAAAACGCTTTGCTTCAACTGCTTCCGGCGGAATTTGCTGATCAAAGAGCGATTTGATCCGCAGAAATATGCAGAGACGGAGCAATGGCTCGTCAAAATGGTTTCGCAGATCACAGGCACCTCGGATTTCCATCCAAGCTGGGAGTTTTTCAAGTGTAACTACCTCTGTGATATGCACAACCACTGTGAGTACCATGAAATGAACAGCAGATAAGAGGTGATTTTATCAAAGCAGAAGATATTTGCAGCATTGAAAGCGAGTCCGGTATCATCGCCTCGTTAATTCACAATCCGTCCCTGGTTTATTACTCCGAAAATCTGCAGCCGAATCATTTCACGGACTACGACAACCGCTGTGTCTATACTGCCATCGTAAACCTCGCACGGCAGGGCATCACAAACATTGATCCCTACAATATCATCGAGGTTTTGGAGTCCTCGGAGGCCACGAGGAAGTTTGCGGAGCAGTTGTCCGTTGACCGGCTCAACGAGCTTATGGAAATGAGCGACGTGTTAGCCAGAAAGTCCGTGGAAGAGTACAAAATGCTGGTCAGCATCGTGCTTGATGCCGCTTTCCGCCGGGATGCTTTCCAAAAGCTCAAGGAATGTCAGGCGCTGTGCTATGACAGACGTGCCGAGAACATCGAGCAGCAGATTTACAACGCCATCGACGGGGTTATGACGGAATATTCCAACGCCAACGACATTCCGCCCTATTCCGAGGTCATCGACGACTGCTGGGCGGAGATCAAGTCCCGTCAGGGCGGCGGATATGCCGGCATTCCCTTCAAATTCCCGGCTCTGAACGAGTATGTCACCATCGAGCGCGGCGAGCTGGTCATTTTCGCGGCGGAAGCCAAGCAGGGCAAGAGCATGATGCTTCTCAACTGTGCCATTGACCTGCTGAAACAGGACAAAGCGGTGCTTTATCTGGACAGTGAGCTGAACACGAGGCTTTTCACCGCCAGAGTGCTGGCGCATCTGACCGGAATTGAGTATCGGCGCCTGGTTTCCGGCTCCTACAGTCAGGCGGAGGAGGAAAAGATTGATCAGGCGCTTCGCTGGATGAAGACCAGGAAGTTCACCCACATCTATATTCCGATGTTTGACCTGCAGAGCATCTACACGGCGGTCAAAAAGGTTTATCATACCCAGGGTCTGGATGTTTTGATCGTGGATTACTTCAAATCCAAGGGAGAAGGCGATGCCTGGGACTCCTACGCGGAGCTCGGACGCTTCGTTGACATGGTTAAGAACCAAATCGCCGGTGAAATGGGTATCGCGGCCATCGGCGCCGCTCAGGCGACAGCCACCGGTAAGGTTGCCGATTCCGCAAAGATCGGGAGAAACGCCAGCACGATCTGCATGATCACAGATAAAACGCCGGAAGAGGTAGAACGGGACGGCGCGGAGTGCGGCAACAAAAAACTCCGGGTAACACTCAACAGAAACGGCGCACAAATGACGCCGGACGAATACATAGACCTGCAGTTTGACGGAAATCACATTCTCTACAGTCAGGCAGCGCAGCATCGGGTGGAAACGCCCTATTGATCTGCCTATGGATATCCGGGAATTGATCCAATCCATTGATATTGTGGAGTATATCTCGCAATATGTGGAGCTTGAACAAAAAGGGCAGGAGTATTGGGGGCTTTCCCCTTTCAAATCCGAGAAAACACCTTCGTTTTCCGTCCGGAAGGAGGCAAATTCGTTTTACGATTTTTCCTCCGGCCTTGGCGGGAATGTTTTTACCTTTACAAAGCACTATTTTCACTGTTCCCCCAAGCGGGCGGTGGAAATCCTGCAAAAATACGCCGGAGTATCCGATATCGAAACGGTCCGAAGTAAGAAAATGACGGCGACGGAGATCTGTAAACGGTTTTCCGTTGCAAAAACCCAGAAAAAGACCGGAAAGAACAAGGAATTGCCGGACCGCGTCATGGAAAAGTATGAGTTGGCACCGGAAAAGCTGGCCGTATGGTGCCAGGAAGGCATCTCCGAAGCGTCTTTGGCACGTTTTCAGGTGCGATACGACGGTTTTTCAGACAGGCTGGTATATCCCATCCGAAACGTAGAGGGGAAAATTGTCAACATCGGCGGCCGAACCCTCGATCCGGACTGGAAACAGAAAAATCTGCGGAAATACAGCTACTTTTACGGTTGGGACGGCGGTCTCGATGTGGTTTACGGGCTGTATGAGAACATGCAGAGCATTCTGGAGCAGAGAGAGATCATTCTGTTCGAGGGATGCAAGAGCGTTTTGCTGGCAGATACCTATGGGTTCCGAAACACAGGCGCAATTCTGACCTCCCATCTGAACCCCATGCAGATGAAGCTGCTGGCAAAGCTCGGATGCAGGGTGGTTTTCGCCCTTGACAAGGAGGTTGATATCCGGGAAGACCACAACATCCAGCGTCTGAAGCGTTACGTGGAGGTCATGTACCTCAAGGATACAGAGGGTCTGCTGGATGACAAGGACAGCCCGATTGACAGAGGATCGGAAGTCTTCCGGCGTCTGTACGACGGCAAACGCAAACTGCGGTAACCCACAGAAAGGCGAATATGAATCACTATTTCAATAAAACAATCTTGATTGACATCGACGATACGATCGAAAATCTCTGCGAGGTTTGGTGCCAGCTGCTGAATGAACGCTACGGAACCAACGTCTCCTATACGGATGTTGACGACTGGGATATCAGCAGCTTCTTCCCGACCCTGACAGACGAACAGGTTTTCGGTCCGCTTCACGAAGAGGAAATCTGGTATCGCATCCGTCCCCTGGATGGCGCCGTGGAGCATCTGCGTGCTCTGATGCGGGACGGTTTCAGGGTTTTCCTCTGCACAACCACAGACTATCGGAATATTCGTCCAAAGTTTGAAGCGATTATCCAGCGGTATTTCCCCTTCATTTCCTGGAAGCAGGTCATTGTGACCTCCCGTAAGCAGATGATCCGGGCGGATATTCTGATCGACGACGGTATTCATAACCTGGAAGGCGGCAGCTACCAGAAAATCCTGATGACGGCGCCGCACAATCGAAGCTATAACGCGGAGGCCAACGGCATGTACCGTGTTCATAACTGGGAGGAGGCTTACCGTTTGGTAAAACAGCTTTGTGGGGGTGAGTAACATCGGCTCCTACATCATGTACCATTGCCACTCCGAGTACAGCCTGCTGGACAGCTGCACCAAGTATCAGGACTATGTGGATCTGGCCGTAAAGAACGGGCAAAAAGCGCTGTCCATCAGCGAACACGGAAAGCCCCTCAACTGGACGGAAAAATGGGCTGCCTGCAAAAAGGCCGGTATCCGCTATATCCATTCCGTCGAGATCTATCTGACGGAAACGCTGGAGGAAAAGGTTCGTGACAATTACCACACGGTTTTGATGGCACGGAACCTGGACGGTATCCGGGAGCTGAATGCGCTGGTCAGCAAATCCTGCGATAAGGAGCATTTCTACTACACCAACCGCATCAGCTTTGACGAGTTTCTCTCTCTTTCCCCGAATATCATCACCACCAGCGCCTGCCTTGCTTCTCCGCTGAATAAGCTTCCGCAGGATCACCCCCGGTATTTGGAGCTGGCGCGGAAGTATGACTTCCTGGAAGTCCAGGCGCACAACCATCCGGATCAGATCGCCTTCAACAAGCGGCTTTTGGCGCTCTCCAAAGAGCTTGGCAAGCCGCTGATCGCCGGGACGGACACCCACAGCTCCAGCAAATACAAGGCGGAATGCCGTGCGGTTTTGCTCTCTGCGAAGCACAAGTCCTACGGCGACGAGGACGCCTTTGATCTCAGCTACAAGACCTACGACGAGCTGGTGGATATGTTCCGGGCGCAGGGCGCTCTTCCGGAGGACGCATATATGGCGGCCATAGAAAACACAAACCGCCTGTACGACATGACGGAGGAGATCGAACTGGATACCTCCATCAAGTATCCGATCCTCTACGGCACAAGAGAAGCGGACTCCGAGAAATTCGTGGAGACCGTGGAGCAAAAGTTCCGGGAGAAGCTGGAAAGCGGCGTGATCCCGCCGGAACAGGAGACGGCCTTCCGCTCTGCCATCGACGAGGAAATGCGGGTTTTCCAAAAGCTCCAGATGGACGGCTTTATGCTCTCCATGTCGGAGCTGATCTGCTGGTGCAAATCCCAGGGGATGGCAATCGGAACCGCAAGAGGCTCCGTGGGCGGGTCCCGTGTGGCATACGTTGCAGACATCATCGACCTGAACCCGGAGACCTGGCACACCGTGTTTTCACGGTTCTGCAACGAGGACAGAAAAGAGATCGGTGATATCGACATCGACTGCGTGGAATCGGACCGCCCCGCGATTTTCCGGTATATTACGGACCGATTCGGCGCGGATAAGACAGCCCGCGTCGCTTCCTTCGGAACGATGCAGGCCAAGGGCGCCATTGACGACATCGGGCGCTGCCTCGCCCAGCGATGGACTCAAATCCACGGTTCCGGGGATAATCCCTGGAGCCTCCCCAACATCTCAAAGATCAAGAACGAATACGAAGCCGACCCGGAAAAGACCCGTGGGAAGTACAAGGAGCTGTTCTACTACTTCGACGGTTTGCTGGACACCAAGATTTCTCAGTCCGTCCATCCCGCCGGCATGGTCATCAGCCCCATCACCCTGGTGGATAACTTCGGGGTTTTCGATAAGGACAACGAAAGCTGTCTGATGCTGGACATGGAGAACATCCACGACTACACCGGCCTTGCCAAGTATGATTTCCTGATCCTGAAAACCGTCCAGGTAATCCGGGATACCTGCCGGTATCTGAACAGGCCGTATCCGAAAACACATGAAATCAACTGGAACGATGAAGCGGTTTGGGCCGACATGATCAAAAACCCGTCCGGCATCTTCCAGTTCGAGGGAAAATTCGCCTTCGACAGTCTCAAGAAGTTCGTTCCCAAGAGCATCTTCGATATGTCCATTGTCACGGCCTGTATTCGTCCCTCCGGTGCCTCCTACCGGGATCAGCTCCTTGCTCGCGTTCCCCACAAAAACCCGTCTGAGATCATTGACGGGCTTCTGGCGGACAATCTGGGCTACCTGATCTACCAGGAGGACACCATCAAATTCCTTCAGCAGATCTGCGGTTTGACCGGCAGCGAGGCCGATAACATTCGGCGTGCCATCGGCAGAAAACAGCGGGATCGGCTGGAAAAAGCGCTGCCTTCCATCCTGGAGGGCTACTGCGGTAAGTCTCCGAAGCCAAGAGCGGAAGCGGAGCAGGAAGCAAAAGAGTTTTTACAGATCATTGAAGACAGCGCAAGCTACCAATTCGGGTATAATCACAGCGTGGCGTACTGCCTGCTCGGTTATCTCTGCGCCTACTACCGTTACCATCATCCCATCGAATTTATCACCTCGTTTTTGAATAACGCGGCCAATGAAGACGATATCCGGAACGGTACAGCCTACGCAAACCGGGTCGGCATTCTGGTCACCATGCCAAAGTGGGGGCTTTCCAAGAGCGATTACTTCTTCGATAAGAAAAAAAATATCATCGCAAAAGGACTTTCCTCCATCAAATACATGAGCACCAGGGTAGCGGAGGAGCTCTACGCCCTCTCCCATGGAGAAAAGCAGTACCGCTACTTCACAGATGTGCTCGCGGATATCGACAAGTTCACATGCGTGGACGCACGCCAGCTTGACATTCTGATCAAGCTGGATTTTTTCTCGGATTTTGGTAATCAGCGGGAGCTTCTCCGCATTACGGGGCTGTTTTACGACACATTCAAGAAGGGAGAAGCCAAGCAAATCAAAAAGGAACTCGTGGATGAAACGCCTCTCGGACCTATTATTCAAAAATATTCCGTCGGCGTCACAAAATCCGGTGGCGTGGCAAAGAGCTACACGCTCTTGGACGTAAAATCCATCCTACACGAGTCAGAGGAAGCGGTTTTGAAGGCCGGTTTGCCGGATCTCGGGGATATTCTCAAGGTGAAGAACTTCTACGACGCCATGGGATATGCCGGGTATGTCTCCGGGAAACAGGAGGATCGAACCAAACTCTACATTCTGGACGTTTTCCCGGTTTGCCGTAAAAAGGACGGGAAGCAGTTCGGTTATACCATCCTCACCAAATCCATCGGAAGCGGCAAAGAAGCAAGGTTTACCGCGTTCAACAGAGTCTATGACAAAGACCCTATCCGCAAAGGCGAGGTCATTGTCTGCAAGGGTTTTGAACGCGACGGCATTTACTTTACGCTTACCAATTATGAACATCTGATTTCGTAATTTGTCAGGAGTTTGAATGAAAGTAAAATTTCATAAGTCAAATCAAAATCCCGTGTGCAATTTATGCGGGAAAGAGCTGGATCTTTTTGATCGGCAGCAGCAATTTACGATACATAAAAGGGTTCAGTACGGAAGCAGACACGACGGCGAAAACGTCCGTCTGAATCTGTGCTGCGACTGTTTTGATCTGCTGGTGTCAAATTGCCGTGTCTCTCCGGTTCAGCAGGGAGGGAAGCGGGAATGATAACGGATACAGGTTTCGTGTGGCGGGATGATCCGACCAGCAACGCCCGCATTTACCGGGCAGACCCCTCGGATTTCACAACAAGCTATACATCCCGTCCTTATAGCGCTTACGTCGATTGGGACAATCTCCGCTTCATGTTTGATGAGATGCAAAACCAGCCGCTCACATTCACCTACGACCACACTTCCACAACAAGCAACCGAAGCACTACATTTTATGAAGATGCCATGCGTGCTGTGCTGCAAATTCCCCACGTCGGCGTAAGCGGTACATTCGAGTTCCAACTACAGGATCTCAGCGGGAAAGAAGAGCCCATGGAACCGCCGGACGAGCTCCTCCTGCACCTCAAGCAATACGGAAAGGAGGAGAAGCCGGACGAAGATTGAACTTATAAAGTACCCGACCGAAGAAGACTGGATACTCTGCAAGAAATGCACCCTTGTCACGGTTTCCAAGGACTCGGACATCGCGCCGACTGCTGAGTGGAAGGCAAAACTGCTCCGGGCAAATCACTCGCCCATCCGCACCCTGCAATTTTGCTTCCGATTGACGGATATCCCGTATTGGGTTTCCGTTCATCTGGTTCGCCACGTCCATGCGGTGCCATTCGTCTCCACACAGCGGAATGACAGGCAGAAAAAGTACAACCGGGACGAAGCGCCCCAGGGTGCGCCGGTTACCATGTGCTGGTATATGAACGCGGAAGAGCTGATCTCCATTGCACATAAGCGGCTGTGTATGCAGGCGTCTGCGGAGACCCGCGAGGTCGTCCGCCGGATGTGTGATCTGGTTTTGCAGACCAATCCGGAGTTCTCCGGTCTTCTGGTCCCGAACTGTGCCTATCGCGGCGGCTTGTGCGACGAGTTTAACTGCTGCGGTCTGAACAGGCAATACATACAAGAGAGGTAAACATTTGAAAGTCATATTGGTTTCCGGGAAAGCCCGGCACGGCAAGGATACTGTGGCCGAAATGCTGCAGGAAAAGCTGACGCTGGACGGAAAACGTGTGCTTCAGACGCACTACGCGGATCTCTTGAAGTACATTTGCCGCTCGTTTTTCAACTGGAACGGAGAGAAAGACGAGGTAGGCAGACATATTCTGCAATATGTCGGAACGGATGTAATCAGAAAGAAATGTCCCAATTTCTGGGTGGATTTCATTCGCTCCGTTCTGAACTTTTTCGGGGATAACTGGGATTATGTTCTGATCCCGGATACCCGCTTTCCAAACGAAATTGAAGAAATGAAGGATTCCGGCTTTGACGTTACGCATCTTCGCGTCGTCAGGCCGCATTTTATCAGTCCTCTCACAGAGGAACAACAGCGCCATCCCTCAGAAACGGCTCTGGATCATACGGTCCCGGACTGTTGGATCAAAAACGACGGCAGCCTTGATGATCTGAGAGAAGCTGTGAACGACTTTGTAAAGGAGCAATTATATGGATAACGAACCGAAACACTACTACGACATAGAGATTGACATGGACGCCGCGCTTCTCGAAAACGGGATGCTGGACGAGCTGTTCTATCTGAAAGACCTGCGCCAGCGGAAGCTCTTTCTGAATACGGACATCAATCAGTACTCCGTTCAGGAGTTTGTGAAACACATTCTTCAGATCAACCGTGTGGACTTCGGTATCGATCCTGATAAGCGCCTGCCCATCCTTCTGTACGTCAACTCCAACGGCGGCGATGTGGATGCAGGCTTCGCTCTGATCGACGCGATCCAGAACAGCAAGACGCCGGTCTATACCGTCAACATTGGCTTCCAGTACAGCATGGGCTTCCTGATCGGCATCGCCGGGCACAAGCGTTTTGCCACCAAGAACGCGAAATTCCTGATGCACGACGGTTCAAACTTCATCTACAACTCCGGCGCCAAGGCACAGGATCAGATGGAGTTCCACAAGAAAGTGGAGGCCCGCGTCAAGGACTATATCCTCACTATGAGCAATCTGGCGGAGGAGGAATACGATAAGAATTTGCGCGTCGAGTGGTACATGTTCGCCGACGAGGCAAAGCAAAAAGGCTTTGTCGATATGATTATCGGCGAAGACTGCGACATTGACGCCATCGTTTGAGGTGGCGTCAATGGACGAATACACCGGATTCAAAGAAATCACTCTGTCAGATGAGGATCTGGCCGCATTTTACCAAAACGACTGCGCCGATCAGTTTGACTGTCTGCAAAATCAGTATCTCCTGATTCGGGATATGGGTGGGAACGACGTCGGTATCTACCGGAAAAACGGTGCGAAGATGCTCAAAGTCCCGTTTAAGCAGATTCGCGGGAAGTTCCTCGGAACCATCAAGCCGAGAAACGCACAGCAGCAAATGGCAATCGACCTGCTATACCACGCTGACACCACCGTGAAGGTATTGACAGGCAAGTTTGGCACCGGCAAGGACCTCCTGATGTGCGCCGCGGCAATCGATATGCTGGAGCGCGGCAAATACGACAAGATCGTCTACGTCCGCAACAACATCGAGGTCAAGAATTCCAAGCCCATCGGGTTTTTGCCAGGCAGCAACGACGAAAAGCTTCTGCCCTATGCTATGCCGCTGGCCGACCACCTGGGCGGGGCAGACGGTCTCAATCTGATGGTGAGCAACGGAAAGATTGAGATTGCTCACCTCGGGTTTATTCGCGGCAGAGACATCAAAAATTCCATCATCTACTGCTCGGAAGCGGAGAACATGACCAAGGAGCACATCCAGCTTCTGCTGGGCCGTGTGGGCGAGGGCTCCGCCCTCTGGATCAACGGCGATTTCAGACAGTGTGATGCGGATGTGTTCCAGAAAAACAGCGGCATGATGGTCGCAGTCAACCGTTTGAAGGGTCATCCGCGCTTCGGTTACGTAAAGCTCATGAAGACGGAGCGAAGCGAAACCGCTGCGATGGCGGACCTGCTGGACTGACAGACAGCCGTACCAACAGGAAGAAGGTGATACAAATGATCGTTCTTTATACAACCGGATGTCCTCGCTGCAAGATTCTCTATCAAAGACTCCTTGAAAAGCAGGTTGATTTTACAATTTGTGATGATGTTGAAAAGATGATCGAAATGGGGTTTATGGAAGCTCCCGTGCTCGTTGTCGGCGACGTAATCATGAATTTTAACCAGGCGCTTGCATGGCTCCAAAATCAATAATATCCGGGAGGAAATATGAAAAGCAGTAAAAACATTGTAGAATCCTATCTGAAGAAGTCTGACTGGCGTGTAAAGGAAAACTCCAACGCTCCTTACTGTTACGGCGGTCTGAACAAGTATATCAATTCCGAGGTCAGTAAGGACTACTGGCTTCATGAGGTTTATCCGGAGGAGATAGCTAATGCTTATGTGGATGGGCATATCCACATCCATGACCTTGGTGGCCTTACGATTTATTGCTGCGGGTACTCTCTGCGTGATATTCTACTGAAGGGTGTACGCGGTGTTCCAAATATCCCATCTTCTGCTCCGGCTAAGCATTTCGATTCTGTGTTGAACCAATGCGCAAACCTTGTCACGGTTTTCCAGAACGAAATCATGGGCGCAGTAGCCTTCAATGGATTCGATACTCTTCTCGCTCCATTTATCAAAAAAGATAAACTTAGTTACACAGAAGTCAAGCAGTCTATGCAGAATTTTGTGTTCAGTGTCAATTCCAACAGCAGAGCTGGCGCCGAACCCGCGTTTTTCAATCTGACCTTCGATCTGACTCCGCCCGCCGATATGATGGATGAATACTGTATTATAGGAGGCGAGCAAGTCAGCTTTACCTACGGATCCTGCCAGCAGGAAATCGATCTTTTGAATCGTGTATTCTTTGAGATTATGCTGGAAGGAGATGCGAACGGAAAGTTGTTTGCATATCCGATCCCGACCTACAACATCCATAACCGCTTTGACTGGGATAATCCCAACAATAAACTTCTCTGGGAAATGGCTGGGAAGTACGGTACGCCATATTTTGCGAACTTCGTAAACAGCGACTTGGATATCAGTGATGTTCGTTCCATGTGCTGCCGCCTTCGTCTTGATTTGAGCGAGCTTCGGCATCGTAATGGCGGCCTGTTTGGATCCGGCGACTCAACCGGTTCTATCGGTGTTGTGACCATCAATCTTCCAAGGCTTGGGTATGAAAATCGTGGAGACAAGGAAGCTTTTTTCGCGGCGCTCGATCATTATCTGGATCTTTCAAAGGACAGTCTTGAACTCAAGCGTCAGTGGCTGCAGGAGAACGTCATTGATACGGGGCTGATTCCGGCATACATGGAATATGTCGGGACACTCCGCAACCATTTCTCCACAGTCGGTGTTGTTGGCATGAATGAGATGTGTGTCAACTTTATGGGGAAGAATATCCTCGATCCGGAAGCGCATCAATTCTGCCTGGATGTCGGCGAACATATTCGTGAGCGCCTTGTTAAGTTCCAAGAGGAGACCGGCAATCTGTACAATTACGAAGCGACACCGGCAGAGTCTACATGCTACCGATTTGCTCTCGCAGATAAGAAGCAATATCCGGATATCGAGACACAGGGATGCGGCAAAAATGTGTACTACACAAACAGTTGCCATATCCCCGTAAATCTCCTGAAAGACATTAACACAACATTCGCGCATCAGGACGATCTGCAGACGCAGTTTACAGGCGGCACTGTGATCCATAGCTGGCTGGAAGGGGCCATTCCAGGCGAACACGCAAAACAAATCGTTAAAGCAATGTTCTCCAAATACAAGGTTCCATATATGAGTCTTTCTCCGATCTCCAGATACTGTGACGAGCACGGATATATCAAAGATCATGTGGAAAAGTGTCCGTATTGCAAACGCAGACTGAAAATGTACCAACGAATCACCGGCTATCTTCGTTGTGTTGATAATTTTAACCCCGGAAAGGCCGCGGAATTTGGCGACAGAAAGCAGATGTGATCCGTGAGAATAAAAAAGCTGATTACAGAACGATTCCAGGACTATAAGACACCTGCCATGTACATCGGGTGCATCTCCTGTAACGGGAAATGTTGTATTGAAGCCGGTGTCCCAGTAACAGTATGTATTAACGATCAATGGAAGACATGCGATACAACTGTTGTAGACGATGATCTTGTTATCCAGGAGTACCTGCAAGACCCAATAACCGAGGCTATCATATTCGCAGGCCTGGAGCCATTTGAGCAGTTCCCGGAAATGTTTGCTTTTATCCAGAAACTTCGTGAAAAGTACGAATGTAACGACGATGTTGTAATCTATACCGGATATAATAAAACCGAGATTTCATCCATGATTTCAAGCCTGATTCCACTAAAAAACATCGTTGTGAAGTTCGGTCGATTCATTCCAAACCAGAACAAACACTTTGACGAGGTTCTCGGTGTTTCGCTTGCCTCTGACAACCAGTACGCGGAGGTGATTTGTTGATGGTCATAGAAGAAACTGCAATCAAGTGGTTTGACTGATACATAGAGGAGTTACTATGAAAACCAAATTCAACAGATTTACGTTCTGCCCGGATGACTACAAGGAACGGAATGAGAATACTCAAGAAGAGTACGTAAACGAGTACGCTATGTACGAGGATATTAAGAGTTTCATTCGTCTCGCGGTCAAAAACGGATATCAATGCCGTGTATGGCACGATTCATATACGATCTGCATCGACTACAACTATCAGGACGAGTCTCTCAGCAGCGTCAGTCTTGAGTGGCTCGGTGAGCATGAATACATCGTAAACGACCTGGAAGAAGGAGCCGAATGTGTGCCGACAGGAGGCGAAGCATGAAGGTAATCCAAAATCCGGACCGGGATTTTGTCTCTGAGATCAAGTCCATGTTGAAGCGGAACAACGGCTACTGCCCCTGCTCCATCGAGAAGAGCAACGATACCAAGTGCAAATGTAAAGCGTTCCGGGATCAGGTTGCAAGCGGGGAGGCAGGCGCCTGCCATTGCGGTCTCTGGATCGCAGTCGCGGAGGAATAAGAAATGGATACTGCAAAAGGCAATAATAATGTTATCAGCATGGAACCTGCAAAAGGCAATCATGATGTTATCAGCTACGTTACCAGAATTCGTACCTGGGACGACGACAGCAGACCGCCCTGCCCCGGAACCAGGGTTCTGTCAAAGAAGGCCGTTCTTCGGGCGCTTTCAGAAATGGGACCCGGCGTTCCGCTCACCGTTGAACAGCCTGGCCCGATGGGCGCCAACGTCATGAACATTATCGGCACAACCACCAGCAAGCCCTACGCAGTCCGGGAAGTGGAAGGCGGCGTGGAGTACACCGTAGACGGTATCGTCTTTTTCGGCAATACAGTCTTTACCGACGACAGGGAGAACACAGGCATCGTGTCCATCTCCTTTACGCGGTAAGTAGGAATACAAAGGAATGATAGGAGCGAATATGCAGAGAGTAGGAGAATTTGAAAAAGTCAGCCAGGAGCAGTTCCGGGCCGCTATGAAGAACGAAATGTTCGGATACACCGACGACGAGATCGACATGATCTACGAGTCCATCAAGCTTCCATCCAGAGCCACATCCGGCTCCGCCGGTTATGATTTCAAGGCCCCCTTCGGCNNTGCCTCAAGATCCCCACCGGCATTCGTGTGAAGATCGACGAGGGCTGGTGGCTCGGCTGTCTGCCCCGCAGCAGCCACGGTTTCAAGTATCAGGTGCATCTTGCCAATACCTGCGGCGTGATCGACAGCGACTACTACGGCTCCGACAATGAGGGCCACATTTTCGTCAAGCTTGTGAACTTCGGCAGCGAGTCAAAGACTCTTGCCATTCAGGCAGGCGACAGCTTCATGCAGGCGATCTTTATCCCGTATGGGCTCACACACTCCGACGACGTAAACGCCTCCAGAAACGGCGGCATGGGCTCCACAGGGGCATAAAAAGCAGAAAAACAAGGCGAGCCGCAACTGGCTCGCCTTTCTTTTTACCGAGGAAAAATTACTATGGAAATTACAAAACTATTGACACCGAAGGACATTCAGAGTATATTCAGCATAGGGAAAAACCAAGCCTATGCGCTGATGAACTCTGCCGGTTTTCCGACAATCAAGCTCAACAGCCGGCTGTATGTGGAACAGGAAGAGCTCTCAAAATGGCTCGCAACCTACAAAGGCCGAAGCTATCTATTCTGAAATTAGAGTTTCATTCACAAACCCTAATCGTAATAAGATCGTAATAAATTCACAGGTGGCGTCCGTGAAACGCCTGGCGCACAGTCACTTCAGCCCTCAGTCCAACGATCTCCAAAACCGTAGGCTCAGGGTTCAAGTCCTTGTGCCCCTGCCAGAGAAAAACCTTGAAATCTCCGGATTTCAAGGTTTTTCTCTGTTTTTCGCCGTTTTTCAGCGAAAACCGGTTTGGAGACCGCCGCTGCGATCAGGTTACGCTCAATTTACGCTCAATTTCTATGCTCCGTAGTGAGCGTTTTTCATGTATCGTCAGCTTTATCTCGCACTCTATGACAAAGAGCCGGGCAATTCCTTTGACGAGTCCGATGCGCTTTTGCACGCAATCA
>LXOW01143051.1_pt1 | contig 17835 bp, 20 predicted proteins | sample 1368591 | NCBI WGS metagenome assembly LXOW01 (sample SAMN04884650, study PRJNA319009) | bovine gut metagenome | isolation source: Cow rumen | host: Bos taurus | place: Italy: Legnaro (PD) | collected 2014-07-09 | reverse complement strand
CCGAGTAGGTGGGGGACATGGTGTAGTAGGGGAGCTTGTAGTTCTCGGCGATCTTCCGGACCAGGTTGGCCGCGGCCTTCCAGTCGGGGAGCTTCTCGCCCAGGAACGCGTGGAACACGGTGCCGGAGGTGTACAGGGTCTGCAGATCGTCCTGGATATCCAGCGCGGAGAACACGTCCTCCGTGTAGCCCACGGGCAGGTGGGAGGAGTTGGTGTAGTAGGGGGTGCCGTTCTCGTTGGCGGTGATGATGTCGGGGAACTCCTCCTTGTCGTGCTTGGCGAAGCGATAGGTGGTGGACTCCGCCGGGGTGGCCTCCAGGTTGTAGAGGTCGCCGTACTTCTCCTGGTAGTCGGAGAGCCGCTCCCGCATGTGGTTCAGCACGTCCTTGGCGAACTGCTGGGTCTCGGGGTGGGTCAGGTCCTTCCGCAGCCACTTGGCGTTCAGGCCCACCTCGTTCATGCCGATGAGGCCGATGGTGGAGAAGTGGTTGTTGAAGGTGCCGAGATACCGCTTGGTGTAGGGGTAGAGCCCCGCTTCCAGGAGTTTCGTGATGACGGTCCGCTTGGTCTTCAAAGACCGGGCGGCGATGTCCATCATCCGATCGAGGCGGNNGTCACCACGCCCACGGAGCCGGTGGATTCGCCGGAGCCGAAGAAGCCGCCGGACTTCTTGCGGAGCTCCCGAAGGTCCAGCCTGAGACGGCAGCACATGGATCGGACGTCGCTGGGCTCCATGTCGGAGTTGATGTAGTTGGAGAAGTAGGGCGTGCCGTACTTGGCGGTCATCTCGAACAGGAGCTTGTTGTTCTCGGTCTCGCTCCAGTCGAAGTCCCGGGTGATGGAGTAGGTGGGGATGGGGTACTGGAAGCCGCGGCCGTTGGCGTCGCCCTCGATCATGATCTCGATGAACGCCTTGTTCACCATGTCCATTTCCTTCTTGCAGTCGCCGTAGGTGAAGTCCATCTCCTTGCCGCCCACGATGGCGGGCAGGTTCTCCAGGTCGTTGGGCACGGTCCAGTCCAGGGTGATGTTGGAGAAGGGCGCCTGGGTGCCCCAGCGGGAGGGGGTGTTCACGCCGTAGATGAAGCTCTGGACGCACTGCTTGACTTCCTTCTGGCTCAGGTTGTCCACCTTCACGAAGGGGGCCAGGTAGGTGTCGAAGGAGGAGAAGGCCTGGGCGCCGGCCCACTCGTTCTGCATGATGCCCAGGAAGTTGACCATCTGGTTGCAGAGGGTGGAGAGGTGGCTGGCGGGGGAGGAGGTGATCTTGCCGGGGACGCCGCCGAGACCCTCCTGGATGAGCTGCTTCAGGCTCCAGCCCGCGCAGTAGCCGGTGAGCATGGAAAGGTCGTGGAGATGGATGGCCGCGCTCCGGTGAGCTTCCGCCACCTCCTGATCGTAGATCTCGGTGAGCCAGTAGTTGGCGGTGATGGCGCCGGAGTTGGAGAGGATGAGACCGCCCACGGAGTAGGTGACGGTGGAGTTCTCCTTCACGCGCCAGTCGTTGATCTTCAGGTAGTTGTCCACCAGATCCTTGTAGTTGAGCAGGGCGGAGTTGACGTTGCGGACCTTCTCCCGCTGTTTGCGGTAGAGGATGTAGGCCTTGGCCACGTCGGCGTAGCCGGACTCGGACAGCACCTTTTCCACGCTGTCCTGGATGTCCTCCACGGCGATGCAGCCGTCCTTGATCTTGTTCTCGAAATCCGCCGTCACGTGCAGGGCCAGAAGGTCGATCACGCTGGGGTGATAGGCCTTGTTCAGGGCCACGAAGGCCTTGGTGATGGCGCCGGTGATCTTGCTGATGGTGAACTCGGTGACCTGTCCGTCACGCTTTTTGACTTGATACATAGGTGTCTCTCCTAAGCGATATTTTTAAAACCTGATGGGGCCGCAGGGAACCAACGCCGCGGCACCCGAGCATGGCTACTCTACCATATCTTGTGGTCTGGTGTCAATATATTGTGCTGTTTGTTAACAAATCACACAATATCTTGTATTTATACGGCGCGGTATGCAGGGGCAAACGCCAAAAAAGCCCGATTATATGCCGCGAATGGATGTATAGGGCACGTATACCCTTGCAACGGATGCGTATTTATTGAGATCCTCCCTGGGGGGCGCGTGGAGACCCGCGAAGGGCACGGATTCCCGGTCCGTGAAGGGCTGCAAAAAGTAAGCCTTCGCCCCGGCGATCCACCGGCCGATGGCCTCGAAATCCGCTGCCGCGTGGAGTTCGTCCACCACCGTGGTGCGGAACTCGTAGGGGACGGGGCCGTCCATCAGCATCTGGACGCTCCGGCGGATGGGGGCAAGGTCCAGGCTCTCGAGGCCCACGGTCATGGCGTACTTTCTGGGGCTGTTCTTGATGTCCATGGCCACATAGTCCACCAGCCCCTCGTTGAGGAGCTTTTCGAGGGCCTCCGGGTGGTTGCCGTTGGTGTCCACCTTGAGGTTGAAGCCCAGGTCCCGGACGGCCCGGAGAAGGTCGGGGAGATCCTTCCGGAGCAGGGGCTCTCCGCCGGTGATCGCTACCCCGTCCAGCAGGCCCTGGCGGCTCTTCAAAAACTTCAGCAGCTCCTGATCGTCCAGCAGGGCGGGGGCGGTGCCGTCCAGCAGCTCCCCGTTGTGGCAGAAGGGACAGCGAAAGTCGCAGCCCCCCAGGAACACCGTGCAGGCCACGCGGCCGGGGAAATCCAGCAGCGTCATCTTCTGTAAGCCCTGTATCTTCATGGACGATCTCCTTACTGCTCTGGAAGCCGAAAAAGCCGAGCATGGCTACTGTACCACACTCGGCTCCAACTGTCAATATCTTGCGATATTATATAATTATGAACACTATATCTTGTATGCCCCGGACTGCCTCTACACGGCGTACAGGATGTTCAGGTTCCGCACGTCCCCGTCCTCGATGCCGTCGTTGACGGAGTAGGCGTGCTTTTCGAGATCCCCGCAGACGGCCTTGGTCAGGCTCTGGCTTTGGAGCTCGTCGATGATATCGCTGGCGGTGCTCTCGATCATGTCGTACTTCGACTCCGCCATGTCCTCGTCGTTCCCCGTGGTCAAAAGGTATTCCAACGTTTCCGCCGTCAAAGACAGCTTCTCGAGTCGCCGCAGGGCCCGAAAGCTCCACTTATAATAGGGAGCGTAGACCCGGTTCAGGAGGAAGACGACCTCCATGCAGCTCTTCACGAACTCGTTGACGGCCAGCTGGGCGGCGGCATTTTCCCCATGCTTCAGACAGCGGAGGTAGTTATACTGTCCCGCCTGAGCCATGAGCAGCAGGTGTCCCGCCAGCCGCTTCTTCCGCGCGTCCTCCGGCATCCCGCGAAGGGCGGCCCGGATGGCCGTGACCTCGCCCAGGTCGTCCCGGAAGATCTCTCCTCCCGTGGCCTCCAGCAGCGATTGCTGGGGGAGCTTCAGCCACTGGTCCACCGTCAGCACCCCGTCGGGGGCTCCCACCTTCTCGGTGAAGAAATCCGCCGTCCTGAGGACCCCGTGGCGGGCCCCGCCCACGGGGGCCACGCTGCTGCGTCGAAAGCCCATGAACTCCTTCGGGAGCTTCGCGTAGGCCCGTTCCAGCTGGAAGGCGGTCCTTCTGTCGATAACGCTTTCCTCCGGCAGCAGCAGGCAGAACCCCGGCTCGAAGTCGTGGTCCCGACTCACCTCGTCGTCGAAGCCCAAACACTCGGACCCGCTGCCCACAAGGCCCACGGCCACCAGCTGTTCCGCCTCCGGGAACTGCTCATGGAGCATGGGCGCGCCGTACTGCTCGTAGAACGCCCGGGATAATTCAAGCCCGTTCATAGATCGCTTTGGCCCTTTCGCTGAGATCGTCGGCCACCAGGAAGTAGCCGTAGTAGTCGAAGGTGGGGGCGCACTTCTCGCACACGAAGGCGTAGTACCCGTCCCGGGGGAGGCTCGTTTCGTCCAGAAGAGCGGCGGCCTTGTCGAGATACTGCCCGATCTTCTGCTCCCCCTTCTCGAGGCCGTGCTCCAGCTCCGCCGCGTTGGCCAGGTTGAGATAGGTGATGGCCTGTTCGAGGGCCCCGTGCTCCACCTTGCCCATGATATCGAGGGCCTTCAAAAAGGCTTCGTAGGCCTCCCCAAAGCGCCTTAGGGCCATATAGGCGAGACCCATGTTGTTGTAGAGGCCCCCCAGCCGCCCGTCGGTCTCGGGGAGGGTCGCTTCATAGATGGCCCGTGCCTTCTCGAACAGCTCCACAGACCGCTCCGGCATGCCGAAGGCGTCGTAGACCGTGGCGGCGTTCACGTAGGCGGTGCCGGCGGAGATGGTGCCCTCAAACCCCAGCTTTTCGATGAGGGCCAGCCCCTCGTTGGCGTTGAGGATGGCCTGCGTCTTATCGCCCGCCTTCCGGTAGTGGCCCATCATCTCCCCCCGGAGAAAGAACTCGCCCCGAAGGTCCCCGTTCTGTTGGGCCTCCGCCAGCCAGTATTTGAGATGTCGCTCCGCCCCGGCGTAGTCCCGGCGGCTCATGTATTCGTCCAGCTTCTCCCGGACCCGCCGCTGGGGGATGGCCGTGGGGGCGTCCTGGTCCATGCACAGGACGCAGCGGGGCTCCTCGTAGTCCTCCCGGGACAGGGGCGCGTATCGATCCGTCATAGGTCCCTCCTGTATCTTGCTTCTACCATACGCTAATGCTACCATGCACCGTCCGGTTTGACAAGCCGCATTCTTTTTTCATTTGCCTCTTGCGCTTTCGGCTCCTGGGTGCGATAATATACGAAATCCAAACGCAGGGGCGATTCTCGAATCGCCCGAAACAGCGGGCAAGGGAGGAACAGACCATGAAGGAAATGAACGTAGGCGTCCTGGGCGCCACCGGCGCGGTGGGCCAGGAGATGCTGAAGATATTGGCGGAGCGGAACTTCCCCGTGAAGAGCCTTCGCCCCCTGGCCAGCGCCCGCAGCGCCGGCAAGACCATCCTGTACAAAGGCACCGAGGTGCCCATCTCTGAGGCGAAGGAGGACGCCTTCAAGGGCCTGGACCTGGTCCTTGGCGCGGCGGAGAACGACGTCGCCCAGAAGTTCGCCCCCTATATCCTGGACGCCGGCGCCGTGTTCGTGGACAATTCCAGCGCCTTCCGGCTCCGGGAGGACGTGCCCCTGATCGTCCCCGAGATCAACCCCGAGGACGCCAAGTGGCACAAGGGGATCCTGGCGAACCCCAACTGCACCACCATCGTCACGCTGGTGGCCGTGGCGCCCCTTGCTAAGGCCAGCCCCATCGAGACCATGATCGCCTCCTCCTACCAGGCCGTCAGCGGCGCGGGCGTGGCGGGCATGCGGGAGCTTGCGGAGGAAGTGGAGGCGGGCCTCAAGGGCCAGCCCTACACGCCCAAGGCCTTCGCCCATCAGATCGCCTACAACGTGATCCCCCAGATCGGCTCCGAGCAGTTCATGGGCTACACCAGCGAGGAAATGAAGATGCAGAACGAGGGTCGGAAGATCCTGCACCTTCCCGAGATGAAGGTCAGCTGCACCTGCGTGCGGGTGCCCGTGGTCCGCTCCCACAGCGTGTCCGTGGTCCTCAGGACCAGGGAGAAGATCTCCGTGGACCGGGCGAAGGAGCTCATCGCCGCCGCCCCCGGCTGCAAACTGGTGGACGATCTCAAGAACCACGTGTACCCCATGCCCCTGGACACCTCGGACCAGGATCTCATCTTCGTGGGCCGGATCAGGGAGGACCTGACCAGCGACAGGGGCCTGAACCTCTGGTGCTGCGGCGACCAGGTCCGCAAGGGCGCGGCCACGAACGCGGTGCAGATCGCGGAATTGCTGTTGTAAGGCTGAGTTTTGCCGCTTTTTCTTTTCAGGTGAAAAGAAAAAGCGGCGCAAAAAGAAAAGCCTATAGACAAAATGGGAAGTACAGCGCGAGCCACACTTCCCTTTCAAAGTTCTTTGGGTGCACCCTTTCTTTCAAGAAAGGGTGCATGTTTTGTTTAATTCCTCTTGACGTGGCTCACCACGTAGTCCGCGAACTGGCGGGTGGCGGGGCTCCGCTCCCCGGCCTCCGTGACGGCCAGGGCGATGGTCCGGCTGGCCTGGGGCTTCAGCTCCAGCGCCGCGATGTTGTCCCTCCGCCCCTGCAGCAGCAGTTCCGGCATGATCGCGATGCCCAGGCCGTTCTCCACCATGGCGATGATGGCGTAGTCGTCCTTGGTGACGAAGCGGACGTTGGGCCGGATGTCCTCCGCCTCCAGGGCCCGGCGAAGGTCCTGGTCCGAGCTCTCGAGGAGGGAGATGAAGCTCTCCTGCCGGGCGAAGCTGATGGGGAAGCAGGGGAGGCCCGCCAGGGGGTGGTCCTTGGGCAGGATCACCAGCAGCCGATCCTTCATCAGCGGCGTCACCTGCCCCGGGGCTCGGGTGGGCAACGACACGAACCCCAGGTCCACGGCCCCCTCCTCCAGCCACTGCTCCACGTCGTGGTAGTCCCCGTTCAGGAGCTTGAAGCGGATCTGGGGGTGTTCCTCCTGGAATCCCTTCAGCATGGACGGCAGCCAGTGGACCGCCACCGAGGAGAAGGTGCCGATGCGGATGGTGCCGGTGGACAGGCCGTGGATGGAGGAGACCGTCTCCTTCAGCTGCATCTCCGCGGTCAGTATGGTCCGCACCGAGGGCAGCACCTTCTTGCCCTCCTCCGTGAGCCGGACCCCGGAGCGGCTGCGGCTCAGGAGCGGGAAGCCGAACTGCTCCTCCAGGGAGGAGAGGGCGTGGCTCACGGCGGACTGGGTGAGCCCCAGGTCCCGGGCCGCCCGGCTCACGCTCCCCGCTTCCAGGGTGCGGAGGAAGATCTCATACTTCTGAATACTCATTTTCGCCTCACATGAAAGAAATTCATATATCTCTCCTCTTGCTGTCTCTTTCATGCATTTTACAGGAAAAAACAGCAAAAATCAATAAAAAAACGTGAAAAAAGGGGTTGATTCCTGACGCTGGATGGCCTATACTACAGGAAATTTTGAAGCACGCATGAATATGACTCATGCAAGAGGAGGACAAAATGCAAGGTGAATGGATCATGCTGGTGACCATCCTGGTCTATATGGCGATCATCGTGGGCGTGGGGATCTGGTACAGCCGTCGGGCTGGCTCGGGCGCCGACGCCTTCTTCCTGGGCGGTCGGTCCCTGGGCCCCCTGGTCACGGCCATGTCCGCCGAGGCCAGCGACATGTCGGGCTGGCTCCTCATGGGCATGCCGGGTCTGGCGCTCCTGTGCGGCACGGCGGAAGCCTTCTGGACCGCCCTGGGCCTCGCCATCGGCACGTACCTCAACTGGCTCTTCGTAGCCAAGCGCCTCCGCCGCTACACGGCGGTCACGGGCTCCATCACCATCCCTGACTTCTTCTCCCGCCGGTATGGGGACGACAAGCACATCCTGTCCCTCATCGGCGCGGCCATGATCATCATCTTCTTCGTGCCCTACACCGCCTCCGGCTTCGTGACCTGCGGCAAGCTCTTCTCCACCCTGTTCGGCATGGAGTACCGCTCCGCCATGCTCCTGTCCGCCGTGGTCATCGTGGTGTACACCACCCTGGGCGGCTTCCTGGCGGCCAGCGTCACGGACTATCTCCAATCCATCCTCATGACCATCGCCCTGCTGGCGGTCATCGGCTTCGGCCTCAGCTACGCCGGCGGCCTCGGTGCGGTGGTGACCAACGCCAAGAACATCCAGCAGTACATTAGCCTCACCGCCGTCGCGGAGCAGGGCATCGGCAGCTTCGGATTCATCCCCATCCTCTCCACCATGGCCTGGGGCCTCGGCTACTTCGGCGTGCCCCACGTGCTCCTGCGGTTCATGGCCATCCGCAAGGAGGGCGAGCTGAAGCTGGCCCGCCGGATCGGCTCCATCTGGGTGGTGATCTCCATGAGCGCCGCCATCGTCATCGGCATCGTGGGCCGGGCCCTCATGGACAAGGGCATCGTTGGCCCCTACGTCAGCACCTCTGAGAGCGAGACCATCATCGTCTCCATCGCCAACATCATCAGCAGCAACGGCCTCATCCTGGCCATCCTGGGCGGTCTCATCCTGGCGGGCATCCTGGCCGCCGCCATGTCCACCGCCGACTCCCAGCTGCTGACCGCCGCCTCCGCCGTGTCGGAGGACCTCTTCAAGGGCGTGTTCCGCTGGCGCATCGGTGAGAAGCAGAGCCTGTGGATCGCCCGGGGCACCGTGGTGGCCGTGTCCATCCTGGCCGCCTTCATCGCCTCCAACCCGGACAGCTCCGTGTTCCGCATCGTGTCCTTCGCCTGGGCAGGCTTCGGCGCCACCTTCGGCCCCCTGATGCTCTTCTCCCTGTTCTGGAAGCGGACCACCCTCAAGGGCGCCATCGCGGGCATGATCGCCGGCGGCGTCATGATCTTCCTGTGGAAGTTCCTGGTCCGGCCCAACGTGACGTTCCTGAACTTCTATGAGCTGCTGCCCGCCTTCCTGGTGTCCGCCCTGGCTATCTACATCGGCTCCATCACGTCCAAGGAGCCCTCCAAGGCCATCCAGGCCGAGTTCGACAAGGTCAGCGCCATGGACTGACCCCCATAGGAAACCAAAAGGAGCCGATGCTCGTCGGCTCCTTTTTTCTGCGCTCGTTACCGCACGCCGCTGATATCCTTGATCACTTCGCTTGCCAAAACCAATCCCGCCGCCGCCGGCACGAAGGCCGTGCTGCCGGGGGTGGTCCGGCGGACGGTGTCCTCGTCCGTGGGGGCGGGGATCAGGGCCGGCTCCGTGGAGTAGACCACCTTCACGTGGTCGATGCCCCGCTTGCGGAGCTCCCGGCGCATGACCCGGGCCAGGGGGCACACGGAGGTCTTGGAGATATCCGCCACCCGGAAGGCCGTGGGGTCCAGCTTGTTCCCGGCCCCCATGGAGGAGATCACGGGCACGCCCGCCTTCTGGGCCGCCTCGATGAGCTGCAGCTTCCCCGCCACGGTGTCGATGGCGTCCACCACGTAGTCGTATCGTGAAAAATCGAACTGATCCGCCGTCTCCGGCAGGAAGAACACGGGGAAGGTCCGGACAACGCACCCCGGATTTATGGACAGCACCCGCTGCTTCGCCGCCTCCACCTTCAGCATGCCCAGGGTGTCTCGGGTGGCGACGATCTGCCGGTTCAGATTGGAGAGGGCCACCCGGTCGCTGTCGACGAGGTCCAATGCCCCCACGCCGCTCCTTGCCAGGGCCTCCACCGCGTGCCCCCCCACGCCGCCGATGCCGAACACGGCCACCCGGGCTTTTTTGAGCCGGTCCATGGCCTCGTTACCCAGCAGCATCCGGGTCCGGGAAAACATGTCCTCCATCTACGCCTCCTGCAGGGGCAGATCCTCGATGAGCACCTCCATGGTGCCTCCGCAGACCATGCCCTCCATGGCCGCCACGTCGTTGGTCATGTCCACGGTGACCACCTGGCGTTTGCCGGTGCCGATGAGCCGCCGGGCCGCCAGCAGGGCCTGGTTCTCCCCGCAGCCGCCGCCGATGGTCCCGGCGGCGTTGCCCACCTTGTCCGTGCCCATGAGGGCCCCGCCCTTCACCGGCGTGGATCCCTTGGTGGAGAGGACCAGCAGCAGGGCCGCGGGCCGGGCATCGTCCGCTAAAAACCGCAGGGCCTCCAGATCCGTGTTCTGCTGGGGCAGGAGCCCCGCCACCGCCGGCTGGGCGTGGCGCTCAGCGATGAGCTCCGCCGCGATGGACACGGCGATCTCCTGGGGCGTCACCGCCCCGATGGATAGGCCGATGGGGGCGTGGACGCGGCCGATGCGGTCCTTGTCGAAGCCTTCCTCGCCTAAAAGCTCGAACAGCCCCTTCACCCGCCGGTGGGAGCCGATCATGCCGAGATACCGGGGCTCGTTCCCCTGGAGCAGGTATCTCATGCAGGTCACGTCGTCCTTGTGGCCCCGGGTCAGGACGCAGACAAAGTCCCCCGCTCCCACGTTGAGCCCTGGCAGGGCGTTCTCGAAGCTGTCGCAGAGGACCTCCTTCGCCGCCGGGAACCGGGTAAAGTTGGCGAAGGCGGGCCGATCGTCCACCACGGTCACCGCGAACCCCAGGGGCAGGGCCGCCTCGTAGAGGGCCAACGAAACGTGGCCGCCCCCCAGCAGGATGAGCCGCTCCGGGGGCAGGAACCGGCGCACGTAGTTCGCCTCGCCCGCCTGCCGGGTCAGCTGTGCCTCCCGACCGGCCCCCACGGCCTCTAAAATGGCCTGAAATTCCTTACGCATCCTGCTGGGCCTCGTACCACTTCATGGCGTCCAGGGTGTCGCTGAGGAGCTGCTCCAGGGGCCAGCCCAGCATCTGGGCGCCCTGCTCGATCACGTCCCGGGAGCAGCCGGCGGCGAAGTTCAGGGTCTTGTACTTCTTCTTCAGGGACTTCAAGCTGACCTCGTTCACCTTCTTGTTGGGGTGGATGATGGCCACGGCCCCGATGAGGCCCGTGAGCTCGTCGGTGGCGAAGAGGACCTTCTCCATCTCGTGCTCCGGCTTCACGTCGTTCCGGTGGCCGTAGCCGTGGCTGACCACGGCCCGGATGAGCCGGGGGCTGAGATCCAGAGCCTCCATGAGCTCCTTCGTCTTCTCGCAGTGCTGCTCCGGCCATTTTTCAAAGTCCAGGTCGTGGAGGAGCCCCACCAGCTTCCAGAACTCCTTTTCCTCGCCGTAGCCCAGCTTCTCGGCGTACCAGCCCATGACGGCCTCCACGGTCTCCCCGTGCTGCAGATGGAAGGGCTCCTGGTTGTACTCCTTCAGCAGGTCCCAGGCCTCCGCTCGCGTGATCTCTCGTGCCATATTCGAACTCCTTGTCTCAAACGATACCCTATTATAAAAAACGTGAGCCGCCCCTGTCAATTCCCTCCCATGGCAAATGCCATTTTACGCATGGCTAAAATGGCCAAGACAATGACAAATACAATGACAAATACAAATACAATGGCAAGGATATATTCTTTTTTCTCTACGAGAGAGCGCCTGACGGCGGAGAAAAAAATAAGACCCCCTCCTTTTTTGGAGAGGGCTGTGGGGGAGACGAATGGTCTTTTACGCCGTCATGCCGTGGGCCGCCATATAGTCGTACAGCATCTGCCCGTGCTCCTGCTCCTCCTTCTGGATGTGGTTGAGGGCCTGCCGGGCGCCGGCGTCGGTGAACTCGAAGATGCAGGTGTCGTAGACCGCGGACACGTGTTTCTCCGTGTCCAGGGCGTCCTTGAGCAGGTATTCGTCGGTCTTGCTGTGGGACCGGTGGGCCTCCTGGCCGTCCCCGGGCTGGCCCTGACCGCCCTGCTGGCCGCCCGCCATCATGGGCACCTTCCCCGCCATCAGCTGGTCGATGGTAGAGAGGTGTTCCTGCTCCTTGCCGCGGAGGGTCGTGAACAGGTCCGCCAACGCCTGATCCTCCGCCTTTTCGGCGTACTGGCCGTACTTCTCGATGCAGATCTCCTCCGAAGTCTTGAGGTCCTGCAGCAGCATGGTTTCTTTTTGTGTCAGTTTCATCGTTTTCATCACCTCATCCATAGGATGGACAGGGGCTTTTCCTCCCATGCGCCGAAGACAAAACCGGTGGTTTTTTCCGCTTTTCCCTTGCGTTTTTTCCGCCGGTGTCGTATACTGTCCCTAATTTTGACGGGAGGAAAGGGAATGGAAGCCTACGGATACAGGGAAGGGCTGCGGGACGGGCTCCCCATCGGGTTGGGGTATCTCTCCGTGTCCTTCGGCTTCGCCATCTGGGCGGTGAAGCAGGGCATCCCGGGCCTGGTCCTCATCGTCCTCTCCGGCACCAATCTGACCTCCGCGGGCCAGGTGGCCGGGGTCACGGTCATGGCCGCCGGGGGGCTGCTCATCGAGCTCGCTTTGACGGAGTTCATCATCAACCTCCGCTACGCCCTGATGAGCGTCACGCTGACCCAAAAGCTCCATCCGGATTTCTCCCTCATCAAGCGGATGATCGCCGCCTTCTTCGTCACCGACGAGATCTTCGCCGTGTCCTCCACGCGGAAGGGCCTGCTGACCTTCCCCTACATGATGGGCCTTGGGTGCCTGCCCTGGATCGGCTGGACCTTGGGCACGGCCCTGGGCGCCTTCGCCGGGGAGCTGCTGCCCGCGGCCCTGTCCGCCGCGTTGGGCATCGCCATCTACGGCATGTTCATGGCCATCATCGTGCCCCCGGCCCTGGAGGAGAAGGGGGTGCTGCTGGCCGTCTTCGCGGCCATCGGCCTTGGCCTGATCCTTCGGTACGTGCCTTTGTTCAGCTTTCTTTCCGAGGGGTTCGTCATCATCATCAGCGCCGTCTTCGGGGCCTGCGTGGCCGCCTGGCTGAAGCCCATACGGGCGGGGGAGGAGGCGGCATGAAGCTCTTTCCCTACCTGCTGGTCATGGCCCTGGTCACGTACCTGATCCGCATGCTGCCCCTCGCCTTCTTCCGCAAGAAGATCACCAGCCCCTTTTTGCTGGGGGTCCTCCATTACATGCCCTACGCGGTGCTGGGGACCATGACCGTCCCCGCCATCTTCACCTCCGCCGGGGCGGTGATCCCCTCCGTGGTGGGCTTCGCGGCGGCCCTCCTGCTGGGCCTCAAGCGCCGCTCTCTCATCGAGGTGGCCCTGGCCGCCACCGCCGCGGCCTACGTGACCAGCCTGATCCTGCCGTTGCTGTAAAAATACATAGAAAACCTCTTGACCCTGACGTTACGTCAGGGTTTATACTATCTGCGAAGGGAGGCGATGGGGATGATGACCGTTCACGAGGTCAGCAAACTGACCGGCGTCAGCGTCCGGGCCCTGCACCACTACGATGAGCTGGGGCTGCTGAAGCCTGCGTCGGTGACCGAGGCCGGGTATAGGCTCTACGATGAGGACTCTTTGACACGGCTCCAGAGCATCCTGCTCTTTCGGGAGCTGCAGTTCCCTCTGAAGGACATCGGGGCTATTTTGGACAGCCCTACCTTCGACAGGAACCGGGCCCTGGACCAGCAGATACGGCTGCTGGAGCTGCAGAAGGAGCATTTGGACAATCTGATCGACTTAGCCAAGGGAATGAAACTGACGGGGGTGAAATGTATGGCGGATTTCAAAGCGTTCGACACCAGGAAGATCGACGACTACGCCCGGGAGGCCAAGGCGGCCTGGGGCCAGACGGCCGAATGGAAGGAGTATGAGCAGAAGGCCAGGGGCCGCACCAAGGACCAGGAGCAGGATATCGCCCGGGGCATGATGGACATCTTCGCGGAGTTCGGGGCCATCCGGGACACGGACCCCGCCTCCGAGGCGGCCCAGGCTCTGGTGAACAAGCTCCAGGGGTACATCTCGGAGCATTTCTATACCTGTTCCGACGCCATTTTGCTGAGCCTGTCGAAGATGTACGGCGGGGGCGGCAGCATGACGGAGAACATCGACAAGGTCGGCGGCCCGGGTACGGGCGAATTCTCCGCAAAGGCGATTGCCGTACGCTGCGGCAAATAGGCCCTGTTGCGCCATAGCTGAAAAAGAGGTATACTGGTCCCATCAAACGACAGGAGGGCAGGTATGCCTCTTTTATTGGTTCGCAACGACATCACGAAGATGACCGTGGACGCCATCGTCAACGCGGCCAATCCCTCTCTGCTGGGAGGCGGGGGCGTGGACGGGGCCATCCACCGGGCCGCGGGGCCGGAGCTTCTGGCCGAGTGCCGGACCCTGGGCGGATGCCGCACCGGCGAGGCCAGGATCACCGGGGCCTATCGCCTCCACGCCCAGTACGTCATCCATACCGTGGGTCCCATCTGGCGGGGCGGCGGTTGCGGGGAGGAGCATCTCCTTCGCTCCTGCTACCGCCGTTCGTTGGAGCTGGCGGCGGCCCATGACTGCGATACCGTGGCCTTTCCCCTCATCTCCAGCGGCGTCTACGGCTACCCCAAGGCCGAGGCCTTCCGGGTGGCCACAGAGGCCATCTCCGCCTTTCTCACCGACCACGATCTCACGGTGTACCTGGTCCTCTTCGACCGGGCCGCCTTCCTGCTGGGCGGGGTTCAGGGTGGGGTCCAGAGCTTCATCGACGACGCCTACGCCGAAGCGGAGCTGAAGAGGCCCCGGAACCTGTATTCCAACCGCTGGGCCAAAGAGCCCAGGGCCGCCCGGGAGGACACGGGGGCGCTCTATGCCCCCAGCGTCCTGGAGGACGCCTGCGTCTGCGGGGCAGCCGCGCCCATGGCCGCGCCCGTGGAGGACGCCGCGCCCCAGCCGGACCTGGAGACCATGCTCAAGGAGCTGGACGAGGGCTTCTCCCGGACGCTGCTCCAGCTCATCGACGAGAAGGGCCTGACCGACGTCCAGTGCTACAAGCGGGCCAACATCGACCGGAAGCTGTTCTCCAAGATCCGCTCCGATGCCCACTATAAACCCTCCAAGACCACCGCCGTGGCCTTCGCCCTGGCCCTGGAGCTGAGCCTCCCGGAGACCCAGTCCCTCCTTTCCAGGGCGGGCTTCACCCTGTCCCGCAGCTCTCTCGCCGACGTCATCGTGGAATACTGCATCCGGCAGCGGAACTATGACGTCCTCTCCGTCAACGAGCTCCTCTTCGCCTACGATCAGCCCCTGCTGGGCTCCTGATATGTCGCCTGGCAGGCGACCAGATCCGCATCCGAATGTCCTATACTGTGGTCACAGGGTCAACAAAACCCCGTGACCATTTTGTATAAGGAGGACAAGACTATGAAGAAGGGTCTGACGGAACTGGTGTTCATCCTGGACGAGAGCGGCAGCATGAGCGGCATGGAGGCGGACACCATCGGCGGTTTCAACAGCATGATCGAAAAGCAGCGCCGGGAGGCGGGGGAGGCCTACGTGTCCACGGTGGCCTTCGCGAACGACAGCCGGGTCATCCACGACCGGGTGGCTCTCAGCAAGGTGGAGCCCCTGACGGACCGGCAGTATACCCCCGGCGGCTGCACGGCCCTGCTGGACGCCCTGGGCGGGGCCATCCGCCACATCGGGAACGTCCACAAGTACGCCCGGCCCGAGGACGTGCCGGAGCACACGGTCTTCGTCATCACCACCGACGGCATGGAGAACGCCAGCCGCCGATACACCAACGACGAGGTGAGGCGGATGGTGGAGCGTCAGAAGGAGCGCCACGGCTGGGAGTTCCTGTTCCTGGGGGCCAATTTCGACGCCATCTCCGCCGCCGAGGGCATCGGCATCGGTTGGGACCGGGCCGTGAAGTACGTCCAGGACACCGCGGGCATGGCCCTCAACTATCGGGTCCTCAGCGACACCATCTGCGCCATGCGGGCGTCCCGCCCCGTGTCCGCCGACTGGAAAGCCGACATCGAGGCGGACGAGAAGGAGCGGGGATAAGGGCGATGGACCGTAGTAGGGGAGGGGCTTGCCCCTCCCGCAGTGCGGGTGCTATGTCGTCTGCGTTTGAGGGATGCATCTCGTTGGGGCTTGCCCCTCCCGCGGTGCGGGTGCTATACTTACGGCATGGAAACAGACGCGAAATACCCCAAACGAAAGCCTCTGCGGCTGAAGCACTACGACTACAGTGCCCCCGGAGCATATTTCATCACGATATGTACAGATGAAAAACGGTGCATTCTTTCGACCATACGGATGGCTGGCTCGTTGGCGCAAACTTTCGTAGGGGACGGGCTTGCCCGTCCCGTGGTGAAGCTTACGAACGTGGGATACATCGTGGAACACCAGATCGAGGACATCCCAAAGCGATTTCCAACCGTTTCTGTGGATGCATACGTCATCATGCCTAACCATGTCCATTTGCTGATATCCTTGGACGGGGGGGCGGGAGGGGCAAGCCCCTCCCCTACGGTGTTTGATGTTATGCGAGCATTCAAATCCTTAAGCACACGGCAAGCACGCCCCTATTTAGGTGAGAAGCCGCTATGGCAGCGCGCTTATTATGACCACATCATCCGCAACGAAAAGGATCACAGCGAGATTTGGGCGTATATTGAGTACAACCCGCTTCGATGGGCGGAGGACAGCCTGTATGCGGAAGAATGACATTTTTTACCAGCATATCCCGGGCGGCGCGGGACAGACTATCCCTGTCGGCCAGGAGCCGAACAACACCGGGAGGTAAAGAGATGTCTTTCTTCGATGAGTTTGAACGCTCGTATTCCGGCCAGAACAGGGATAAAAAGGGTCGGAACGAGCGCAAGGAACAGGACCGACAGATGGAAACGGAGCAGAAGCAGCGGCGGGATCGGAACGACCCCTGCTGCGACTGAACGGGAACTTCGAGAAAGGAGGCCGATGGGCCTCCTTTTTCGTGCAAAAATGTTTTCTTTTCTTCGGGGCGGAAAAATGGTATACTGTCCTCAAATGAAGCTGAAACGGGAACAACTGATCCGATACGGGGCCCTGGCGGTATCGCTGGTGGTGGCGCTCCTGGGGCTGATCCTCTTCCTCCTGCTGCGGGGGGAGGGGCGTCTGGAGGCGGGCTTTGCCCTGCCCCGGGTGACGCCCACGGCCATGGCCACGCCCACGGTGACCCCCGCCCGGCTCCAGGTGACCGCGCCGCCCACGCCCCGGCTGGTCCAGGTGCAGCGGGACTATCCCCCCGGGGCCATGGATCTGGTGGCGGACGGCCGGGTGCTGTTCACGGTGGAGAACGCCGAGGACGGCCGGGAGGCCGTGGAGCTGTACCTCAGCGAGAGCGCCGATCAGGGGCTGGGCCCCGACGAGCGGCTGATCCGGGCCGGGTTCGACCAGAAGCTCAGTTTGGAGGAGCCCTCGGGGGAGGGGAAGCTGCTGAAATTTGAGGAGGCGGTGAACACCCTGAAGGCGGACGAGAGCCTGCTGCCCACCCTCCGGACCGTGGCCCGCTGCGTCATCGACCGGGGGACCGTGGAGACCGTGACCCGGGAAAACGGGAAGCTCCTGCGGGGCAGCCGCATCTATCGGAACATGGGCGTCTATCCCTACAGCCTGTCCTATTATGAGACCACCTTCCGGGGCCAGGCCGCTTTCTCCGAGGTGAAGACCAGCGAGTTCAGCCTGGGCCCGGGGAAGATGGACCGGGTGGTGGAGAACGGGACCTGCGACGTGGGGGCCGCGTCTCCTCAGGCCGGCCCCGAGGCTGTGGAGATCCAGGGGTTCCAGCCCCAGTGGCCCGTGGCGGGCACCGTGTCCGGGTCCTTCGGGATGACCTCCGAGGGCATGTGCTATGGGGTGGAGATCGCCGCCGACAGCTCGGCCTGGGTGGTGGCCCCGGCGGAGGGCGTGGTGGTCTACTGCGCAGAGCGGGGGAAGCTGGGGCTGGTCATCGACGTCCTCCACGACGAGACCGGGTGTCTGTCCCGGATCATGGGCTGCCAGAAGCCCCTGGTGGAGCTCCACCAGCGGGTGAAGAAGGGGGAGCAGCTGGGGACGCTGCCGGAGCCGGTGACGGGGAAGCTGGTGACGGTCCGCTACGAGCTCTTGGTGGACGGCCTGCCCGTGAACCCGGAGAAATATTTACCACAGAAATAGGCTTTTCCTTTGCGACTTTTTCTCTTTGTACAAAGGAGGAAAAGTCGCCCAAAAAGAGAAACTTAAGAAGATAATGGGGCCGTTCAAAAAGTAATTAGTAAAAAAAGCAAGAAAAACAGGGCGTTTTTCGGATGGTAATGGTCCAAAGAACCCCTGTTTTTTATTCGCTCTTCAACAAAAAGTGTGGAAGAATACCCCTTCAGTCACCTTCGGTGACAGCTCCCCCATTTTCCTCACGGAAAACAGGGGAGCCTTCTTTCTGCCAAAAGCCTGCCCTGTTTTGCCGTAAGGCAAAATGGGGAAGGTGTCTGCGAAGCAGACGGAAGGGGTATACGGGTTTCCACAACTTTTGTTGAAGAACCTTTT
>LXOW01297788.1_pt1 | contig 17848 bp, 16 predicted proteins | sample 1368591 | NCBI WGS metagenome assembly LXOW01 (sample SAMN04884650, study PRJNA319009) | bovine gut metagenome | isolation source: Cow rumen | host: Bos taurus | place: Italy: Legnaro (PD) | collected 2014-07-09 | reverse complement strand
AAGTTTTCTAAAGCAACAGTCACATATGCATATATAAATTTAAAAGAAAAAACAGATATCTATAAATGACATAAATATCTTTAATATGCTGATTTAAAAGCTGTTTTTATTAAATGCGGTTTTATTTAGAAACAACCTTGTATGTCAATATAATATACAGAAATTCTAACTGTGAACAAATAGACATTTTTTTTTATCAAAAATAAGTAGACTNNACTTATGTAATAGGAGTCGAAAATGGAGAAAATAAGTCAAGTTATTTCAAAGTCACTTGACGTCTTTTCAGTCGTTCTTCTTGTGGTGATGTCTCTGCTGGTAATCATCAATGTAGCTTTACGCTTTATTTTTAATTCAAGTATTGTTTTCTCAGAAGAACTGTCGAGATTTCTCTTCATATGGGTTGTATATATCGGAGCCATCATTGCTGTAAGAGATGACAGTCATATCTATGTGGATTTTATTCGTAAGAAACTCCCACAGGGTATACAGTTTTTCTTAAAGATTGTCTGTGAAATAGCAATGCTCATTGGCTGTACTCTATTTTTCCTGGGAAGCGTAGATTTAACAGAAGTTAATATCACAGACCATTCTCCTGTTGCTGGAATCTCTCTCGGATTTGTCTATTCTGCAGGTCTTCTTGGTAGCTTCGGCATGATTATCATGCTTCTGATAAGACTTTATAGAGTGCTTCGTAAAAAAGAAGTTACTTCTCATAAGGAGGCTGAATAACTATGACAGTAGCTATCTTTCTTGCAATTCTTCTGACCTCAGTATGTATCGGTATTCCTATTGCCTTTTCTCTTCTGATGTGTGGCTTTGGTCTGATGTGGTATATGGATATGCTGGACCCTCAGATCGTTGCTCAGAGCCTGATTAACGGAGCAGATAACTTTACATTGCTGGCAATTCCATTCTTCGTCTTTGCCGGAGATATCATGAATGTAGGCGGTCTGGCAAAACGTCTTGTAGATCTTCCAATGAAACTGGTTGGTCACAAGTCTGGCGGTCTTGGATATGTTGTAATCATTGCTGCGGTTATAATGGCCTCTCTGTCTGGTTCCCCTGCAGCTGATACTGCAGCTATTGCTGCTATTATGTTCCCAATGATGTCCAAGGCAAACTATCCAAAGGAAGGTTCTGTTGGTCTGATTGCCTCAGGAGGTATTATTGCTCCTATCATTCCTCCATCAATTCCTTTTATTGTAATTGGTGTAACAGCTTCCGTTTCCATCTCTCAGCTGTTCCTGGCAGGTATTGTTCCAGGTCTTTTAATGGGTGTAACTCTATGTTTTGTATGGAGTTTAAGAGCTCGCAGATACGAGGCAGCTCCAAAGGCTTCAGCCAAGGAGATAATGAAGTCTTTTAGAAGCAGTATCTGGGCACTGATGCTTCCTGTAATTATTATCGGTGGATTTAAGACTGGAGTATTTACCCCAACCGAAGCTGGTGCTGTTGCTTCTGTATACGCCCTGTTTATTTCAATCTGTGTGTATAGGGAGCTTTCCTTACATGCTATTTACGGAGCTCTTCTGAGCACTGTCAAAACAACCGGTGTCATCATGATGATGGTTGCAGCCGCCCAGGTATCTGCATGGCTTATGACTGTTGCAGATCTCCCTGGTACTGTAATTGAGCTTTTAAAGCCAATGATTGATAGTCCAAAGCTTCTTTTAGCTCTGATTCTCGTTCTTCTTACAGTGATGGGTATGGTTCTTGATCTGATCCCTATCGTTCTGATCCTGGTACCTGTTCTGATGCCTCTGATTCATGAGGCAGGAATAAACGAGATTTATTTCTGTGTAATGTTCATTATCTGCTGTTCAATCGGACTGATTACTCCACCTGTTGGTAATGTTCTGAATGTTGTCTCAAGTGTAACCAAAGTTCCTTTTGAGCGCTCAGTCATCGGTATTCTGCCATATGCAGGATCACTGCTGCTGTTATTGATTCTGTTCCTGATATTCCCTGAAATAATCATTGGACCGCTTAATTTTATGATTGGCAAATAGTCAGGAAGACGGATTTAAGAAAAGGATAAATATGTTTTAAAAGATTTTGTTTGCTTTCTGTAATTTCTTTTTAAGGAGACTCAAATGAAGAAAACCTTAGCTGTTATTCTTGCAACAATTCTGGGTGCCAGCGTTGCAATGCAGGCTGAAGCAAAGACTGTTCTACGTTTTGCTACAGATGTTTCAAAGGACAATACCCAGGGACAGGGCGCTGTATACTTTGCTGAGCAGGTAAAGGAAAAGTCAAAGGGTGAGATTGAAATCAAGACCTTCTTTGACAGTACCTTAGGTAACTCTCAGGCAATTGTTTCAGGTGCACGCTCAGGAACAATTGATATTGCAATGGTTGGCGGCGGTATCGCTTCAGGTTTATCTCCTGTAATGGCTGTTCTTGATATTCCATTTATCTTCAAGGATAAGGCCCACGCATACCGTGTTCTGGACGGAGAAATCGGTGACAGACTATATAAGACTCTAGAGCCTCTGGGATTAAAAGGTCTGGCTTATTTTGAGAACGGCTTCCGTAACATGACCAACAGCCGTAAACCAATTGTTAAGCCAGAAGACTGTGCCGGTCTTAAGATTAGAGTTCCTCAGAGTAATATGCTGGTTGCAACCTTCGAAGCTCTAAAGGCAAATCCTGTTCCTATGGCATACGGTGAACTTTATACTGCTATGGAAACCGGCGCAATTGAAGCTCAGGATCATCCTATTTCAACTCTATATGCAGGTAAGTTCTATGAGATTCAGAAGTATCTTTCAATGACCAACCATGCATATACAGCAGTAACAGTAATGATGAACAAGAAGAAGTTTGACAAGTTACCAGCTGATCAGCAGAAGCTTCTTGTTGATTGTGCTCGTGATGCAGCCAAGTATCAGCGTGAAGTTAATGCTAAGCAGGAAGTTACAATGATCGAAGACATGAAGAAGACTGGTATTCAGGTTAACGACAATGTAGATTCTGATGCATTCATGAAGGCAACTTTATCAGTTCGTTCAATCTATACTGACAAGAACGGTGATGAGTTTGTAAAACTGATTGATGCTGAACGTAACAAATAAGAATAATCCTTAAATTACTCTTTAGTTAAAATGCCGGTGATTCTCTCATCGGCTTTTTTAACGGATTACTCCTGATATACCTGTTCTCCGTTTTTTTCCCATCTTCTCAGGTTGCGTTCACGATACCACATCTGCCAGGCATTAACGATATTCTGCCAGATAATATATGTTCCAGGAATAATAGCAACTGTCGGAGTAAGATAGGTTAGCGTAACCCATAAGCCAAAGACCATATTCTTCTGACCTAAAGCCTGACCTGCGCTGATTCTCTGATGTCCGAACTGACCGATTCCCTTTGCCAGGGCAAACTGCATGATGGTCATAACAAAACCTATAGCTGCCATGATGGTGATTNNGCAATATTGGAGAAGGTTTTTGCAGACACAACCACAATAATAAAAGCCCACATATAAAAGCCTATATCTTTTGTTTTTCTGATAATGAACTGGTGCAGCTTTGGTGTGAAGGTTCGAATTAGAACTGTTAATACCAGTGGAAGTACCAGAATAGGGGAGATGTGCTTTAGGATCAGAAAACAGTCATGAAGAAATGTGTTATTTCCCATATCGCAGAACAGAGGAAATAACAGAGGTATAGCAACTGCTGCAGCAAGATTACTGAAAATAATATAGGTCGTAAGTGCCGATTCGTTGCCTCCAAGCTTACCGGTGATTACTGATGCTGATGCAGCTGTAGGAGTAATAAGACAGATGAGGATTCCTTCCAGAATAACAGTATCGCAGGAATCAGGAAAGTTTTTTAAATAAAAGGCTAAGATAGCTGTAGTTGCGATCTGGTAGACAATCAGAATAAAATGCCATGCTCTTGGCATCATCTGGTGCAGAGTAATCTTACTGAAGGCAAAAAACAGAATAAAGAACAGTATAACCGGCAGAGATTCTCCGGCTGCATGTGCCACAGGTTTCAGAGGTGCAGACCATTCTACGTAAGTGAAAAAACAGAATACTAAAAATCCCAGTGACACGGCAATAAGTAAGGTGTAGGGTCTTAGTTTTTTTAAGAATTCTACTAGCATGTTATTCCTGATATGGCTCTAGTCCTTTTTCTCTTCTTTCTTTAATGTCCTTTGCTCTGATCCTCATCTGTACAGCATTCACAAGATTCTGCCATAGCAGGTAACTACTAGGGACAATCGCAGATACTGGAGAGAGGAACATAATTGCAATCCAGATGGCAAATACTGTGTTTTTCTGACCTAATCCCTGACCGGCACTGATTCGCTGTTTTTCTTTCTGTCCAAAATATTTGCCGATGGCAAACTGCAGCAGTGTAATGATAAATCCAATCAGAAACAGCATACACATGAAGAAAACTCCAGTTGTGGAGTTTGCAATACTTTCAAATATTCTTGCAGACTGTATGGCAAGAGTTATAAGCCAGAAATAGAAACCGACATCTTTGGCTCTGTTTATAAGCNNAAGAGGAATAAAAACAGCAGCAATAATATTACTGATAATTGTGTATGATGTCTGAGAGGATTCATTTCCTCCGAGTTTTCCTGTCATAACTGCAGCAGATGCTGCTGTTGGTGCTATTGTACAGATAACTGTACCCTCAAGCAGAAGTTTTGTTTCCTGAGATAAATCGTTTTTTAAGTAATAAAGCAGTGCTACAAAGAATCCTGTTGAAAGAATCTGGACTGCTGCAAGTGACAGATGCCACCTTCTTGGGATCATTTCCTTGATTTCTATCTTGCAGAATGAGAAAAACAGGATAATGAAAAGGCTAACCGGTAGAGAATCAACTAAAAAAGAAGCAACAGGTCTTAATGGTTCTGTCTGAGGAATATACCTGAAAACAAGAAAACCTGTAAAACCTATCAGGATAGATACAAAGAGGCTGTTGGTTTTCAGCTTATTTTTTATTGATTCTAATTGCATGATGTTGGTCCAAATTATGGTATAACATACAACAACATTATAAGAGAAAACGCTTGTAGGATTAATATAAATGAGTTCTTTTAAGGAAGATTTAAGTGCAGAGGAGTCTCGTCTGGAGCAGGTTTCATCCGAAGTGGTGCAGTTTGCACTTTCAAATGGCGCTGACGAGTGTGAGTTAAATATTGGCGCAGTTAAAGGTCTTTCTGTTTCCTGCCGTGATCAGGATGTTGAAAACATCGAGTTCAACCGTGATAACGGTATGAGTATCACCGTTTACAAGGATAAACGTTCAGGAGTTGTTTCAACTAATGATCTTTCAAAGGAATCCATAAGAGAGGCTGTTCTTTCTGCAATTAATCTTGCAAAGTATTCAGATCCTGATCCTTGTTCAGGTCTTGCAGACAAGGAGCTAATCTGTAACTCCTTTAGAGATCTGAATCTTGTGTTTGAAAATAATGTTGATGCTGACTATGCCGCATCTAAGGCTCTGGAACTTGATAAAATGGCTGAGGAGCAGAAGGTTGAAGGCATTAAGAAATCTGATGGTTCAAGTTTCTCAAGCTATCTTTATACAACTGTAATTGCCAACTCCAATGGCTTTAATAAAGCTCGCTCTGCAAGTTCTGTATCTGCGGATATTACTCTTTTAGGTGAGTCTGATGGAAAGATGCAGCGTGCATCCGGTTCAAGTATTGCAAGAGCTCTTGAAGATATATATTCTCCTCAGAAGATTCTTGACGAAGCCTTTGAAAAGACACTCCTAAAGCTTAATTCCAGAAAACTGAATACTGGTAAATATAATGTCATCTTTACCAGATCTGCTGTTCAGTCTCTATGGGGCAATTTCTCTTCTGCTATTTCTGGCGGTACTATTTATAGAAACCGTTCATTCCTGTGTAACTCTCTTGGAAAGCAGGTGTTATCAGATAAAGTTACTATTTATGAGGACCCTTTTGTTCTTAAAGGCTTAGGTTCTCGTAACTTTGATAGTGATGGTGTAAGGGTCTGTGCCTCTGACATAGTTAAAGACGGAATGCTTGAACAGTATCTTTTATCTGTTTATTCTGCTCGTAAACTTGGTCTTCAGAGTAATGGTCATGCCAGCGGAACTCATAACTGGTACATTTCTTTTAAGGACGCCACCTATTCTTTTGATGAGCTGTTGTCAAAGGTTGGCGAAGGTGTTGTGGTTACCGGTCTGATGGGACAGGGCATTGATCTTGTAAGCGGTAATTATTCAAGAGGCGCTGAAGGTTACTACTTTAAGGACGGAAAGTTTGTTCACTCAGTGGACGGTATAACAATAGCAGGAAATCTGAGGGATATGTTCCTGAATATGGAAGCTATGGCTGACGATTTTGATGAAAGATATAAGGTCCAGACAGGCTCTATATTTATTCCTGATATGACTATTTCAGGAAACTAACAATCTCCTCGAGGGGGATTCCTCGAAGAGATATGATTCTGATATAAGGTTGCTACTGGTACATATAGCTTAAGAACAGCAGATCGATAATAAGAGGTTTTCCGAATTTTTCCTGCAGAATTCCTGTAACCTTCTCTCTGCATTCTACTCTGATTTTTTCTCTTGCCTCGTTGGTTGCAACCTGGCCGAACTCTTTTGAGCCCAGGATTGTAACAATGGCATCTTTAATCAGAGGTTCAACATCAGCAATAATGGTTGAATCTCTGCTATCCTCTAGCATAAGACTGATTTTGATTCTTACATAGTGAATCTTGTCTCTTGGGTTCAATGTAGCTACGTTGGTTGTGATATCAGGTGATATCTGATAATAACCAATTTCAGGTGCAACATTCTCTGGTTCGGCAGGCTCTTCTTTTTTGCCATGACCACTTGCGTAAGCAGATGATGAAACTGCAATAAAGATTAGAGAAACAAGTCCCAATAAAAGTTTTTTTAACATTTTCTTTCCCTTTATGTATGCTAGTGTTGCCTTAAAACAGAACATCATCAACTTTTCTGGATAATGTTTGACCATTTAAAATCTTTACGTCTCGTGCTCCTAACAGAGGAGTTGCTGCTCTATTCAGTTTCTGAACCTTAGGTTCATTAACGTAGAGTTTTCCGTCTTCTTTCACATAGAAGTAAGAATGTCTGATGAATGTTGCGCACATAATCTTAAACAGAATAGGATCCGCAAATTCAGGAGAATTATTAGTAACCTCCACAGGCAGACGTTTTGAATATGACAGACATTTCTCAATGAACTCAGGAACATCTGATTTACCGTCCTCTGTATCCTTCAGAGCGGTAACCGCAACAAGGTAACGAACCAGATTGTGGTAAATACATCTTGATAGAATGTAGAACTCCTGATATCCGTCACCGGAAACAAACAGCATATCATTATCTCTTGTGATATAACCCTCGTTGAGGAAGTTCTCTATGTGTTTGTCGATAAGATTATCAAGATCCTTTTCATCAACAGGTGCAAACAGCTCATGTCTTAGGAAGTAGAACAGTGAGCGCGCATGGGAACGTACGTCCTCATGCAGAATGTGACCGTTTCTTAAAATAATATTTGCAAGCAGTGCTGGAAGAGCAAACAGATGAACGATATTATTCTGGAAATAGGTTAACTGCAGAGTCTGACCATAGCTTGGTCGAACAAACTTCATATCATCACCGACATCATATAGTCTGAATTTCTTCAGCTCCATTGCCTGTCTTATCAGGGTCATAGGTGATGCAGTTGGAATTGTGGCCCTTCTTCTTGGATCAACATTAAGAATCTTTAAATACATTGAAATGCATTTTTCCAGCTGACTGATACTCATTGTATGGTCTGGAACATTCATAATTGCCAGGGCACACAGATTGATTCCGTTGATTGTTGCTGAATCATTCAGATTGATAATAATTCTGTGAGCAAGCTGATTAACAATATCGTTCAGCCATGAAGGTCTTGCTGTACCCTTAGGATCGATATCATTTTTCCATCCTGGGACATTTTCATTCAGGAACTTATGTACCACGACAGGTTCACCGAAAGTTACATAGCCTCGGCCATAGTTTCTGAATCGTTTGAATATACCGAGAAGCTGCATTGCGCTTTCTTTTTTCTTGGCTTCGCCTACAAGTTCTCTCATGTAGGAACCGACCTCAGTAACGTGTTCATATCCAAGATAGGTTGGAATGAATGCTATTGGTCTGTCTGAACCTCTAAGCTGAGACTGAACTGTCATGGCAACCATGCCTGTTCTTGGAGGCAGAGTTCTACCGGTTCTTGAGCGTCCGCCTTCAATAAAGAATTCTGTAGCGTAACCATTCTCAAAGAGTAGACTCAGATATTCTCTGAAGATGGTGATATAAAAGTCGTCGCCCTTCATCTTTCTGCGGATAAAGTAGGAGCCACATCTTCTGATAATCTGACCTACAGGGAAGAAATTAAGATTATCTCCTGATGCAATCTGAGGTAAAGGCAGTCCTTCGTGGAATAGTACAAAGGTAAGCAGAATATAGTCCATATGAGATCTGTGACATGGAATATAAATGATTTCATGTCCAGTTTGAACAAGCTGTCGGACTTTATCTACACCAATAACGGTCTGACCCTGATAAATTTTGGACCAGATTGTTGAAACAATGGAATTAAAGAATCTGAGCAGAGGATATCTGGTATCTGCAACCATGACTTCAAGAATTTCTCTGGCCTTGTTTTTCAGTTCTGGCTCTGATTTTCCTGTTTTTTTGCACTCGACTGCTATCTGTTCTAAAACAGCTGGTCTTTCAAGAATTTCCTCAATTACCTGTTTTCTGTTTGGCAAAGGCTTTCCAACAACAGCACGTGCCTTCTGAATAAAAATCAGTTTAAATGTTCGGTTAAGATCCTTTGAGAACTTTGAATTTTCAAAGCGTTCTTTTGATTCGCTTATATTGAAGCTTCCACAGAAAATAGTACAGTTATCTCGTCCTGCAAAAATAAGATTAAAGAATTTCTTGAATGAAGGGGTTGCTGCATTCATGCCATGAATACCAAGTGTTTCGTAACCTGGATTTCGTGACCACAGAACTGTAATTGGAATAACCTGAATGTCCTTGGTTGTTCTCTGGTAAAATTCATACCACTTTCTGAATACAGGTTCCATGTCATGATCTTTTGAACCTGCTTTTGAGAATAAACCAGGAGCTCTAAGAGCGCAAATTCTTGGTATCTTTTCTCCAAGTAAATTCAGCTCCTGAAAAGGAGATGGAAGGCCTAGTTTCTGGACTGCTCGTTCAATACTCATTATATTGCCTACAGATGAAGATACAGTTATGTAGACAATTTCTTTATTCTTATCAATTTTAAGATTTTTTAGTGGCTCAAATGGAATTGTTGAACAAGTTGTCGTTATTCTGAATGGCCAATANNTTCACCAAAACAGAAAGTCTTTCTGTTCAGCCTCCCAGATTTTTTTTTAGCTTTTTTTACTTTTCAAAAGAAGACTATACATTTTAAAGTGTAGTTTATATCGATGCAAAAAATTACGTTTTTATTGTTTGTTTTTTTATTAGTCTTAATCTGATCATATTTTTTTTCGCTAATTCTAGATGCCGAATACTAAATTTTTAAAAAAAGATTATTTTTATCATAAATATCTATGTTTTAGAAAGGTTATGACATGTAATATACTATCCTCGTGGACAATAGGAAATAGAAATGGAAAAAACACAACTTGGACAGTATAGAAAACTGGTACTACTCGCCGGAGGGGCGTCTGTTTTTACTGCTATTCTTTTCATCCTGATCAAATTCTGTGTTTGGATGATATCCTCATCTACTGTAATTTTTGCATCTTTAACTGATTCTATTTTCGATTTGCTGGCATCTTTAGTAAATCTTCTTGCTCTGAAGTTTTCATTATCTCCTCCAGATGATGAACATCGATTCGGTCACCATAAATCTCAGTCTCTTGCCTCATTGGCTCAGGCAGCCTTCATTGGCGGTTCAGCTGTTCTACTGATTAGTCACGGCATTGAAAGGTGTGTTAATCCAGTTAATATAGAGCATATTGATTTAGCTTTATACGTAAGTATTATCTGTATAATTTTTACCGTTCTTCTGGTGTTGTTTCAGACTTATGTTTTCAGAAAGACACAATCGGAGGCAATTGCTGCGGACAGACTTCACTACTTATCTGATGTGAGTTTGAATATTGGTGTTATTATTGCTCTGTTCCTCAGTAATTACGGCTATGAATGGGCCGACGGATTCTTTGCCTGCTGCATTGGTCTGTTTATTCTAAAAGGAGCATATCAGATTGGAGTTGAAGCTGTTCAGACACTTCTTGACCGCTCATTGGATCAGGCTTCAATGAATAAAATAATGCAGGCTATTGTAAAAACAGAAGGTGTTCTATCTATTCATGATCTGAAAACTCACAGCGCCGGTCCTATAATATTTATTCAGGGACACATTGTGATGGACGGAAAAATGAGTCTTGAGAAGGCTCATGATGTCGTTAATAAGGCTGAATTGAATATCAGACAGAATTATCCCGATGCAGAGATTATTCTGCATATGGAACCTGATGAAAAAGAAACCTATGAAACAGTAAATTTCGATGATTCGAAATTACAGCAAAATTAGTCAATCAGAGATAAGCAATTGGAAACACAGGCAAACAGTAATTACGAAAATCAGGTAATTGATAGATTCTGGTCTGATTTTAAGCAACAGTCACGTTCAATTATGGAGAGCGAACCGGTTCTGGCTGACTTGTTTAACAAACTTGTCTTTACCTGTTCAAATTTCGATCAGTGTCTTGCAAGAATTATTTCTTCAAAGCTGGCAACTCGTGAAGTTGATAAACAGCAGCTGTTTCAGGTTTGTATGCAGGCTTATGCTGAAAACCGCTGTCTTCTTGAGAATGCAGTTGCTGATGTTTATGCCGTGCTTACCCGTGATCCAGCATCAAGTTCAATTGTAAGAATTCTCATGTTCCTAAAAGGTCCTCATGTTATTGAATCCTGGAGAATTTCTCATTGGCTTTGGGAACAGGACAGAAAAGATCTTGCCTGCTATATTCAAAGCAGAATTTCAGATGTATTCTCTGTGGATATCCACCCAGCAGCACGAATCGGAAAAGGACNNGAGACTGCTGTTATTGAGGATACTGTTTCTCTTCTTCATGATGTGACTTTAGGCGGAACCGGAAAAGAATGCGGCGATCGTCATCCTAAGGTATGCAAAGGTGTGATGATTGGTGCCGGAGCCAAAATTCTTGGCAATATCAGAATAGGTGAAGGTGCGATTGTTGGCGCTGGTTCTGTTGTTCTTGCGGATGTTCCTGCTCACACAACGGTTGTAGGTGTACCTGCAAGAGTTATCGGACATCCTCAGATGGAAATGCCTTCTCTGGATATGGATCAGACATTCAAGGGGTGTAAATCTGAAAGCACCGAACCTTTATGTCCGGGAATCCATGTTAAACAGGTTTAAAAATACGGTAATAATAACTTAGATGTAATTTTTTATAGATTTTAAACTTGCCGTAATAAGACTGTCGATTAAACTTAATATACACGACAGTTAAAAGGAAAACTCATGCGAATTTGCGATTTACTAAATCCACAGTCTGTAAGGTTAAATGTTGAGGTATCGACAAAAGAGCAGGCTATCAATAATCTTGTTGATTTAGTTGCAGAAAGCGGTTGCCTAAACGATGCAGAGCGCTTCAGAACCGCTGTATTTGATAGAGAAGCTAAAGTTTCAACTGGTTTAGGCGAGGGCGTCGCAATCCCTCACGCAAAGAGTGCTGGTGTTACAAAGCCTGGTTTAGCAGCCATGGTTGTTCCTAAGGGAGTTGAATTTGACAGTCTCGACGGAAAGCCAGCCAAGCTTTTTTTTATGATTGCTTCTCCTCATCATGCTTCAGATGCACATCTTGATGTATTAGCACGTCTGTCAACTCTGCTTATTTCCGAGGATTTCAGAAATTCTCTTAATTCAGCCCAGAGTGTTGATGAGTTTTTAAGAATAATCAATAAGGCTGATGAATCTGAAATTGAAAAAGAAAAACAGCGTCAGCAGAAATTGAAAGCTGCTGAGGAAGAAAAACAATCGGAAGAAAATAAAGATACTTCATCTAACATAGGTTATTACGATATTGTTGCTGTGACAGCATGTCCTGCAGGTCTTTCCCATACCTATATGGCTGCCGAGGCTCTGGAAAAACAGGCCAAGGAGATGGGAATTTCCATTAAGGTGGAAACAGATGGAGCTGCTGGAAACAGAAACAAACTTCTTCCTGAAGAGATTTCTAAAGCAAAGGCTGTTATTGTTGCTGCCGACAGAATCGTTGATATGGACAGGTTCCTGGGCAAACCATTAATTCGAGTTGGTGTTGTCGAAGGAATAAGACGACCAAAGAATCTTATCAAATCAGCTTTAGATCCAAAGTGTCCAAAGTATCAGACTGGTTTCCTGGGCTCAACCTCTGTCTCCATGCGTCTGTATCGCCATTTAATGTCAGGAATGGCTTATCTGATGCCTCTTGCTGCTACAGCTGGTATTTTATCTGCCTTTGCAAGACTGGATATTGTTAATGATACTCAGTTTGGGTTCTTCTTTGATCGTGTCGGATACAGTATTGGTACTCTTCTTTTCCCAATCTTAAGTGCATTTATTGCTTATTCAATAAGAGGAAGAACTGCTCTGGTTGCCGGATTTACCGGTGGTGTTATGGCTGACCTTGGCGGAAGCGGTGTTATAGGTGCAGTTGTAAACGGATTTGTCGGTGGTGCTGTCGCCCTGTTGACTACCCTTTTTGCCGGAAGGTTTCTTAAAGGTCATGATGCTACAGTTGCGCTGCTTTTGTATCCTCTGATGGGAGCTCTTGGAACAGCAGCAATTGCAGTATTTTTTACTAATATTCCTGCTGAGTTTGTTGATAGTTATATAAATTCATTCTTCGCAGAATCATCAGTGTATACTCTTGTTCTTATAGGAGCTCTTCTGGCTGGAATGATGTCGTTCGATATGGGCGGACCAATCAATAAGCTGGCTTATGCAATTGGTGTTCTGTTCCTTGCTGACAGCTTACCTGAACAGGGACCAGGTGGACTGGTTATGGCATCTATCATGGCTGGAGGCATGGTTCCTCCTATAGCTGCCGCTTTGGCAAGCATACTTATTCCACAGGTATTTTCTGAGAAGATTAATTCTCTTAGATATATCACCCTTGGAAAGGGGCTTGTATTTATCACNNCATGAGATCTGCATGCGTCTGCTGTTCAGCTCTGACTGGCGCCTTATCTATGTATTTTAAGTGCTCAATATGTGCTCCTCACGGAGGTGTTTTCATTATTCCTCTTTGTGATCATCCTGTTCAGTATATTATGTCAATGCTGGCAGGAATTGTCTTGGGAATATTTGCGTTTTCTATTATTCATCTGAGAACTTCAGATAAGGAAACTTCGAATATAGCAGTGTCATCTGACAATAATTAGAATGGCGTAATGTGAGAAATTGAATTTTAAAAGCCTTTTCTTTTGAAAAGGCTTTTTAGTGTTTACTTTATGGAGGTTAGTGCAGTTTCGAGTCTTTGTCTCCAGGTTTGCAGAATTTCTTTTTGATGATGATTCTCTTCCTGAAGCTGAGCCATTTCTCTACGGATTGACTCTAACTCTTTATTTTTCTGATTGAGAGTCTTTTCTGTTTCCAAAAGTCGTTCAGAAAACTGTGTGCAAAGTCCACACAGTTCATCTAACTGCTCCAGCAGGAGCTTTTCTTTTGGAGTGAGTTTCTTTTCAATCACTATAGTATGTACCTGCTTACATCTTCATTTTCAACAAGATCACCCAGGTGCTCATCAACATATTTGTCGTCGATAATCACTGTGCTTCCTGCCTTATCAGGAGCAGAGAAGGAAACGTCTTCAAGGATTTTTTCCATTAAAGTATGAAGTCTTCTGGCTCCAATGTTTTCTGTTTTTTCGTTAACCTTGAATGCATCCTCTGCGATTCTCTTAATAGCTGATTCTTCGAATTTTACAGTAACGTTTTCTGTTCCTAGCAGCAGTTCGTACTGTTTTGTCAGGCTGTTGTTAGGCTCTTTTAGAATTCTTTCAAAGTCATCTGAAGTAAGTGCTGATAATTCAACTCTGATAGGAAGANNCTGATGCGATGAACAGTACATGATCAGTCTTTAACATTCCGTATTTTGTGTTTACTGATGAGCCTTCGATTAGTGGAAGCAGGTCACGCTGTACACCTTGACGTGATACTACACCTCTGTCAACGCCGCCTTCCTGACAGATTTTGTCGATCTCATCAATGAAGACAATGCCGTTGTTTTCAGCAAGTTCAATAGCCTTTGTTCTTAAATCATCATTCTGTGTAAGCTTAGCAGCCTCTTCCTCTAACAGGATCTTGAAGGCCTCACTAATCTTCATTTTTTTGGTGGTTTTCTTACGAGCATGCATTGAGTCAAAAATAGACTGTAGCTGATCGTTGATTTCGTCCATTCCTGGAGCTCCACCGATAACATTTACAGTTGGACTCTTATCAGAAATTTCGATTTCAATTTCTTTATCATCAATTGAATGTTCTCTCAACTTCTTTCTGAACATCTGTCTTGCAGAAGAATTGTTTTTCTCTTCTTCAGTTGCGCTTGGATTTGGAAGCAGAGCATCCAGAATTCTTTCTTCTGCAGCATCTTCAGCTTTAGCTCTGTTATGTTTGAATGCCTCTTCCTTAACCATTTTCATAGAAACTTCAGCAAGCTCTCTGATAATGGATTCTACATCCTTACCAACATATCCAACTTCGGTATATTTTGTTGCTTCAACCTTTACAAAAGGAGCTTTTGCCAGCTTTGCCAGTCTTCTGGCAATCTCTGTTTTGCCGACACCGGTAGGGCCGATCATAAGAATATTCTTTGGAACAATTTCTGTTCGCAGATCCTTGCCGATCTGCATTCTTCTCCAACGGTTTCTAAGAGCAATTGCAACCGCTTTTTTAGCTTCTTTCTGTCCGATAATATACTTGTCTAATTCGCTAACAATTTCGCGAGGTGTTAATTCTGACATCTTTATTAGTTCTCTAGTGTTTCGATAATATGATTTTCGTTGGTGAACACACAAATGTTGCAAGCGATATCAAGAGATTTCTTAACAATATCAACTGCAGATAAATCAGTGTTTTCAATAAGAGCTCTTGCTGCAGCCAGGGCATAGTTTCCGCCTGAACCTGTTGCTAGGACGTCGTCGTCCATTTTCACAACATCACCAGTTCCTGTAATCATCAGAGAGTCTTTTTTATCTGCAACAATAAGAATAGCTTCAAGTTTTCTTAAAGCTCTGTCTGAACGCCATAGCTTTGCCAGTTCAATACTTGCTTTTTCCAATATACCCTGATGCTCTTCAAGCTTCTTTTCGAATAGATCCAAAAGAGTAAATGCATCAGCGGTTGAGCCTGCAAAACCAGCGATAACCTTACCATGGAAAATTTTTCTTACTTTTCTGGCATTGCCTTTAAGTATGGTGCTCTGACCCATTGTTACCTGGCCATCACCACCTACAGCAACGACACCATTTCTTCTAATTGATACGATAGTTGTCATTAAATAATCCTTATTCTGTTTCTAACTGGCATTCATCAACCAAAGATAACTTGTCCATTTTTTCAAATGCGCTTATTGCCTCATCCCTTGATTTGAAAGGACCAATTTTTAGTGTGAAGTTGCCATTTTTTTTAACCGCAGAAGAGATTAGACCTGCTGAAAAAGCCAGTGTTGCTTTGTGTTCAGAGGCCTCCTTCTGTGAGTCATATTTGCCGCAGTAAAGGTAAGTTCCCTTTGACTGTACGGTCTGCTCTGAATTCTCTTCCTGATTTGCCTGAGCTGAATTATCATTCTGAGAAGGCTCTTCATTATTTGCCTCATCTGCAGGATTATCAGATGTGCTGTATTCCTCAGTCATATCTTCTGATTGAGGTTTATTCTGAATCTGTAGAGAGTTTTCCTCGTCTGCTGAAGGAGTTACAGCAACAGCATTATTGTCCGCAAATGATACTTCCTCATTTGAAGAGGAAACATCATTTGGATGAAGCATCATTGTGTTATCGTTCTGTTTGGATGGAACAAGCATCAGACAAATTAAAATAAAAACCAGTAAACCGATTCCGCAGACGGTTAGATTTTTATATTTAATTTTTGAATTTTCATTCTTTTTAAGTAAAAATTCCTTGGTTTTATTAAAGTAAACCAATAATGCCTGTTTGTACTTGTCCACTCTTACATCTGCTCCATTACGTTAATTCCCAGAAGACCAAGACCCTGTTTCAGAACTTTTGCTGTAACTTCACACAGTGCAAGTCTGCTCTGCTTGGTTTCCATATCTACTGAATCCTTCAGTACTGGGCAGGCTTCGTAGAAATGCATAAATAGATTTGATAATTCAAATAGATAATTGCATAGTAGATTTGGAAGAGCTTTATTGCCAACACTGTATACTGCTTCTGAGAATGCAAGTAGCTTGTTTGCAAGATCTTCTTCTGCCTCACAGCTGATGATAATCTTGCCTGGCTTGATATCTTCTGCTTTACGGAAGATAGCTCTGATTCTGCTATATGCGTACTGAAGATATGGAGCTGTATTGCCTTCAAATGACAGCATCTGATCCCAGTCGAAGATATAGTCTGTAGTACGGTTCTTGCATAGGTCTGCATATTTAACTGCACCCATTGCAATGTTATGAATAACAGTCTCTTTATCTTCATCAGACAAGGTAGATTTTCTATCTGCAAGCAGAGCCTTTACTCTTGATTCTGCCTCATCAAGAACATCTCTCAGCTTAACAGTGCCGCCAGATCTTGTCTTGAATGGCTTACCGTCCTTTCCTAACATCATTCCGAATGGACAGTGTTCTAGGGATACGTTCTTGTTTGTATAACCTGCTTTTTCACAGATGGCCCAAACTGTTTCAAGATGCTGCTGCTGGCGAGAATCTGTGAAGTAAAGAATTCTGTTAGCCTTTAACTTCTCAACTCTGTATTTGATACAAGCAATATCAGTTGTTGTATACAGATATCCACCATCATTCTTTCTTACGATGTTACCTAGAGGATTGCCTTCCTTATTTTTGAACTGAGGAAGGTAAACAACGATTGCCCCTTGGTCTTCCTGGGCGATTCCTTTGTTCATCAGATCCTCAACTACACCTGGAAGCATATCGTTATATAGGCTCTCGCCCATAATATCCTTATCTGATAAGGTTACGTCCAGTCTGTCGTACAGTTTCTGATTCTGAACCATGGTCATGGTTACCAGCTTTTTCCACATGGTACGGCAGTATTCGTCGCCACCCTGAAGCTGAACAACGTAGCTTCTAGCTTTTACGGCAAATTCTTCATCTGTATCGTAGCATTCCTTTGCTTCACGGTAGAATGCTTCAAAGTCTGATAAATCCATGCCTACACCAGACTCATTCTCTTTTTTCTCTAAGTAGGCAATCAGCATACCGAACTGGGTTCCCCAATCACCGATATGGTTTGCACGGATAACCTTATTACCTAAAAACTCGAGAACTCTAACGACAGCATCACCGATAACAGTTGAACGAATGTGGTGAACAGCCATTTCCTTTGCTACGTTTGGTGCTGAATAGTCAACAACGATAGTGTCCGGATTGCTGACTTCCTTTACGCCTAATCGAGCATCTTTGTTCATTGCTTCAAGAGCAGTTGCAATTGAATCCTTGTTAGCAAAGAAATTAATAAAGCCAGGACCTGCAATTTCGATTTTAGAAATGTGAGAATCACTAGGAATATTATCAATAATATCCTGAGCAATCTGTCTTGGATTCTTCTTTAGAGGCTTTGCCAGCATCATTGCAATATTTGATGCAAAATCACCGTGAGCTCTGTCC
>LXOW01411562.1_pt1 | contig 17855 bp, 13 predicted proteins | sample 1368591 | NCBI WGS metagenome assembly LXOW01 (sample SAMN04884650, study PRJNA319009) | bovine gut metagenome | isolation source: Cow rumen | host: Bos taurus | place: Italy: Legnaro (PD) | collected 2014-07-09 | reverse complement strand
TAACCCTGAGTTGAAGTGAGGAGGATGTTCCCGGGTAAATGCGCAAAGATTCCAACCTTCTTCTCGCTAAATCAACTCAAGACAATGAAAAGAAAAGTTGCAAAGACAACGATGCTGACCGCCCGGGTGGCTGTCACGAAGATGGAGAGTGGTATGGATCATGTTCAGGTACTTCCTGACAATCCGCGTGTAGGACAGGTAGAGGCATTCCGTGGGTTGGGCTACGGACAGATGCTCTCGACGGGCTCGTTTGAGTTTACAAGACATCAGATAGTGCGCTCGCAGGCCATTACCGAACTACGACTGCCCCACAGCTCCCTATCGAAATGCAAGGACCGCACCCGTCGGTTTACGTTCATCGTACACGAGGCCGACCTTGAGAACTTTAGCCGCTGGCTGATGGAGGAGGCTCCGCAGGCCGCAGCCTTTATCCAGGAACTGTTAAACACTGAAAAACATTAAGCCTATGGTAAACGAAATCTACATGGACGGGGGGCGTAAGAAGGCGCGTCCCGTCACCAACCGAGCCGACTACATGGCTCAGCGTAACCATCCAGACAATGCCAAGAACTTCTATGATGCCCGTGGCGGTGACCAGAAGGCCAAGGCCCGTCAGAGGCAGTACAACTACGGCGACCTGCTGCCCGACGGAGTGCTGAAAGGGTGTTGTCATCCGTCGTCGACCTTCCCGCACGACATTGACTGTAACTCTGCCGAGGAACAGGAGCGTATCAGACAGATTCTGCTGGAGAAGAGAGACGAGACAGGACTGCTGGAACTGTCGGGGTCGGCCAACTACGGACTGCACGGCGTGTTCCGTCGCGAACCGGGAAAGACGATTCTCGAATGTCAGGTACGGGTGGCCTTGCTGACACATACGGAGATGGACACCTCGGCCCACGACCAGCAGCGCGTGCTCTTTACCGGACCAGCGACACCCGACAACCTGTTCTATCTGGACGACGCCATCTTCACGGAACCGCTTACCCTTGAGGAGAGTGCCGCCGAATACGAACGACTGAAAGAGCGCGAGGCACGGGGACTGGAAGAGGTGCCGCCAGGGGCGAAAAAAGCCAACAAGCACTACCGCCCGTGGGAGGAGGCAGGAGCCACGGAATCCAGAAATCACGAATCTACGGAATCCGTAAGTCCGGCAATCCGTGAATCCATTACTCCCAAAGCATTTCCGACGGACTACCACGGGATTCCATTCGAGAAGATTCTGAAGAAGTACTGGGAGGTGAACAACCACGGCTTCGAGCCTACCGAGGGCGACAGGGACACGCTGACGTTTCAACTGGCGAGCGACCTGAGGCACATCTGCGGGAAGTCGTTCGAATGGCTCGACCAGGTGATTCCCTGCTACGACGGATTCCCACTGGAGGAGAAGCGTGCCAAGATCAGGAATGCGCTGGCCTCGAAGTACGAAGGGATGCCGCAGCGCTTGCGGGATACGCTCGCCGCGCTTGATGGAAAAGAGAAGATGGCTGATATTACTCAGACTTCCGACCTCAGCCTTCAAACCCCCACCCCTCCCGAGATGCCGAAGAAGTTGCCGAAGCTGATAGCACTGTTGGTGTCAAGAACTCCCGACATCTACAAACCCGCCGTGGCCCACGCCGTGTTTCCCGCACTGGCGACGCACCTCTGGCGGACACGGTTCCGCTACATTGACAACAAACTGCACGAAGCCACGCTGATGAACGTGCTAATGGCAGGCACGGGAGCCGGCAAGGACTGTATCTCAGAACCTATCGACCACATCATGGCCGACATTCGCAGGACGGACGCAGAGAACATGGCACGCGAAAAAGCCTGGAAGGACGAGGTGAACGCCAAAGGTGCCAACAAGGACAAGCGCAAGCGTCCCGAAGGATTGGTGATTCAGGAAATTGATGCCGATATGACGAACCCTGCCTTTGTGATGCGTATGGCCGAGGCCGACGAGCATTTCCTCTATGTGAAGCTGAACGAGATAGACCAGTTTGACGCGCTGAAAGGCAATGGACGTACGGGGCAGCAGTTCCGGATCATGTGTCTGGCCTTCGACCCCAACAACCGCTACGGACAGACGCGTATCGGCACGCAGTCGGTGACGGAGCGTGTATGCATCCGCTTCAACTGGAACGCTACGGGCACCATCCTCAAAGTGCAACGGTACTTCTCGCGCGTACTGACCGACGGTCCCCTGAGCCGTATCAACTTCTGTACCATTCCAGAACGTGAGATAGGCAGCGACATACCCGTCTATGGCGACTACAGTGCAGGCTTCGACGAAGAGCTGAAGCCCTATATCGACCGCCTTAATGCGGCACGTGGCGAGATAGACTGCCCCCAGGCTTTCAGACTGGCCCGCCAGCTCAACGAGGAGTGTGCCGAGTTCTCACGCCTGAGCCAATCGAGGGTCTATGAGAATTTCACCTTCCGCGCCAACGTCATAGCCTACCTGAAAGCCTGCGTGCTCTACGTGGCCAATAACTATACGTGGGACAAGGCTTGTGAGAACTTCATACGCTGGTCGCTGAACTACGACCTGTGGTGCAAGATGCAATTCTTCGGCGAGGCCATAGAACAGGCCAATACGGCTGGTGAGCGCGTAGGCACCCGAGGGCCTCGTAATCTGCTGGAGATGCTCCCCGACGAGTTTACGCTGGAAGATGCCAAACGCATAAGGATGCAACAGGGACTCGACACGGGCAATACCCGAAACATGGTGAGTCAGTGGAAAAAACGCCACTATGTGGTACAGATGACAGATGACAGTTTCCAAAAACGAAAATACAGAAACAATGGATAAACAAATGAATCTCTCCGAGCATTTTACGCTCGGAGAGTTAACCAAGACCAAGACAAAGTTAGAGAACGTTCCGAATGAGGAACAAGTGAATAACCTTCGTAGACTGTGCCAATGGCTAGAACAACTAAGGAGACGTTGGAATAATCTGTATGGTGAGGGCGACGACCCAATCATCATCAACAGTGGGTTCCGAAGCCCAGCGGTGAACAAAGCGGTGGGTGGTGTGTCAACAAGTAACCACTTAACGGGATGCGCCGTAGATATAAGATGTGTGGGTATCGAACAGGCGTTGCGCTATGCCTCGATCCTGTTGGACATCAGCGACCTGAACAACAAGGACTACGACGAACTGCTGTTAGAACAGAAGGCGCACGTCATCTGGATTCACTTCGCGGTGAAACCCACGGGTAACAGAAGGCGAACACGCTTAATCTAGGTCGTCCGCTAAAAGAGCACAGGCTGGGCATTAATATATATAAATAAGGTGTAAACACCCTTTTCGTAAACGTTTTCAGTAAAATTTTTAAGAAATGTTCACGTATTATAGATTAATTGCGTATCTTTGCACCCAGAATATTCTATTTTCATTAATTTTTTAAAACTACTAATTTTATGTCTGTTAAATTTAAGAGTATCTTTCGAACAGCACTAATTATGTGCTTGCTCTTAGTCGTGGGCAATCTGTCTGCACAGACCACAGCTAAGGGAACGGTTACAGACCAGACTGGCGAACCAGTTATTGGTGCAACCGTAGTTGAGAAGGGAAATCCCAAGAATGCAGCAGTGACCGACTTTGACGGTAACTTCACACTGAAGCTGCAGAATGGAAAGACGATTGTAGTATCATACATTGGTATGGTAACACAAGAAGTCACCGCGGGACCCGACATGCAAATTAAGTTGCTGGATGATAACGCATCCCTCGAAGAGGTCGTTGTCGTTGGTTATACCAGCAAGGCTCGTAAGGACCTGACCGGTTCGGTAGGTTCTGTCAGCGGTGCTAAATTGGCTGCCGTACCTGTATCATCAGCTGCTGAGGCTTTGGCTGGTAAGATTGCCGGTGTGCAGATTACGACAACCGACGGTCAGCCTGGTGCCGACATTAACATCCGCGTTCGTGGTGCAACGTCAGTAACCCAGAGCAGTGACCCGTTGTATATCGTCGATGGTTTCCAGGTTCCGAATATCAATGATATTCCTCCCTCGGATATCGCTTCTATCGACGTATTGAAGGATGCCTCTCTGACCGCCATCTACGGTGCCAAGGGTGGTAACGGTGTTGTTATCGTGACTACCAAGAGTGCTAAGGAAGGCAAGATACAGGTGACGTTCAATGGTCGTCTGAGTGTTTCTTCACTGACACGCTCTATGGACTTGATGAATTCCGGTCAGTTTGTTGATTTGATGTACGACCGTGCATCAGGTGCCGGTGGTGGTGCCCGTGACAGTTGGCAGAAAGCATTCCGTAACGACTTCGGTAACCCCAAGGATAACAACATCTACTACAGCCGTTTAACCAACGACTGGCAGGATGAGGTCTTGGGCAACCATCCTTGGAGCTATCAAGCCAACGTTACTGTTGGTGGTGGTAATGAGAATACCCGCTTCAACCTCTCTCTGACTCAGTCTGAGGACAAGGGTATCATCCTTGGTTCTGGTGTACGCCGTACCAACGTGAACTTCAAATTAAACACCAAGATTACCAAGAACCTGGAGTTGACCTACAACCCCAAACTCACCTATCGTCGTGACGAGGGTGCCGGTGGTGCAAACATCGGTTCTGGCGGTTTGGTTGACCGTGTTCTCCGCTTCCAGCCGACATCAGGTCTTCGTTCATGGGGTAGCTACTCTATCATGGATAATGAAGTTGACCGTGAGCGCTTCAACCTGACCAACCCTGTTACTGATATTTCTTCCAACACACAGAAGAAACACGGATACACCTTCGCTAACCAGTTCGCCCTGAAGTGGACTCCNNTGGTTGACTTCTACCGGTCAGAGTTCTATTCACCAGCAGAAGCCTGTAGCCGAGCTGACCAAGCGTACAACAGAGTCCTATACTTGGACCAATACGGCCAGCTACGACATGACGCTGAAAGACAAGCATAACTTCTCGTTCCTGCTGGGTCAGGAAATCTACCACACCCGTTATAAGGAGAACAAGCAGTCAGCTCACCTCTTCGACAGGGGTATCGACGCAGAGACTGCCATCAACAATATGGCACTCGGCCAGCCTTACGCTCAGGGCACCTATACCCTCCGCTCTACACCTAACCGTACCGCTTCTTTCTTCGGTCAGGTTTCATACAACTGGGATCACAGATACCTGTTGTCTGCTACATTCCGTGCTGACGGATCTACCAAGTTTGCACAAGGTAAGCAGTGGGGTTACTTCCCATCAGTTTCTGGTGCCTGGGTTATCTCTCAGGAGAAATTCCTGAAGGACGTAAAATGGATTGACCAGTTGAAATTGCGCGCAGCCTTCGGTCTCGCCGGTAACAACAATATCAATGATGACCTCTGGCGCTTCCTCTACACCACCAACAACTCAGGTGGTCCTGAATTTGCTTCAACCACCATGTCAAACGGTGAACTTTATTATGGTCTTCCTTCCAACTATCCTAACAAGGACATCAAGTGGGAGACTACCGTCACTCGCAACTTGGCATTGGATATCTCACTCTTCGGCGGTCGTCTGACCATTACTCCTGAGTTCTACTGGAACACCACCCGTGACCTGCTCTATCAGTCACCTATTCCTGGTGTAGCCGGTTATACTCGTCAAATGCAGAACATCGGTAAAGTACAGAACAACGGTTGGGAGTTGACCGTCAATGGCGACATTCTCCGTGGCAAGGACTATGTACTGAGTGCCAACTTCACCTTAGGTCACAACAAGATGACTGTCAAGGAGTTGAATGCTACTGATACCCGCATCTTCAACTATGCCGGTGCATGGAAGTCTTCTGACCAAAACGACTACTTACTGGAAGTAGGTGGTGAACTGGGTCTGATGTATGGTTATGTATATGACGGACTTTACACTTGGGATGAGTTCACATATCCCTCTACTAGCAGCTATACTGCAACACCAAGGGGTAAAGGTACTATCAATGGTATTCTCATTGGCGGTACCATCACAGACGGCTATGAGGGTAACTCTGGCAATGGAATACTCGCCAGTTCACACTCTGGTTACTCTACCATGCCTGGTAAGCTGAAGATCAAAGACCTGAATGGAGACGGCCAGATTGACGTTAACGATAAGACCGTAATCGGTAATACCACTCCAAAATGGCAAGGTGGTTTCGGCATCAGCGGTCAGTGGAAGGACTTCGACTTCGTTGCCAACTTCACTTATATGCTTGACTTCGACGTTTACAATGCTACTGCTTACGCTCTTTCAAGCTCATCGAGCAGCCAGAATACCTTCTGGAACGCATACGCCAAATATGGTGAGGGGCGCTGGCGCTATGCAGCTCCTGATGGTTTCACAGACCTGAGCGGACACAACATCACTGGTGAGTCTCTTTACAAGAACACCAACCTGGACGGTATGCCCGATCTGTACAAGACCATGAATGCTAATGCCCGCATGTGGAACCCCTCTGACGTAGTGACCAACATCATGTTGGATGCCTTTGTTGAGGATGGTTCATTCATCCGTTGCTCAGATGTAACAATTGGCTACACCCTGCCGAAGAGCATTCTCAAGAGCATCTTTATTAATAAGGTACGCGTATATGCTTCTGCCTCTAACCTCTTCATCATCACCAAATATTCCGGTTACGATCCTGAGGTTGACGTGCAGTCGGGTTTGACTCCTTCTATGGACTACAACCGTTACCCACGTGCCCGTACATTCTCCTTCGGTGTCAACGTAACATTCTAATTGATAACTAAAAGAATAAAAAATATGAAACTTAACAAGATATTTATCAGTGGACTGGCTATGCTGGCATTGACATCGTGTAACGACTACTTGGATGTTGATCCAGCCACCAACGCAGCAAGCACAGAACTGGTGTTCGGCTCTGAGGGTGAGACACGCACAGCACTGTATGGCATCTATGCCCAGGTTTGCTCTGACAACCTGTTCGGAGGCAAGCTCTATAATGATTTCCAGCTGAACAGCGATGTTGACTTTAAAGACAACAGCAACGAAGCAGCTGCAGGCAACCAGCCCCGCCGTTTCGATGTCCGCTCGGATGCCAGTAATGTGGAAACTCTTTGGAATAACCTCTACACTGCTGTAGAGACAGCTAACGAGTTCATCTATAACCTTAAGAACAGTAGCATCTATGCTGAAGAGACAAAAGATGGAGTTTCTGAGGCTGAAGACGGAAGCACCGTCACCATTCAGGTACCCAAGGTAACCGATCTTACCCAGATGATGGGTGAGGCTAAGGTAATGCGCGCCATGTTCTATCATGAGTTGCTGAGCTACTGGGGCGACATTCCCTTCACCATGGAGGCTACTTATGAGACAGACAACCTCGTTCCCCCTATCACAAAGCGTCAGGAGGTCAGCGATGCACTGATTGCTGATTTGATATATGCCGCTGAGTACATGTATTCAGATAAGGAGAATAAGGTCTCTGCTCCAGAACGCATTACCAAGGAGGCTGCCTATGCCATGATTGCACGTCTGGCACTACAGGCAGGCGGTTATTCGCTGAACCACCCCGAGGGCGACTACAAGAGCTACAGCATGACTCGTCCTTCTGACTACAAAAAGTACTATGAGATTGCACGCAACTATACCAAGATGATTATTGATGCAGGTGGTCACTCACTGAACAAGAGCTTCCGCGACGTATTCGTCGATGAGTGTAATTTCATTGCTTCTACTGGTGACGATCCTATCTTCGAAATTCCATTCGCACAATCGACCAATGGAAACTGGGGCTATGCACAGGGTCCAAGCAACGGTGTGGATACAGGTGATGCAACCGACTATTCAAACTCCACATGGGGTAAAACTGATGGTAGTGTACGTACTACTGCTTTCTACCGCTACAGCTTTGACGAGAAAGACTTGCGCCGCGACTACATCTGCGGTTTGTGGTACTACTCTAACCAGGGTCTGCCCACCATGCGCCTTGACTATGGTATGCACAACAACAAATGGTCGAAACTATGGAACACCAACGGTTTGGGCAAAACTACCACTGGTGCTACAGGTATCAACTTTGCCTACATCCGCTATACTGACGTATTGTTGATGTTTGCCGAGGCAGAGAACGAGATTAACAATGGTCCTACAGAGGAAGCAAAGGAGGCACTGAAGACTGTTCGTCGCCGTGCATTTGCTGCAGAAGATCAAGCTGATAAGGTTGACACTTATGTAGCAGTAGCCACCTCTAAGGAGGACTTCCTCGAACTCATACTCGATGAGCGCAAGTGGGAGTTTGCTGGTGAGAACTTACGTTGGAAGGATCTCGTACGCAACAACAGGTATAACGAGAAGGTTCTCATGACTTTCCTCTCCTATTGGGCTGTTGCAGAAAGCCAGAGCGGTTCTTCCAGCTATATGGATATGATTAGTGAGTATGACGGAATAGACTATAACGAGAACTTCGTCACAGACATGTATTCTATCTATGTCAAGAACTACGCAGACGCTAACTTCCCCAACAAAGGTGTGTATATGTTCTATGTAGCTAATCCTTATTCGAATATGGCTAGTCCAACATCGATATCTCCAGCAACTTATATCGCCGACCAGGGACTTAGCTATGAGGCTGTTTCTGCACGATCCATCACTGGTCTGTCATCTTCAAGTAATACTGTTTCTTGGACAGTGACAAACCTTGCCTGGGGTACTGATGGTAACATTAGAAACCAAATTCGTTTCTCTCTCTACGGCTTCATCCGCCCCAATGAAATGGACGACTTCGTTGTGGTCAACAACGGTAGTACGCAGAAAATAGACATTAACACCTCAGATATTGAGAGTAACTTCAAGAATCTGCCTGCCGTACGCTACCTCTTACCTATTCCTGATGAGGCTATTGCCCGTTCTAGCGGTGCATATAGAAACTACTATGGATTCTAAGACGAATTTAAAAATAAAAGTTAAGAAAAGAATATGAAAAAGATATTATTATTGTCAATGGCCCTGCTTACAACAATGTCCTTCTATTCTTGTAAGGAGGAGATTGATAAGGGTTATCACGGAGACGAGGTGATAGACCGTCTGTCACGTCCGGCTTTCCGTAATGACAACAATACCGGTAAGGGTGCTAATGACCCGTACAACAGTGTCATTACGGATCATAATACTGCCAACCTGTATTGGTTTACCATCAACGACGCAGTAGGTTACGAAATCATGTGGACCTATCCTCACGCCTACGTAGCCAATGGTGAGGACGCATGGGTGGAAACCGAAAATCACGTTGACGGCAAGTCTTTGGAAGGTCATGTCGTTATTGCTGATCCAACCAAATACAACCTTATCATTAAGAACCTGCAATATCAGAGCAGCTATCGTTTCTGTATCCGTGCGCTGCACTCATTCGACAAGTCGGGATATCAGCTTTGGCGTGGTGAGGCCAATGTGTATGACGTCTTGGACACCCCCGATGCTAGCTGGAAGAACGACCCGAAAAACTCCCAGTGGTATGGTCGTGGTAACCTCCGCGAGTGGGCTGACTACTTCCAACTGGAAACCGATGGTCGTACGTGGGTTCCTTTCGTTATTCAGGTTTCTGACATTACCAAGACCTCAATGAAGATTACCCTGAACCGCAACATTTCCAAGTATTCTGACAAAGAAAAGGCTACTTATCGCGAGTATTGGAACTTCCTGGATCCTGAAGAGAACATCCTGAAGGTTGACTACCTGACCATTGTTCCAAATGCTGGTACACCCGAAGCAACAGTACCCACAGCCTTCCAGCACTATGAGATTCCAGAGTCTGCTTGGGACGAGAATGGCATTGCAGTCATTGAGGTAGAGGGTCTGTCTGAAAACTCTTGCTTCAACATTGATGCATGGGACAACTCAATTCCTCTGGCTATTGATGCCGTGTATAACACGACCATGAAACGTACCAAGGGTGATCCTGCTGCTCCCGTATACCTCAAGCATCAAGTATGGCAGAATGACACCTTGGGTACCGATCCTGCCACTTGGAATATCTACGACATCTCACAGTATCAGGCCTGCAAGATTGATAAGGTATTGGATGAGTACTGTGCAAGTAGCACAACTTCCGAGAATCAGGTATTCTACCTGGAAGGAGGCAAGACCTACTTCATCAGTTCCAACGTTCAAATTTACAAGGGCTTTACCTTGGCAACCGATCCAGAAGACCTGGCTGCAGGCAAGGGACGCGCCAAGTTCTACCTGAGCGGTATGACCAAGACAGGTAACGCTGTTAATAGCTGTAACTTCATGCTGGGTCGTCAGCCTGCTGCTGGTGAGAATGGTTCAATCACGCTCGATATTGACTCAATCCGCTTCATGGATCTTGATGTAGATGTTCCTCTGGCCACCAACTACGGACACGCTCAGGAGGGACTCGGTAATGCTATCGGTAACTACTTCATGAACATGTACTCAAACGGTATGGGTATCAACGTGACTACATTGGAGTGGCATCGTTGCTCATTCCAGGGTCTCATCCGCGGATTCTTCCGTATCCAGGGTTCTAACGACTTCTATATCCAGCATATCCGTATGATTGACTGTGAGCAATACAATAGTGGCTACTACGATGCTAAGTTAGGTGGTTACTGGTATATCTTTGGTGACCATAACGGAAAGCCAAAATCGAACATCCTACAGGATGTAGAGGTTAGCGGTTGCGTATTCTATGACTGCCAGAAGGGTGGACTTCTCACTGACAATAACCGTAACCTGACATGGGATGAAAGCGTTCGCTGGAACATCAACGTTCACCACAACACATTCGTCAATTTCTGCGTCACGAACAAACAAGTCATATTGAATACACGTTACAATCCTGGAGGCTCATACCTTGCTTTCCATGATAACGTGATTATCAATACGAAGAATGAAGCTGATAAGAATCGCAACTTGAGTGGTGGTGGTTGGGATACCCGTAACATCCAAGGCGGTGATGGCTCAGGCAAGGTTACCTTCGACATCTACAACAACTGGACCACCAACGATCCTTACCTGTCCAATGGTCAGCCATTTGTTGCTAGTGCTTTCAATGCTACGTCAAATGCACCTGGCAAGTTCATTAAGGGTGGTGAGGGCATCTATCCTCATGGCACAGAAGAGCTCGTCGTACATCTGGAGGAGAGCCTGACAGCAACCGACCTGATGGAAGATCCGAATCCTAAGTACTATATTGGTGAGACCCCAAAGAGTACAGACCACCATACAGACAAGGGTATCGACGGATTGTATTACAAGCAGAGCTCTAGTGTACTGAACTCTAACATCTACAAGAGCGGTGCCGGTGCTCCAAAGCTCCGTAACGGCAAGAAGTAGGAATTAATAACAGATAATAAATAACTGAAAGATTATGAAGATATTTAAGTTTATAACTGTGGTGCTGACTATTGTAGCTATGAGCAGTACGTTTGTTAGCTGCAGCAGAGACAACGATATCACAGGTAATCCCTTTGTAGATCACGGGCAAGAAATTGACGGAAAACAGGACTACTGGATTTCCTTCGAACTCAAATCTGCAAGCCTAAGTTCAGAGGCAATAGCCTTTTACAATGCCACGCTGGCTGAGCAAATCTATCCTGATGACTATGCTGCCGGTACTCGTGAGATTAAATTCATTGAGCATCCTATGTATGTCACTGAGGAATATGCCCGCAACAACTTTAATAGGGTGAAGAATATTCCAGCTGCAGAGAACGACCTTGTCCAGAAGGTGATGGTTCCTGTTGCACTGTTTGCCAAGACAAAGGATTTCGAAATAGTCATGACTTTGTCTAAAAACAATATGGAAACGGTACTTGACACCTATACCTTCCGCGGTCAGGAAGTCCTGGCAGATGTCACATTCAATGAATAACCAACTCATCTCTTAATAATCCGAGGGCGGACACGACAAATGTCTGCCCTCGTTTTTCTCAACGCAAGATGAAAAGACTGATTTTATCCACACTTTTACTATACGTTGCAATAGTAGCCACAGCACAGGAGTCGCACTATCACAAAGGATTGCGCTCACAGCAAGAAAATGACAAATATGGTACAGCTGCGAGTGATCCACATTTTAACGGAGGCGGCTACTATTGGTCACGGGTACGTAATGTGGACGATGCTGCTATCACTCGTGAGACGCCTGCAGACTCCATAGCGCGTCGTGAAAACTTCAAGCGATTGTACCAATTAGCCTATGATGCTTTCGAAGCGGGTGACTCTGTGATGACCGTAGCCTATGGCGATAGTGCCCTACAGACACGTTACCACACGGCAGATTTGTATTATTTCATGGCGGTCTCGTTGGAGAAACTGGGTAATGATAAAGATGCCGACTGGGCTTATCGCAAGGCGCTGGCAGCCGGATACCCTGCAGCCTTAAACATCTATAACGATTTCAAAGAACGTCAAAAACAACGGAAAGCAGAGGCTAAACGAAGGGCGAAAGAAATGAAACGGAAGAAAAAGGATTCATAAAAGGAAATAAGGGCGGACTCCACAGCGGTGTCCGCCCTTGTTCTTTAAACTACCCAAGCCACATGGAAAAAAGATAACGTAAACCTTTTCGTATTTTTTGGCAGATAAAAATCTTAAAAGCTTGGTTGTTTCAAGAATTTGTCGTAAATTTGCAACGAGTATAAACTCATTTAATTAACTTATATACTAACATTTTAAACAAAACAAAAAGCGTATGAAGAAAATTTTTACTCTTATCGCAGTAGCCGCAATGACTTTAACAGTAAACGCCCAGGGTATTGTGTGGGCATTCAACGAGTCTCCAACAGCAGCTCCTGCTATTTCTGACGAGAACATTGCATCAGGAAGTGTTACTTTAACAGGCACAGATGCCAATTATAACGAAGGTGCTGGTTTTAGAATTCAAACACCCAGTGCGAGTGACAACTCAGGCATCCCCTTTGTGACGGTTGCACCTGCCGATGATAATACTCCATTTGTTGTAGAATGGAAAGCTGAGGCTGCTACTGGTAAAACTTTCAGCCCAAGCAAAATCATTATGAGAATGGCTCGTTTCGGTACTGATGCTGGTTTAGTAAACCTGAGCTACAAAGTTGATGGAGGAGAGGCTGTTGTTTTAGCTGAGGGATTGCATCCTGCCCGTAATAACAAGACTCAAGCTGAAGACAAGCATGGTGCTGATGAGTTGTACTGCGCTAAGTACAGCAAAAATTTGCAAACGTGTCTGTTACTAAAGACTTTATTCTGATTGCTTCTGTTTCTGGACTTGCAAACACCAAACAAGGTGGTTTTGCAGAGATCATAATTCAAACTGGTAGTGAAACTCCAACCGGCATCCAGACCATAAAGTCTGAGACCATAGACGTAAACGCTCCTGTTTACAACCTCTCTGGTCAGCAGGTTGACAAGAGCTTCAAGGGTGTAGTTATCAAGAACGGCAAGAAGATGATTCAGAAGTAAACAGAAACTTATTCATAACAAAAAAACAGAGCCTCTTTCAATGTGAGGCTCTGTTTTTTGTTTCTTACTTATTTCCTACTTGAAGAGATTGGAGGAATGCTATAAGGAGATGTCTCTCGCTGGGAGTTGCGCAATTCATCGGAGATTTCCAAAAAGAAATCGTGACCTAAAATTGAAGACACCTTGAATAACAATGCTACAGAGACATCTTCTCGTTTGAAGATGTCGTACATATTGGTTCGCTCACATGGGATTTTTGACGCCAACCAACTGGCAGAACGCCCTTGCTCATCGAGCACTTCCTTGATTCTTTCACCTACGTGCATAATTGTATTCCTTTCTAATTCGTTAACTCTAGTTACTTTTGTATCTGTGCTTTTTTTACTATGTTTCACCATTTTCTGTCATTTAGCCGTGACAAATATAGTAAATATTCCCGATTTTTCTTGCAATGCAACGCTAATTACAGACAAAATTCCGTAAATATTCAACATTACATATAAACTTCTACTACTTACACCATCAGAATTAAACAAGTTGGCAATTTGTAAGATGCAAAGAAAGAAATACCATTGGCTTGTATCTTAAGTACTTACGTTCGAAAATCCTAAATAAATACCAAAATATTTGGTAGTTTCAGTTTTTTTTGCGTAATTTGCGCTACGTAAAACATGAAGCTAAATATATGAAACAACTTTTACGAAACTGGCTTTTAGCGATAACTTTGCTATGTTGCACTACGGTATCGGCACAGGAAAAGACATTGGCATTTCCTGGTGCTGAAGGCTTCGGGTGCCATACGACTGGGGGACGTGGAGGAAAAGTGTATCATGTCACCACACTGGAGGATGGCAAACAAGAGGGAACACTACGATGGGCTAATGCACAGCAAGGGTCCAAGACGATTGTCTTCGATGTGTCAGGTACGATTTTCTTGAAGTCACCTCTACGATTTACCGAGAACACCACCATTGCAGGTCAGACAGCTCCTGGCGATGGCATCTGTCTGGCAGACTATCCTGTTTCCGTGAGTTCGAACAATATTATTCGCTACATGCGTTTCCGTCTGGGTAATCGCCAGGTGGATCACCATGAGGGCGACGGACTGGGAGGCAGCCGGTGCCATAATATTATAGTGGACCATTGTTCTATCAGCTGGTCCATAGACGAGTGTCTGTCCGTTTATGGCAATCGTGACTTCACGGTCCAATGGTGTATCATATCGCAAAGTCTGAACAATGCAGGTCATCAGAAAGGCAAGCATGGATATGGAGGCAACTGGGGAGGTAGCGGAGCCTCGTATCATCATAACCTGATAGCTCATCACACTTCCCGCACCCCCCGACTGGGTCCGAGTCCATTTACACAAGAGGAGGAGCGAATGGACTTGCGCAATAACGTCATCTATAACTGGACGGAGAATGGCTGCTACGGCGGGGAGGCTATGATGGTGAACATCGTGAACAACTATTACAAGCCAGGACCAGGTACTCCAACGGACTTGAGAGGTATGCGCATTGCTGCCCCCAACATACGTACCTCAAAATATACTCACCACGAGTCAGAACGCCCTAATGTCTGGGATAAGATGTGGCACGTTTGGGGTAAGTATTTTGTGGAAGGAAACGTAAATTCGAAATACCCCGAGGTAACCCGACATAACTGGGATTATGGAGTATGGAACCAGATAGACCGTCTGGGAAACGATGGTACTTATACTGCTGTTACACAAGATACCATCCGACTGCGCGAGCCTATGCCTTGTGCTCCTATCGTCACGCACACCGCAGAGAAAGCATACGAGTTAATTCTTCAGAAGGCGGGAGCCAGTCTGTCTCGTGACGCCTTGGACAAGATCATCGTCAAGGATGTCCGTGAAGGAACAGCCACCTTTACAGGAGAGGGTTGCGCCCCTGGCATCATCAATACGCAGAACGATGTACATATCGGCACAAGCCCCTGGCCCGAACTGAGAAGCAAGAAGGCTCCCAAGGATACTGATGGAGACGGTATGCCTGACGAATGGGAGCACCGCCATGGGTTGAATCCCCATGATGCAACAGATGGCAACCTGACAAATAAGGCCGGCTATACCAATCTGGAACTATACATGAATGAAATAGTAACAACTAAATAAACTATCTATGAAACAACTACAAAGACTATTTTGCTGTCTGCTACTGTTTTCGGGGTGTTTAGCAGGAATGTCACAAGAGGAAAAGCTTCCCGCCTTCCCAGGAGCAGAGGGCTTCGGACGTTACGTCAGCGGCGGACGCGGAGGAGCAGTGTATCACGTGACTAATCTAAACGACTCTGGTGAAGGGTCGCTACGCTGGGCTTTGGGGCAGGGCGGCACGAAAACCATTGTTTTCGACGTATCGGGAACCATCCACCTCAATTCCAACCTGAACATCGGCAGCAATACCACCATCGCCGGACAAACTGCTCCTGGCGACGGCATCTGCGTAGCCGACTATCCCTGCGCTATCAAGGGCAACAATGTCATCGTGCGCTACATGCGCTTCCGTTTGGGCAACAAGAATGTTAAACTGGATGGTGCGGATGGTTGGGACGGCTTTGGCGGTTTCGACCAGAAGGACTGGATGATAGATCACTGTTCCGTGAGCTGGTCTATAGACGAATGCTTGTCGGTTTTGGGCAACAAGAACACAACGGTACAATGGTGTCTCGTTGCACAGAGTCTGGTGAACAGCGGTCATTCGAAGGGCGCACACGGATACGGCGGCAACTGGGGTGGCAGCGGAGCATCGTTCCACCACAATCTGATAGCCCATCATACCTCGCGCACACCTCGCCTCGGTCCGCGACCCACCACTCAACTCGACGAACGTATGGACTATCGCAACAATGTCATCTACAACTTCGGCAGCAATGGCTGCTATGGTGGAGAGGGTATGAAGGTGAACATTGTCAACAACTACTACAAGCCTGGACCTGGCTCTCCTACCGGAGACAAAGGCAAGCGCATCGCAGGCATTGGTATCCGTACCAACGAGTACGTCACCACCTACCCCGCCTATGCACCCGCCTTGCACCTCTGGGGTAAATACTACGTCACGGGCAACGTCAACGCGAAATATAGCGACGTTACTAACGACAACTGGACCTACGGCATTTATAACCAAATCAATGCCAGCGACTGCGACGGCACCTACACAGCAAAAACCAAGGACACCATCAAGATTGTAGAGCCCATCGACTTCATTCTGACTACAACGCATACGGCGGAGAAGGCCTACGAGAAAGTTGTAGCCTTCGCAGGAGCTTCGCTGCACCGTGACTCGTTCGACGAAATGATCATCGACGACACTCGTAAAGGAATCGCCAGCCATACAGGCACTGGACTGAGCAGTGGCTTCATCAATACGCAGGATGACAACAAGCCCGCCGGTGCCGGCGACGACTGGAACGCATGGCCTACGCTGCAGAGCACGAAAGCCCCGACAGACACCGACGGCGACGGCATGCCAGATGAATGGGAGGATGCCAACGGACTGGACAAGAATGACAAGAGCGACGGTAATCTGGCTGGCGAAGGCGGCTATACCAATCTGGAGATTTATCTGAACCAGTTGGTTAGAGAAATCACTCAACAGCAGAATGCCGACGGCGAACAGCTGGGCAACATTGAGGTAAAACAGTCCGGTGGAAGCGGTGACGGAGATGACAAGGACATCGTTGCCACTGGTGACATCAGCTGGCCCATGACGAGCGGCAAAGCCGGAGAGACAGCAGTCTATGGTGACGACATCCGCCCTTTTTTGGGCACCAATGGCATAGAGATAGGCAGCACGCTGGCTTATGCCGGCACCCAGAAACTCACCGACAACACTACCGTCACCAAGTTTCAGCCCTCCATCAGCAACGAAGTCACTGCCAATGCCGACAATGCCGTCACTTTCACGTTCAATATTGCAGACAACTACTATTTCCGGCCAACCAAGATTGTGGTGAAGACCGTGCGCTGCGGAACGGACGGGGGAGCAGTGGACATCAGCTGGAAGAACAGCTTGGGCACCACAACGCTAGAGAGCTTGCTCACACCTGAGCGCAACAACAATTTCACTACCAGCACCTATACCGAGGCTCTCAACGAAATCATATCGACAGCAGGCAGTTGCAGCCTCGTCATCAACATATACAAGCTGAGCAATACGAAGCAGATTGGCATAGGCGGCATCGTCATCACGGGAGATATAAAACAAGACACCAGCAGTGGCATCAGTGAACTGACAGTTATCACGCTGGATCCCGATGCTCCTATATACACCCTGCAAGGTGTGCAAGTTGCTAAACCAACTAGAGGAATATATATTCAGAACGGAAAGAAGGTCGTGATTAAGTGAGAGAAATGAAAGTTTGACCTCATTTCCAAACGTGAACGAGCTCGAACGAAGTTCAAAATAATTATCAAATAACAATAATATGAGAAAACTACTGACCTGTCTCTTATACACATCT
>LXOW01257261.1_pt1 | contig 17868 bp, 12 predicted proteins | sample 1368591 | NCBI WGS metagenome assembly LXOW01 (sample SAMN04884650, study PRJNA319009) | bovine gut metagenome | isolation source: Cow rumen | host: Bos taurus | place: Italy: Legnaro (PD) | collected 2014-07-09 | reverse complement strand
GTAGGTGAAATCGGCAGAATCGGTTCTCCAAAGCGTCGTGAAATCGGTCACGGCCGTCTGGCCAAGAGAGGCGTAAGCGCAGTTCTCCCTTCAAAGGAAGAATTCCCATACACAATCCGTGTCGTATCTGAAATCACTGAATCAAACGGTTCAAGCTCCATGGCTTCAGTTTGCGGTTCATCACTTGCACTTTTTGATGCCGGTGTTCCTTGTAAGGCTGCAGTTGCAGGTATCGCCATGGGCCTTGTTAAGGAAGGTGATAAATTCCAGGTTCTCACCGATATCTTAGGTGATGAAGACCATTTAGGCGACATGGACTTCAAGGTAGCAGGTACCACTGAAGGTGTTACCGCTCTGCAGATGGATATCAAGATTAACGGTATCACAAAGGAAATCATGCAGATTGCCTTAAAGCAGGCTCATGAAGCACGTATGCACATCCTTTCAGTAATGAACAAGGCTATCAGTGCTCCACGTGCGGAAGTATCAGAATTTGCTCCTCGCGTAACCACCATGAAGATTAATCCTAACAAGATTAAGGATGTAATCGGTAAGGGCGGTGCCGTAATCAGAGCCATTACTGAAGAAACCGGTACTACCATCGACATCAGTGATGACGGCGTGGTTAAGATTTCCTCAACTGACGGCACCAAGGCACGTCAGGCTGTTGAAAAGATCGAAGCCATTGTTGCCGAAGTTGAAATCGGCAAGGTATACCACGGTAAGGTATCAAAGATTACCGATTTCGGTGCATTCGTTAATATTCTTCCTGGCAAGGATGGTCTCGTTCATATTTCTCATATCTCTTATGATCGTGTTGAAAATGTCAGCGACTACCTCAAGGAAGGTGATATGGTTGACGTGAAGGTTCTCGAAATTGATCGTCAGAACCGTATTAAGCTGTCCATCAAGGCTCTTCTCGAACCTCCTGCAGCTCCTGAAAAGCAGCCTGAAGCCGAAGCGGCTCCTGCACCTGCAGAAGAAGCGGTTCAGACTCAGGAAGAACCTGCAGCACAGCCTGAACAGGCTGCTGAAGAACAGCAGAAGACCGTTACCGTTGTTGACATCGCTGCAGCTGTTGATGAAGTTGCCAAGGCTGATCCTGAACCTGAATTTGACGGCGCCATCGCCGCAGGTGCTGATCGCATGAAGGACGTTGTTTCTGTTGAAGCAACTGAACCTGCTTCAGAAACAGAAGAAAAGAAGGAAGACTAAGGTCAGCAGCAACGCCGGACATGAGTAACTGATAAAATGTCCGGTTTTGAGTAATTATGAAAAAGCCGAATCGTTTGATTCGGCTTTGTTGTTTGCAGTGAATGTGATTTTCGCCTTCGGGATGGCTGAAAACAGGGAACCGCTGTCATTATAAAGTGACAGCGGTTCCTTTACTTTACATTGAGTCAGACCTGAATACTCCTGACTCGTGGCTTATTACGGTTCGGAGCCGTCAATCCACAGTCTGGCCATTATTTCAATGTCTTCCTTTGAAACGGCACCGCCGGTAAAACCGGTTTTATGTACGAATGTTGCGGTTTTGATACCGATTATCCTGTTCAGCTCCTCAAGCTCCTTTCCACGCCATGCAGTCGGTGCTCCGCAGCGGTTTTTGAATCTTGATGACTGTGATCCTGGCAGGGACTGTATGCGATAGCCGTTTTTCTTGTGATCAGGATAAATGGCAATCTTGCACTTTTCAAAGCAGCTCCAGTTGTTAAGTACTGCCTCAAACCACGGAAGCTTTTCGTCAAGGCGGAGAATTTCGGAACCGTCGTAACTCTTAAGAACTTTTTCCTCATCTCTGGCATTTGTCAGGGTGTTTATGAAGAGTTTCTTATAGAGAACCTTCAGACTTTCCACGGTTTCCATAAAGTTCCGGTACTGAACCTCGTCATTGCCGTTAAGATCATTCTGCATGGCAACAAGATACGGGATGACAGGGATGTGCATATAAAATCTGTTAAGGTTGGAATATACCTGATTGTCATCTGAGGATGACAGACTGCACAGACCTTTTGTGTAACTGTCCAGCTGGCCGTTATCGGTAAGGTCCGTATACTGCATAATGTTACGGTCAATGGTTTTCCACGCCTTGTTGATAACGGTATCTGATATTTCATCCGGATTAGGCAGACAGCGGCGGATGAGTTCGAGAAGCTCACGGCCGAATTTGTCCCAGATTAATCCGGCGGTTGCGTATTTAATTCCGTTGCTACGGGACATGTTGAATTCCGCAGGATGATGGTCGAAGTGCTTCTGTAAATCAAATTTTCCTGAAACGTCAATAACGTAATCCGCTTTTTCAAGTTCTTCCGGATCTCTGGATCTGATGATCTTTGTTGTGGCATCCAGAAGTTTGAATATCACGCATGCCGTTACTTCATCGGCATGGAATGAACCGCTGTGGGTTGCAATTATCATTTTTATTATTCCTAAGTGTTTACCTAGTTATAAATTTAAATGATTTTGCAACTATGTCAAGAATTAAGCACATTTACTAAGGAAAATAATAATGTATGTCAGATTGCCTTATGCATTTGTATGTTTTATGAGTAATGGTGTGTAACNNTGTGGTTCATCGCATGGCTTCCTTATTTATAGTCATGAAACATAAAAATTTAATTCAGAGCGGATGTTTGTTATACAGACTGTTTGTTATATAATCTGCGTTGATTTTTGAGGTGCTTATGTCTGTTGGTGAAATAATACTTGCCCCCATGGAGGGCGTTCTTGATTATCCTCTCAGAGAGGCTTTGACTGATTACAACCGCTATGATTACTGTGTCAGTGAATTTATCAGGGTTACCGATGTAATCTTCCCTAACAAGGTATTCAGAAGGGAAGTTCCTGAATTGAAAAATGATGGCAGAACCCGTAGCGGCACTCCGGTCTGGGTCCAGATTCTTGGGACGGATCCCGATATTCTGGCAGGTAATGCGCTGGTGGCCGCAAGATGCGGAGCTCCCGGGGTTGATCTTAATTTCGGCTGCCCGTCCAAATTCGTGCACCGTTCCGGAGGCGGGGCTGCCATGCTTAAAAAGCCTGCCGTAATTGGAGAGGCCGTGCGCAAAACCAGAGATTTGCTTCCTGCAGACGTACCTTTAAGTGTTAAGATACGTTTAGGCTGGGAGAATCCGGACGATATCGGCAGAATATATGAAGAGATTGTGAATGCGGGGGCTGACAGAATTATCATTCATGCCCGCACCCGTATGGACGGATACAGGGCTGACGCCATTAAGTGGGAATACATAGCACCTCTGGCCGATCGCGGGGAAATCACGCTTGTAGCCAATGGTGAAGTGAGGGATGCCGAATCTGCCGCAAGATGCATGGAGGTGACCCACTGTGATAATCTCATGGTCGGCAGGTATGCTCTTGCCGTACCGAACCTCGAAGGCGTCATCCGAAACGGAGATCGTCCGTTTACCGTAACGGAGTCTGTAAGGGCACTGATTCATTTCGTGGACATCATGAAGAATCTCCTTCCCGAACAGTATCAGATGGCAAGAACCAAGCAGTTTTTAAGCTACGTCAGACTGAGTAATCCCGAGGTAAATCTCTTTTTCAGGGAAATCTGTCAGACTAAGAGTCAGGCTGACATAGACAGAATTCTTGATGATGTCGTTTCGGGAAAGAGGGATCTGACCATCCGCGATACACAGGATTCCCGGACAGGAGACGATTCAGGCACTGATGCGGTGACTGACGAAGTCCGGCCTGTAAAGAAGGCGCATGAGAGGTACTGCAGAAATTAAATTTCCCTGAGTTTCAGGAACTGTATGCCTGTCATGACGAAGGCCTCGGCTTTTAAGAACGAGGCCGTACCGGAAAAAGGAAAAATCATGATTAGGTATATTCTCAGATATTGGTATTTCGGCCTGCTGGCCTCACTTTTTATGGTCTTTGAAGTTCTGGTTGATCTGTATCAGCCGCGAATGATGGCAAAGATCGTTGACGAGGGGATTCTGGGGCTTGGCAGCGGTGGAGTTCCTTCAAGTGACATAATAATAAGCACCGGAATCTGGATGCTGGCAATGGTGCTTGCCGGCTGTCTGTGCGGTATATTAAGCGGCGTTTTTACCAATCTTTTCAGTCAGAACTACAGCAACGACGTCCGTAAGCTTTGTTTCAGAAAAATTCTCGGTTTTTCATTTTCACAGAATGACAGATTCTCTGTCGGTTCTCTTATCACCAGAACAACCGGTGACATTACCCAGATGCAGAACATGTGGTCCCAGATTATAAGGGGGAGCGTCCGCTGCGGTATGTTTTTCGTGGCGGGAAGCGCGGCGCTGCTGTCTCTGTCCACTGATTTCGGTATGGTCATACTTGTGGCTCTGCCTCTGATTCTTCTGGAGGTCATTGTGGTTTTCTGGAAAACAGGTCCTCTGTTTACCCGTCTGCAGCAGAGCATTGATACAATGAATACCAAAGTTCAAGAAAGCGTTAAGGGGCTCCGTGTCGTTAAGGCTTTTGTTCAGGAGGATAAAGAAAGTGCGGCCTTTGCCGAGGCCAACAGGCGTCAGACGGATATACAGTTTAAGGTTCTGCTCATTATAGCTTCCATGCATCCGGTAATGAACATCGTCCTTAATCTTGCCGTGGCTGCGGTTATTCACCTTGGCGCCATCAGGGTACAGGCCGGAGACATGGCTCCGGGAACCATCATGGCGGCGGTAACCTATCTCTCGCAGATTTTAAACGGCATGATGATGCTGGTCATGATATTTCAGTCAGTTACGAGAGGATTGGCGTCAGAAAAGCGAATCAGGGAAATTATAAGAGAGGAGCCGGGAATAAAGGACGGAAATCTTGTTGCCGGTGATTCGTCAGGCAGAATTGTATTTCATAACGTACATTTCAGATATCCGGATCAGCAGGCTGATGTTTTGGACGGTATTGATCTTACCGTAAATCCCGGAGAAACCCTGGCGGTTATCGGGGCAACCGGCAGCGGTAAGAGCTCACTGGTGAATCTGATATCGAGATTCTACGACGCTACCGACGGATATGTTGAAGTTGACGGTCATGACGTCAGGGAATATACGGTGGAGGCTCTGCGTTCGAAGATGGCCGTAGTGCTTCAGAAGGCGGAGCTTTTCAGGGGGACCGTGCTGGATAATATAGCCATGGGCAATCCTCATGCATCAAGGGAAGAAATCATAAGTGCCGCACGTACGGCTCAGGCGGATGACTTTATCATGAGACAGCCTGACGGTTATGATACTGCGGTTGTACAGGGAGGTCAGTCACTGTCCGGAGGTCAGAGACAGCGCATCGCCATAGCCCGAGCGCTGGTAAAGAAAGCCGAAATTCTGATTCTTGACGACTCTACCAGTGCCCTTGACTTCAAGACGGAATCGCAGCTCATGAACGCACTTGACAGGGATTATGCGGGAGTCACCAAAATCATTGTGGCACTCCGCATAGCCACGGTGAAAAACGCTGATCGCATTGCTGTTCTGGAAAACGGCAGGATAACGGCATGCGACACCCATGAGAATCTTCTGAAAAGCTGTCCGGCATACATTGATATCTATACCTCACAGCTGAAAAGCGAGGAACAGCCATGAGTAATGAATCTTTTTCAAAAGCCGGTGCTCCGGCAGTGAATTTTCGCAGAGGTCCCGGAGCGGGTTTTGTGGCCGTTCCGGAAAAGGCTCAAAATCAGACTGCGACCGTTAAGAGATTTATGGAGTATCTTCTTTCCGAAAAAATTCTTCTTGCGTCCATGCTTCTGTGCGTTCTTCTTGCGGCTGTCGCTTCCGTTGCGGCTCCGGCATTTCAGAGCAGGGCCGTTGACGTGATTGTCAGTGGGGAGTATTCGAAGCTTTACGGATATCTGCTGATGATGCTTCTGATGTTTCTGGTGCTGAGTGCGGCTTCCTATCTTCAGGGATTTGTCGGGGCTCTGCTCAGTAAAAGAATCATAACCGGCATCAGAACGGGACTTTTTGACAGAATAATGCATCTGCCGGTAGGTTATGTTGATTCTCATTCACGCGGTGATCTCATAAGCAGAATGACCAATGATGCAGATAACATTGCCAATACGATATCCATGTCGCTCGGCACACTGTTCAGTGCCGTGATTACCCTGACCGCCACGGTATCGATGATGCTGTGGTTCAGTGTGCCTCTGACCGTATGCTCATGCGTTACCATTGTTTTTACCCTGATTCTTACAAAGATTATGACTAAGTACATGCGCAGATATTTTGTAAGAAGGCAGGAGCTTCTCGGTGAGCTTAACGGCAGGGTGGAAGAAACCGTCACCAATTACAGGACTGTGGCGGCATACGGTCTGCAGTCTGAAGCTCTGGCGGCTTTTGAGGATACGTCTGACAGATTGAAAAAGACCGGTATCATTGCCGAAATCATCGGCAGCATGATGGGGCCGGTCATGAATACCCTGAACAATATTACATTCCTTATCGTTGCTGTTTGCGGCGGGTATCTTGCCATGCACGGCAGTATCACCGTCGGCGTAATCTCCGCATTCATCATTTATTCAAAGCAGATGTCGAGACCGGTAAACGAGCTTGCCCAGATATACAGTCAGATTCAGACGGCTCTTGCCGGAGCCGAACGTATTTTCGGGGTTATGGATGAGACTTCCGAAGATTCTGCGGGGGAAGATCTCCCTGAAGACGTGAAAGGTGTTATTGAATTCAGGAATGTTAACTTTTCATATGTGCCGGGGAGCCCCGTGATTAGTGACTTCAGTTTAAGAATCGGTGCCGGCAGAAAGATAGCTCTTGTCGGAGCCACGGGCAGCGGTAAGACTACGGTCATCAATCTGCTTCTGCGTTTTTATGAGGCTGACAGCGGAGAGATTACGGTAGACGGTCGTAACATCAGGGATATCTCCCTAAAGTCCCTGAGAGACAGTATAGGTATCGTGCTGCAGGATACGGTACTTTTCAGCGGTTCCGTAAAGGACAATCTGGCCTATGCGCTGACCAGCGAACCTGATGAAAGTGAAATAGAAAGGGCAGCAAGGCTCAGTAATACTGATGTTATCATCGAGCAGTTACCGCATGGACTGGACACAATGCTTGAGGATGCGGGGGCAAGACTGTCAGCAGGGCAGAGACAGCTTTTTGCAATCTGCAGGGCTTTCCTGTCTTATCCAAGAATACTCATCCTGGATGAGGCTACCTCGAGTGTGGATACCAGAACCGAAAAGCATATTCAGGAGGCGATGGTAAGTCTCATGAAGGACAGAACAAGCCTTATCATAGCCCATCGTCTTTCCACCATTATGGATGCTGATGAAATCATCGTCATGGAANNNATTACTGTACCGTACAATAATGGAGTATAATCTTTAGGAGTGAGTTTTAGTTTTTAGGAAACAGTAGAGAGAGCAGGCATGAGTGAAATGGAAATTTGTAATGAAAAAAATGACAAACCGGAAGGAATGCTGATTCTGAGAACCATGAGCATGCCGGCAAATGCCAATCCGAACGGTGATGTCTTTGGCGGCTGGCTGATGTCCCAGCTTGATGCCGGCGGTGCAATGATGGCATATGAGCTTACCCGCGGCAAGGTTGTAACCGTGGCGGTGGATGAGATTGTATTCAGGAATCCTGTTCATGTCGGTGACGTCGTCTGTGTGTACGGCAGAGTGGTACATATCGGCACCACGTCGATAAAGATTCAGCTTGAGCTCTGGAGAAAGCGCAATACGGAAAGCAGAACCCGGAGGGTTAAGGTTACGGGGTGCGGCATAACCTACGTGGCAGTCGATGATAACGGCGTTAAAAGAACTCTTCCTCATGATCTGAGGGAAAACAGGGAGCAGATAATTCTGAACGGTTATGACAGTATTTATGCCGAAAAGGAAAAAGATGATTAATCGTTTGGAATGACTGTTTTGACATGAAGCCTGACGGCGTATGTAAATCAGAAAAACAGAGAATTTGGGATGCTATATAAAATCATTATTTTTATATAGCATTTTTCTTTTTGAGTTTATGATAAATATAATTCTCATAGATATAAAAATTACATATTTTTATATTTGAAAAATTTGTGATCTAAATTAAAAAATTGCTTGAAGTCAAAATTTTTTAGTGCTAAATTTAGCGCCGAAACGGAGACCTGAAAAACTGTTTAATAAAGAACGTACGGCCTCCGGCAGTAAATATGCGGATATTTGCTTTTGTTCTGTGTGTGGTATAAAAAATGTTGAAGTTTTTATGTAATTCCTTGAGACTTTTGGTTGTTTCCTCTTTTGTTTCAGCCTGTGCCACGCCAGCACCGGAGCCACTGAAGGTTACCGTTGACAATCTTTATTCACCTGATGAGGTTGCAAGTGCCTCCCTGCTTTCTGCAAGTTCCCTCGGTGCTTCCATGGACGACAATTACAACGGACTGTCAGATCAGGTTGACAGCTGGATTACACAGCTCAATGAAGAGTATGCCGTAAAGACNNGAAGGACGCAGACTGCTGGACAGCGTTGCTTCCAAGGTTTGTGACACCAGGGGAAAGGCTGTTAAGTATGCAAGTTTTCTGAACAGTTTTGCTGAGGATCAGCCTGTTGAAAGTCAGACCGCAAAAGAAAACACCGATGAGGTTGACGTAAGCAGTCCTTCAATGATTTAAATGTTTATTTCGTGCGTTTTCAGGAGCGCACCGGATTATGGCAAAGCGGCGGATAAAACCGAAACATCGGATTTATCCGCCGTTTTCATATAAGCCCGTTTCAGGTTTCGTGGTTCGTGGCATTTTGTAAAGTGCTCCTGTTAATAAGCGAAATGACTTTGGATACATAGTAAAAATTCCCACATCACTTAATGGTCATTTCTCTTTTTGTGAATTATCATGTCCTATGTTCTCGAAAGTAACGCTAATTTCGTTTCGTAAAATATGACACGACTGTAATTAAACATATATGAGGAGATTGTTATGGCTGGAATCGGTATTTTTTATGGTTCCGACACCGGACACACAGAGGATGCGGCAACACTTATTCAGCAGCTTATCGGGGAGGAAAACGCCGATCTGTTTGACGTGGCAAAAATCAAGGATGCTTCCGTGGTTAATAATTACGACCTGATTATTTTGGGGACCTCAACCTGGTATCTCGGTGAGCTTCAGTCCGACATGGATAATTTTCGTTCGGAACTGGCAGACGTAGATCTGTCAGGAAGGACTTTTGCCCTGTTCGGGCTCGGTAATCAGGTGGACTACAGTGATTATTTCGTGGACGGTATGGGAATTCTTTATAATTTCCTTAAGGACAAGGGAGCACGAATCATCGGAAGCTGGCCTGTTGACGGGTACGATTTTGCAAGTCAGCTGTCGCTTACGGAGGACGGAGAGTCTTTTGTGGGACTGGCTCTTGATGATGACAACCAGCCGGATGAAACACCTGAAAGAATTGCGGAATGGGTCGAACAGGTTAAGTCCGAGGCGGGAATATCGTGAATAACTGATATTACGGTTTAAATTTTGTGACCGTTACTGTATAATACGCCAATATCATCCTTCTTGTATACACAGCCTCTGAAGATATTCAGGGGCTGTGTGGCAATAAGAGTATGATTCAAGATGATGAAGAAGGGGAGACTTGATAATCCCCGCCTGTTACACAGGGAATCATCCCGAAACTACTTCACTTTTCTGATTCTCTTTTCGGCAGTTTCAAGTGCCTTATCAACTGTTTTTCTTCCTGCTGCGGAGCTCTTTATGGCCTCCGTGACGGTACTCCAGAAAATGGTCATTTCCGGAACATTTGGCATAATAGTGCCTGATTTGGCATTATTCATGGTGGTCAGGATTCGCGGATCGCTTTCCAGTTTATTTTCAAAAGACTTCAGTGCAACGGAACCGAGCTGTGAAGCGTTGTTAACTTCTTCATATCCGTAGTCCGTAAGCACGTACTCCGTCAGAAACTTTTTGGCGGCTTCTTTGTTATGGGATGACTGATTGATAACAAGTCCAAGAACTCCGACAAACGGTTTGCCAGGATTACCGTCAAGTGTAGGGAATGCATTGACGCTGTATTTGAGATTTTTGTAATTTTTCCACCCCCACGGACCGTTTATGATACAGCCCACCTTGCCGTCAATGAAGGCAGCCTCCATGCTTTTATAGTTGGTTTCGGTGGTAATGTGTCCTTCCTTGACCATTCTGACTATGTATTCCAGTCCCTTAGCGGTTCCTTCAGTGTTAACACCGATTATATCGGTATTATATGAACCGTCTTCGTTACGCTGATAGGAAAAACCGCCGTTTGCGGAAAGCAGAGGATATGTGTAATAAGGGTTACTGTAGTCCCATTCGAAGGCATGCATCCCTTTGGCCTTCAGGTCTTTGTCCATTGACATGAATTCCTCGAAGGTCTTTGGCGGAGTCGGAACAATATCCTTGTTGCAGATTAATGAAATAGCCTCTACGGCAAACGGGTAACCGTAGTATTTTCCATTAATTTTCATGGCATCCCAGGAGAATTTATAGAATTTATCCATTTCTTCTTCCGTGGGCTGAATTTCTTCCAGAAGTCCCAGCTTAACCCATTCACCGTAGCGGTCGTGAGCCCACAGCAGAATGTCCGGACCGCCTCCGCAGGACGCTCTTTCCTGAAACTTTGCCGGCAGCTGATCGTAATGCTCAACATTAACCTTAAATCCCGTGTCGTGTTCAAATTTCTCAGCTACCTTTACCATGCCGGCATAACCCTTGTGTTCACTGACCCATATTGTAATTTCTTTGGGTTTTATCGGACCGTCAGCATAAACGAATGAACTCAGACATGCGGATAATAGTCCAATGCAGCACGGAAGAAATCTTTTTTTCATTTGTCTTGCCCTCAGTCTCTGATTTACGGGGTATAAAAAATATGGTGATGAAATTCAGCATCGGAAAGGTAATCATGAAAACATCGCCAAAATTACCGGTTCCTCCTTTCAGTTAAACTTATAATCCGTTTCAGGTCAAGAATTGTGCATCGGTTATGCAACGAAGGTTTATTTTTTTTTAGATTAACTTCAGAATATGTCACCAGATGAAAAACACGTTTAATCCGTACTTTCTCCGGTCAGGAGGTTTTTCATCGGCTTCTGTTTTCGGAACACCTGTACTTTTATGCCGTTTTATCNNTGATGGTGATTCAACAGGTTTCCCGAGTCTGTTTTTTTCTTTACCCAATTCAAACAAAAGCAGTGTGAATTGTAATACAATGATTATTATGATTAGGGTGATAAATATGATTTAAGCCGGAGTGTATTTATTTTTACGGCATGTTTCAGGCAGAAACTGTAAATGCTGGTACGATAAGTGCATGTCTTTTCAGGCTTGTGTGCACCGCAGATTGAAAAACATCATACCGTGTTTGTTTAAAACCGCACCGGTATTCTGCAGAAGATAAGGAATGGAAAATGCTCAGACGAACTAAAATAGTATGTACAATGGGACCGGCACTTGACAAGGAAGGCGTGCTGGAAGAGTTAATCAAGGCCGGAGCCAACGTTGTCAGAATTAATTTCTCTCACGGTTCTGCTGAAGAACATATGGCAAGGGCGCAGAAGGTTCGTGAAATTTCACAGCGTTTGGGGGTTTATACAGCCATTGTCGGTGATTTGCAGGGACCAAAGATTCGTATTTCGACCTTTAAGGAAGGTCGCATATTCCTGAACACAGGGGACCTTTTTACCCTTGATGCCAGTATGGAAAAGGGCGAGGGTACAAAGGATGCAGTCGGCATAGACTATAAGGATCTGCCGAAGGATGTTAAGACCGGTGACGTGCTGATGCTTGACGACGGTCGTGTTCAGCTTTCCGTTATTTCCGTAAAGGGACCTAGAATTCTGACTTCCGTAATCGTGGCCGGTCCTTTATCAAACAATAAGGGCATAAATAAGCAGGGCGGCGGTCTTTCCGCACCGGCACTTACCTCAAAGGATAAGGCAGACATCATTACCGCTGCAAAAATCGGTGTTGACTTCGTGGCTGTGTCATTCCCTAGAACCGGAAAGGACATAAATCTGGCCCGTTCACTGCTGAAGTCTGCCGGCTCCGATGCCAAAATCATTGCCAAGGTTGAAAGAGCCGAGGTTGTTGCCTCCGACGAGAGCATGGAGGACGTTATAAAGGCAGCTGATGCCGTTATGGTTGCGCGCGGTGATCTTGGCGTGGAAATCGGCGACAGCGAGCTCATGGGTGTTCAGAAGAGACTCATAAAGAAGAGCCGTCAGCTGAACCGTCCGGTTATTACCGCCACCCAGATGATGGAATCAATGATTAAGTCTCCAATGCCAACCCGTGCGGAAGTAATGGACGTGGCCAATGCCGTACTTGACAGTACGGATGCTGTTATGCTGAGTGCTGAAACTGCTGCGGGTGATTATCCTGTGGAAACCGTTGCGGCCATGTCTCAGGTATGTCTCGGAGCGGAAAAGAATCCGGTCATGGTCGTATCTACCTACAGATCCGACAAGACCTTTGCCAACAGTGAGGAAACCATCGCCATGGCTTCCATGTTTGCGGCAAACCATCTGCCGGGAATCAAGGGTATTATTTCCCTGACCCAGTCAGGTCAGACTCCTCTTCTTATGAGCCGTCTGCACTCAAATCTGCCTATCTTTGCCCTGGCCCATTCAGAGAAGACGCTTAACTGGTGTAATCTGTACCGCGGTGTTTACCCTGTGAAGTTTGAAACCAGAAACTATGAAAACATGATAAGTGCCGCCAGAGCCGCCGTTAAGGTAGTTAAGGATAAGGGGTATATTGCTCACGGTGACTGGGTAATAGTAACTCACGGTGACACCGAAGAGGCCGGCATGACCAATGAAATGAAGATCATAGAGGTGGATTAGCACTTTCTTGCGCAGGAACATGACGGAAACATCGCGGCCTTATTCATATCATGATTGGGGAAAATGGTGTTTCCGTTTTTTATTCGGTATGTTTCCCGTCTCTATGATATAATCATATATGTTTTTAAGCATTTTCCGTAAGAACAGTGCTTAAATAAAAAACCATCGTTAACTCAGGTGGTTTTTTATTTTTTTTTGTGTTTATGAAATGGCGGCCGAAAGCTTTTCGTGATGCCTTTACGGGGCTCCCGTAAACGCTCCCGAATCCTGGGCCGGACCGTTCTTTCGGTCATGATTTCAATCAGTTGTTCAGGGATATATAAATGAAAGACCAGACTATACAGATTCATGGCGGTTATACCACCGATTCCAATTCCCATGCAGTTGTTCCTCCTATCTATCAGACCGTGGCATATGAATTTGATAATGCCCAGTATGCGGCTGACCTGTTCAATCTGGTAAAGCCGGGCAACATCTATTCCCGTTTAATGAATCCTACTGCGGATGTTCTGGAAAAGCGCATGGCGCTTCTTGAGGGCGGTAAGGCTGCGGTTGCCGTGGCTTCAGGACAGTCTGCAATCGAATATGCGCTGCTCAATCTTGCCAAAAACGGTGACAACATTGTTTCCGTTCCACAGCTCTACGGCGGTACCTTAACTCTTTTGACCAGCGTTTTTGCCGATTTAGGTATTGAAGGACGTCTGGCAAAGTCAGACAGTGCGGCTGATATTGAAGCTCTGATCGATGACAGAACCAGAGCCGTTTACTGTGAAACCATCGGTAATCCTGCAGGTAATATCGTGGATATTTCTGCACTTGCCGAGGTGGCTCACAGACACGGTGTTCCTCTTGTTGTTGACAATACCGTTGCCAGCCCTGCAATCTGCAAGCCTATAAGTTTCGGTGCCGACATTGTTGTTCACAGTCTGACCAAATTCTGTGGCGGGCACGGTAATACCATGGGCGGTATCATTATTGACAGCGGTAAGTTTGACTGGAAGAAGTATGGTGACAAGTATTCTCAGTTTACTGCTCCTGAAAAATCATATCACGGCGTGGTTTACTGCGAAAGCTTCGGTGATGTTGCATATGCGGCACGTATCCGTACGGTATTCCTCCGCAACACCGGTGCAATACTGCCACCACAGTCATGTTTCATGATTCTGGTTGGTCTTGAAACCCTGTCACTCAGAATGAAACAGCATGTGGCAAACACAATAGCCATTGCCGAATACCTAAAGAATCATCCTAAGGTTGCCTGGGTTCACAGCGCACATTTCCCTGATAATAAGTATCATGAGCTTGCAGTAAAGTATACCAAGGGCTCCCAGAGCGGACTTCTCACCTTCGGTCTTAAAGGCGGCAAGGATGACGGGGCTAAGTTTTACGATGCATTAAAACTTTTCAAGCGCGTGGTAAATATCGGTGATTCAAGATCATGTGTTACCCATCCGGCAAGCACGACTCACAGACAGCTGACTTCAGAACAGCTTAAGGCTGCAGGTATCGGTGAGGAGCTGATTCGTCTGACCATAGGTATTGAGGATCCTGAGGATCTTATAGCGGATATTGAACAGGCGCTTGCTCAGATCTGATAATGGCTAAGGTGGGAACCGTCCGGCGCAGTTAACGGTATGCGTGCTGACGGCTTACCATTTGTACATTCATAACCTGATTGCATGGCAGGACCCGAAGAAGATACGGTCCGGTATGCATTCAGGTTTTTATTTTTCTGTTCGTGTAAGCAGAAAGTTTTTTGTCTGAAAACGGTGAATGATATCTTACTTTGTGACGGGCATGGACGGAATCCGTAATATAAAATTGTAACCTGTGAGTTATTTTTCTGAAGTAAGAAATATTAGTATAAAAGCATATAAAATATATAAATACTAAAACAACAAAACATTTGTTTTAGTGTTATAAATAATAAAATATGATATTGATTTTTATACAATACGGAAGAAATTAATTAATAAAGACATGTAATTACGTNNCAAAATAGAAAGTAGAAATAATATGTGTAATAAATGTAGTAATCCCGATAATTTAAGGTAAAAATATGTTTTTTATAAAAAAATGAGATTTTTATCCTGTTTAATAATTTAATTTGTCGTCATAATATTAGTAAAAGTACGGCGTGGCAATACCTGCAAGAGGTTTACCAATACGTTGAAACGGTATTGTATTATGTGTGTTTCGGGGGGAGTAATGGGATTTTCAGCAGACAAATTAATTATCGGAGCCTGTTTGTCACTGTTTGTCATTACCGGCTGTCACATGAACGGGCAGGAACATGCAAGTGATTCTGATGAAATGGTTATAAAAGAGGAAACATCCGTGGTCGGCCTTCCAAATCCTTTTGTCAAGGTTAATTCCATCGCCGAAGCAGAGGCTGCAATAGGGAAAAAGATACCGCAGCTCAGGTTTATTCCTGATGCCTATCAGGACTCTCCGGAAATTTTTGTTATGAATGAGAGCGAGATGGTGCAGCTTATGTACAGCTCGGCCGACGGCAGCGAAAGAATGTTATACCGCATATCTGAAAAGTTTTCGACTGAACTTCTTAATGGTGATTATACCAAGTATGCCATTAACAAGAAGATCAAAATAAGAGGTCACGGTGTTCTTGTTAAGGGGAACGGTGACGGACAGGGGTACTATACGGCAGAATGGTCTGTCGGCGGACTCAATCTCTGCATTCTTTCGGACGTCCCGCTGACTGATGAAGTGCTGAATAAGATGATCAAATGACATATTCCGGTGTCCGACTGTTCTGAACCGTCATGTAAGAGAGACTGCTGATGCAGTCTTTTTTTTGTGAGTGTCGGAGTGACGGATAAAACTATTTTCCGTGTGGGCGGCATGTATATAGGAATAGCAGAGCTCCAAATATCCGGCCCAATGTAAAATGTGGTTATGATTACAATTTTTAAACGTACGATATGCTACCATGAAAGCAGGTTAGGCTTTCAGTATAAAAGTCATGAGCATGAAGCTTCACATGATTCATGATATTTTTTCATTTAAACGTCCGATTCGCTGGAGAGAAATATGTCCGTTCTTGCTGCTTTTATGGTTCCTCATCCTCCGCTGATTATTCCTGAAATTGGTCAGGGGGAAGAAAAAAAGATTCAAAAAACCGTGGACTCGTATGAAGCCGTTGCCAGTGAAATAGCCTCACTTAAACCGGATACGATAATTATATGCAGCCCTCATAAACAGTCTTNNATAATGCAGAAGGTTCATTTGGTGAATTCGGAGCCGGTGATGTCAGAATAAGCGTCAGATGCGATATGGAATTTGTAAAGGCGGTGGAAGAGGCGTGTCTGAAGGAAAATGTTATGGCCGGAACAGCAGAAAATGAGGTCCGGCAGCCGTTGGATCACGGCACCATGATACCTCTGTGGTTTATCGGCAGATATCTTGACAAGTTTAATGTGGTGAATGTGGGAATATCAGGCTTTTCCCTGCTTGAACACTATCATCTCGGGGAAATAATGGCTCGTACGGCCGAAAAACTCGGTCGTCGGACGGTATTTGTGGCAAGCGGAGATTTGTCTCACAAGCTCCGTGAGGACGGGCCTTACGGTTTTGCCGATGACGGCCCCGTTTATGACGCCAGGCTTATGGATTTGTGTGAGCGCGGAGCCTTGGGCGAACTGCTGGATTTTCCTCAGCTTCTGTGTCAGAGAGCTGCCGAATGCGGTCATCGTCCTTTCTGCATGATGGCGGGTTTTCTTGACGGAAAGAATGTTAAGAGCAGAGTCTATTCACATGAAGACGTTACCGGTGTGGGGTATGGAATCTGCAGTTTTTATCCTGACGGAAACTCCGACGGGAGAAAATTCAGGGATATGAAGATACAGGAAGAGGAACTTTCCGTCGCCAGACTTCCGCTAAGTAGTGATCCGTATGTACGTCTTGCGCAACGGGCAATATACGGGTACGTGATTTCAGGAAGGCATATTCATATTCCGGATGATGTTTCGGAAGAGATGCTCGGTAAACGTGCAGGCGTATTTGTATCAATTCATCAGTCCGATCATCTGAGAGGATGTATCGGAACCATTGCGCCTACTCAGGAAAATATTGCAGCCGAAATCATAAGAAATGCCGTTCTTGCAGCTTCACGTGATTACAGATTCCTGCCGTTGATGGAGTATGAGCTTGATGACATTGAAATAAGTGTGGATGTTCTCGGTGAGATCGAGGATATATCTTCACAGAAGGAACTTGATGTCAGACGTTATGGAGTCATAGTCAGAAAAGATGACAGGGAAGGTCTTCTGCTGCCTAATCTAGACGGTATTACCTCCGTCAGTCAGCAGGTTGCAATTGCCAAACAGAAAGCGGGTATTGATTCCCGGGAAAGAGTTTCGATGCAACGCTTTGAAGTAGTACGTCATTATCAGGATCCTTACCGGGCTTTTAAGCATGAACATGAATAACCGCTGCAGTGTATGTTTCAGAAAGTGCATCGTTAAGGAGGGAAAAACCGGATTCTGCGGTGCCAGAGCCGGCCATGACGGCAGAATGGTTCCGTTAAATTACGGCAGGATTTCCTCTATTGCCCTTGACCCAATAGAGAAGAAGCCTTTTCGTCACTTTATGCCCGGTTCCGTAATTCTTTCGGTCGGGAGTTACGGTTGTAATCTTCGCTGCCCGTTTTGTCAGAACAGCTCGATTTCCTGGTCTGATGAGGCGATGAATAGGGTCGCTGTAAGTCGTTACATGTCTCCTGATGAGCTTGTATCTCTGGCCGTTGATCTGGTACCCCGCGGAAATATAGGAGTGGCATTTACATATAATGAGCCTGTTATAGGCTATGAGTATGTGAGGGATACCTCAAGGCTGCTTCATCAGCATGGTCTCAGAAGTGTCATGGTCACTAACGGTACAGCGTCTCTTTCCGTTCTGGCTGAACTGGATGGACTGGTTGATGCCATGAACATCGATTTGAAGGGATTTACGGACAGTTATTACCGAAGGGTTCTCAGAGGTGATCTTGAAATGTGTAAGAACTTTATTTCGGAGGCTGTCAGA
>LXOW01237067.1_pt1 | contig 17872 bp, 10 predicted proteins | sample 1368591 | NCBI WGS metagenome assembly LXOW01 (sample SAMN04884650, study PRJNA319009) | bovine gut metagenome | isolation source: Cow rumen | host: Bos taurus | place: Italy: Legnaro (PD) | collected 2014-07-09 | reverse complement strand
TTATTCTAAGTGGCGGCATGGATTCTGTGACGCTGCTTTACGACCAGGAGGTGAGGATAGCTCTGGCCGTATCGTTCGACTATGGCAGTAACCATAATGCAAAGGAAATACCCTTTGCCCGTTTACATTGTGAACGGTTGGGCATCAGGCATATCGTGATTCCTTTGGAGTTTATGACGACTTATTTCAAGAGCTCGCTGCTTGATGGTGCTGATGCTATTCCTGAAGGCCATTATGCGGATGATAACATGAAATCAACGGTGGTGCCTTTCCGTAATGGTATCATGCTGTCTATCGCCGTGGGAATCGCAGAGAGCAATGAATTGAAATATGTGATGATGGCGAATCATGGAGGTGATCACACCATCTATCCGGATTGCAGACCTGAGTTTGTGAAGGCTTTCGATGAGGCTGCAAAGGCTGGTACGTATGTAAACGTCGGCCTGTTGTCACCCTTCACGAACTGGACGAAGGCTGATATAGCCCGTCGTGGTAAGGAACTGGGTATTGACTATTCGGAAACCTGGAGCTGCTATAAGGGTGGCGATAAGCATTGTGGCAAATGCGGTACCTGTGTGGAGCGCAAGGAAGCGTTGGCAGAGGCAGGTATCGAGGATCCTACTATCTACGAGGCTTAGCCGAACAGAGCACGAAGGGCTTCCTCGACCTTTCGGACGGGATGAAGCCTGATATGGTATTTCTTCGCATCGAAGCCCTGCATATTATATTTGGGTATAATCATATCGCTGAATCCGAGTTTTTCGGCTTCGGCGATTCTTTGTTCAATACGATTCACTGGACGTACCTCGCCAGATAGTCCGACCTCGCCACACATGCACCAGCCGTTTTCTATCGGAGTATCAACATTTGAGGAGAGTACGGCGGCAATGATACTCAGATCCATTGCGAGATCAGTTACCCGCAGACCACCTGCAATGTTGATAAAGACATCTTTCTGCATGAGTTTGAATCCTACTCGCTTCTCCAAAACAGCCAACAACATGTTCAGACGACGCTGGTCGAAACCTGTTGCAGAACGTTGAGGTGTACCATAAGCTGCTGTAGAGACAAGCGCCTGTGTTTCAACCAGGAAAGGACGTACACCCTCAATCGCAGAGGAGATTGCGATGCCAGAAAGTCCTTCATGATCCTGCGTAAGCAATAGCTCTGAGGGATTACTTACCTGACGGAGTCCATTCTGCTGCATTTCGTAAATACCCAGTTCGGCAGTAGAGCCAAAGCGGTTTTTTATAGAGCGAAGGATGCGATACATATAATGCTGATCACCCTCGAACTGGATGACGGTGTCAACAATATGCTCCAGGATCTTCGGACCTGCCAATGTACCTTCTTTGGTGATATGTCCGATCAGAATGACAGGCACACCACTGGTTTTGGCAAATCTGAGTAGGGAAGATGCACACTCTCGCACTTGGGCTATGGAGCCAGCGGAAGACTCGACATCTTCAGTCATAATGGTCTGGATCGAATCGATGATCACCAGTTCTGGCTGTTCGTCCTTGATATGGTCGAAGATATGTTCGAGGGAATTCTCACAGAGAATGAGGAAATGGTCGTTCTCCTCGTGTGGGATACGATTGGCACGCATCTTCAGCTGATGGGCACTCTCCTCACCACTGACATAGAGGATTTTCTTCTCTGGCATATGGAGCATTGTCTGCAAGGAAAGAGTGGATTTGCCAATGCCTGGTTCACCGCCTAAAAGCACAATGCTACCTGGCACCAGACCACCACCAAGTACACGGTTCAATTCTTCGTCGTGCATGTCGATTCGTGGATCGTCCTGATTAGAAATGTCACGTAGCTTCAGAACCTTGGTCTTCCGTAGGGCATGACCTACAGAAGCAGCCGCTGTTGTTACTGCTTTCTCTTTAGTGTCAGTTGCCACACGAAATTCCTTAAATGTGTTCCATTGCCCGCAGGCAGGACACTTTCCGATCCACTTCGGCGACTCCTGGCCGCAGTTGGAGCATACGTATGCAATTTTGTCTTTTGCCATAATTGAATACAAAAGTACGTATTTTTTTCGGTATTCCAAAATAATTGCTTAATTTTGCACACAATTATTGCGAACAATATGAAATACATCAGGATATTTACCATTGTCGTGACTGGTTTGTTGATACTGGCCGGTTGTGGACAATCCTATGAGGAGACCAAACGACTGTCAAGAGCGCAGCGGCTGAAACTGGCTCGTGAGGATTCTGCTGCCCTGAAGATTGCCGTGATGCCGACTCTCGACTGCCTGCCGATTTTTATAGCGAAGGATCACCAGCTGTTTGATACGGTTGTGGATATTCGTCTGAAGCGCTTTACCGCTCAGATGGACTGTGATACAGCTATGATGAGAGGAAGGGTTGAGGGTATGGTGACAGATCTCGTGCGAGCCGAACGGATCATTAATTCTGGTATGCCTTTGAAGTATGTTGCAACAACCAATGCTTATTGGTTGCTGATTAGTAATCGTAACCAGCGTATTACCCAGTTGAAACATCTGGATGATAAGATGCTGGCGATGACCCGTTATTCTGTGACTGACCTCTTAGGTGATTTGGCAGTGGATAGTGCAAAGTTGAAAACCGAATGGGTGTTCCGTATCCAGGTAAATGATGTGTATGTCCGTTTGAAGATGTTAGAGAACAATGAGATGGATGCCATGTTACTTACAGAACCTCAGGCTACTCAGGCATTGCTGAAGAAACATAAGGTCCTACTTGACACTCGTAAGGAAGATATCCAGATGGGTGTTATTGCCTTCCGAGAGAAAGGTATGGATGATCAGAATCGAAAGAAGCAGATGGAGGTTTTCCTGAAAGGCTATAATGATGCCTGCGACTCCATCAATAAGTTTGGTGTGCGTCATTATAAGGATGTGATCAGGAAATACTATACCATCTCAGAGCCTGCACTCAAGAGCCTGCCAGACACCTTGAAGTATAATCATGCCGAAGCGCCTCGACAGAAAGATGTGGAACGTGCGCAACAATGGCTTTCAAATAAATAACTATGGATACACATCAGAGTCTGAAAGAGGTGTTTGGCCATTTGGAGGCTCGTAACCTGAGTGCTGCCATCAATGGGTTGGAGAATTTCTTGTCTGTCCATCCGAACCAAATGAATTCCGATCGCCTGCATGCCGTACGTACAGACTATCAGCTGATGGCAGATTATTGGAAACGAGGTTTTAAGGATCCCCAGTTGCCTGCACTCTACCAGTCACTGTTACAGCGGCTGTATGTGTTATGTGCGAATATCAGCCGCAGTTATGCGATTGGACATAACTCATTCCTGTCGTCTATTTATTTACGTCAGCATATGTCGGCACGCGACTGGTCGCCTCAGGTTATCCGTGAGGAACTGGAGGCTTTTGTCTCCGATGTAGCCATTTTGGAATTTGAGTCTCCTCAGCAGCGTGAGACAAAACAGCGTGAGTTGTACAGACAGCATCAGCATGACATGAATGTGCTTTTTGACCAGATTCTTACATCTGATATATGGACGGATGGCATTGCGACGATGATGGAGGAGATGCTTTTGTCGCCTACTGTTGATACGAATGATCAACAGCTGATCGTCAGTGCTATTATGCTCTCTACATTGGAGCATTTCGATATGGGAAAGTTTCGTACGCTTATCCATGTTTATGAAAAAGCCGTTGATGAACGGGTACGTCAAAGGGCGCTTGTTGGTTGGGTACTGACACTTAATAGTCGTCTGGTTGCGTCCATCTATCCAGAACAGGTAGATCTGGTACATCAGTTGCTGGAAGACGAAGATCATTGTAAAGAACTGGTAGAGCTTCAGGAGCAGATTGTTTTCTGTATGAATGCAGAACACGATACGCAGACCATCCAACGGGAGATTATGCCTGATCTGATGAAAAATCAGTCTTTCCGTATGACGCGTAATGGCATCGAGGAGACAGAAGAGGATCCTATGGAGGATATTCTGCATCCAGGAGAACAGGAGCGTAAACTGGAACAGATGGAAGCCAGTTTCCAACGGATGGTGAATATGCAGAAACAGGGTTCTGATATTTATTTCGGAGGTTTCTCCCAGATGAAACGCTTTACTTTCTTCAATGAGTTGAGCAACTGGTTTATGCCTTTCTATCCGAATCATCCGGATGTGGTAGAGATGATGGATAAGACAGGCCTGAACCGTTTCCTGAATGTGATGGTGGAGAAAGGCCCTTTCTGTAATAGCGATAAATATTCTTTTGTCTTCGCCTTCCAGCAGGTGATCAATCAGATTCCACAGAATATGCGTGAGATGCTGGAAAGAGGTGAGGCAACTGTTAATGAACTTGCTACCGAGGAACTGGAGAGTGCTGCCTATATCCGTCGTACCTATCTGCAGGATCTCTATCGCTTCTTCCGCCTGTTCCCTATGCGTGCGACATTCGTGAATCCCTTTGATGTGAATGGCAGTTTTCTGTTTTTCGCAGAACCGATTTTCTCAAAGACGCATTTGGAACTTTTCTTCAATGATGTAACGGCTTTCTTCTTAAAGCAGGATCGACTGTATAATGTCCTAAAGTTGTTGGCTAATTACGGAGAAGCGCGTCGTGATTTCCAGTTTTGGATGATGTACGGCTATCTGGCTCAACACTATGCGAATGAGTCGTCATTGGCATTCAGCGACCTTCAAAGTTATACCAATGCCTTGGAAATTCAGCCTGATCATGAAAGGGCATTGGCAGGTCTTGCGCGTGCTTTCTTCTCTCGGGAAATGTATGAGGAGGCATTGGAAACTTACAACAAACTGCTCACGATCCGTCCTGACAAGAAGAGTTATCGCCTGAATTATGCTGTCAGTCTGACGAATCTGGGACGATATGATGAGGCGTTGAAAGATCTGTATCGGCTGAACTATGAGTATCCTGATGACAAGAATGTCAATCGTGTATTGGCCTGGACGCTTGTCTGTGAAGGAAAATATGAGGCTGCTGATAAGATCTATGAACAGTTGTTAGCTACCGACAATGTGTACCCTGATGATCTGTTGAACTATGGCTATTCATTGTGGTTCAGTGGACATGTCGACGAAGCCGCCGACTGTTTCCACCGCTTCCTGAAAGAAGCAGATTGTGAGCCGGATTTTATTCTGGAGAACGAGGCCGACCTGTTGCGTGAGAAGGGAATTAGTGAGCCTGAGCAGCAGATGATGCTCTATCTCCTTTGATCTTGTTGGAGATCTTTTCCTGCAACCAGTAGAGGGCGAGGGGGATTCCTACGCCTGCAATCGTGTAGGCCACCCAGAACCAGTCCTGCTGTGAGTATTCGTGGATCACCATGTGGCAACCAATCTGGCGGATGTCAAGGCCATAATACCAGATCTTCAATAGACTCACCACCTTGTAGGCACAGATGTGGAAGATGAAGATATAGAGTGTGTGATCACCGATGTATGCCAATGAACGCTTCAGCCAACCCTCATGACGGTCGATCCATTGGCTGATGTTATAGGTCATCAGGAATCCAAGTAGGGCAGGTATCGGCAGGGATAGGAATTGCGTATAGGTGGAACGCCAGTTCATGTTGGCAGTCAGGTATTTCGAGAACAGGAATACGATAACACCGAAGATGATGGCTGTCCAGAGATAGGCATAATAGCGTGAGATAAGAGTCCGATAACTGTCAACAAACTGACGGAAGATGAAACCGCAACCGAAGAAGAAACAGCCCATCAGGTCGCGATAACCACCCTGAACCAACGTGACGATCTTCAGCCCCTCATACGTTTTCCAACCACAAAGCAGTAGCATCAATAAACAAATGAGGTAGGGGATAGCCTTGTTTGAGACCTTTGGAATCTTAGAAACACATACATCCATCACCTTATATATAATAAGGTATAGGATACTGGCCACGAACAATCCTCTGAAGAACCAGAAGGCACCACAGAGGAACTGGTCATATCCACCCATGGCAGTCACGATATTCCACAGGTTCTGTTGTATCTGATGCCAGGTGTAGGGATGAGTCACACCGCCTGTCTCATTACCGTATCTTTCATTCAGGATTCCCAGGTCGAACATCCAGTTGTGGATGATCAGGAAGAATACCGACCATTTCACGAAGGGCCAGTAGAGTCCCTTCACACGTTTCTTGACAAACGAAGCCTCGTCGTTCAGATATTTGAGTGAGAAGAAATAACCTGCCGTGATGAAGAAGAGCGGCATGTGGAATTCAAAGATAAACTTACAGAGCCAACCAGGAGCCTCGGCATGGGCTATCACCATCAGGATGATGGCAATGCCTTTGCAGATAGATATGGTTGTATCACGTTTCATGGGCTATATTAAAAAAGTCAGCAGATGACCGAACCATCCTTTGAATTTCTTCCAGGTCGTAAGGGTTTTCTTCCATTCCTCCTCGCTCATGAAGTCGCATTTCTGGGTGTCCTCTAGAAACTTATCCTCCAATTGATTCGTAGTCTCTGGGTCGATGATGATAGCATTGATCTCATAGTCGTATCGCATACTACGGGCATCCAGGTTCGTACTACCTACAGTGCAGTATTTTCCATCCACCATCATGATTTTCGAGTGATGGAATCCGGGACGATAACGCCAGATATGTACGCCACGTTTTGCCAACTTGCGCGTATAATAGAGTACAATTTCTGGCATCAAGGGTTCGTCGTATCTCGAAGAGATGAGAATGTCCATCTTCACACCTCGGTCAGCACAGCGTTTCAAGGCTTTCATGATAGATTGCGTAGGGGCGAAGTAGGGGTTGACAATTTTCACGGAGTCCTTGGCACGGTCGAGGGCATGAATATAGAAACGACGCATGATCTTGTTTGAGGTATGTGGTTCTCGGTTGGCAATGCCAATCATCTTATCTCCTGCGGGCTTCCCTTGGAAATACTTCGGATCGGTGAGTTCCTCCTTGGTGACCTTTTTCCACATCCGTAAGAAGATACGTTGCAACTCATTGACGACTGGCCCTTCGAGACGACAGTGCATATCGCGCCATTCACCCACCTGTTCTGTTCCCACGATGTAATAGTCGGCTACGTTCATACCTCCGGTATAGCCGATCTGTCCGTCGATTACAACAATCTTACGGTGATCGCGGGGCCAGATATGGTTGACCCAGGGAAAGCGTATAGGGTCGAATTCGTAGATATCGATACTGTCAGCATGGAGTTTCTTAAGATGTTCCTTCTTCAGTGGCTTGTTATTGGAGTCATTGCCAAAACCATCAAAGAGAGCACGTACCTCCACACCTTCCTTCCGTTTCTCGCGCAGAATGTCAAACAACAGTCCTGCAATAGAGTCGTTACGGAAGTTGAAGTATTCCAGATGCACACTGCTCTTGGCCTGACGGATGGCCTCAAACATGTCGGCAAACTTCTCTCTGCCCGACATGAGTAACTTGATGCTGTTCTGATTTGTGAACTGGATGCCTTCCTGTCGCATGTCCTCCACAAGTAGGGAGTCGCTACTCTGGGCATGTCCATAGAGAGATATCAGCAGGAATAGAATCGTGACTATTCCTGCTGAGCGTTGATGTTCTGTTATCATTTACGATGCTTTAATCTATATTCGAGTGGCGTCATGCCAAACTTATCTTTGAAGATGTTGATAAAGTTCTCTGCCGTCATGAATCCGACGTTTGTAGCCAACTCACTCATATTAATATTCGTACGTTTCAGCAGGATGCATGCATGTTTCAGTCGCATGTCACGCACAAGTTCTGCTGGGGTCTTGGCAGTCAGACTACGTATCCTGTGGAAGAACGGCACGCGTCCCATACCCATGGCTGTAGCCAACTCTTCCAGACTGATCTGTCCACGACTCATGTTCTGCATCACATACTGCTCAATGTTCTTGATCAGCTGTTGATCCATGGCGTCAAGCATCGAGAAGTCCGACATGTTCATGGCTGTCATGGTAGTGACGGCTGTTTCTTTCTCCGTTTCTTCCTCCTCATCAACCTTGGCCAACTGGTTGTTACGCTTGATGATCTTCGTATCAACGCGGTTCACCGGATCGTTGGCATCGGGCTCAGCATCATCCGTAGGCTTGTATTCTGTGATACCATAAGTCTCTGTAGCTGTTGTCATGCTGGAGCTGTGGCCTTCGAGCATACGAGTCTCTGCACCCTCAATCAGGTTACTGTTAGCCTCAATCGGTCCCAGTCCGAGCAGCTTGTTGAAGCGCATGGTGGCCTCTTGCAGATTAAACGGTTTCGCCAGATAGTCATCGGCAGAAAGGGTGATGTTCTGGTTACGCATGTCTTGCGGTGTCAGCATGCCTTCTGTCATCAGCACAAACTTGATATTCTGGGTGGCGATGTTGGTCTTCAACTGGTTACACAAATCACTACCAGTCATCTCCGGCATATCCTGTTTACAGATGACGATGTCACAACGCATCTCTTCAAGGTCGGCAGCGGCCTTCTCAATGTCGTTATAAGCATGGAAGTCATAGACAAACTTCAAGCGGGCCGTAGCAAACTGCAGGAAGTCGGTGTTGTCGTCGATCATGACCATCGTGAACTTCATCGTAGGCTGATCCATAGTGGCTTTCGTCGGGATGGCACTCTCTGAGGTCAGGGCGTGGTTGGCAATCTCCGGCATTTCGATCTCGCCGCGTCCGTTCAGTTCCAGACGGTCGTGAACCACTGTCTTCGCCTTCTCCTCTGGATTCTCCAGGTTCATCTGCATATCGCTGACACGTGTGATGATCTGCAGCATCTGTGAGTGGAGGGCATTCAGCTGCTCTCGTTCCTCCAATGACTTCTCAGATTCTGAGAGGTTTGTAATGATAGAGGTCATACGGGCCATCGGCTGGCGCAGATCGTCGCTGGCGGCCTTGATCTCCTCACGCTGCATGGCGAGCTGTTCAATCACGGCCTTCTTCCTAGCCTTGATCACCTTGAGTTGCTTCAGACCGATACGCCAGAAGTAGATGGCTACAATCGCGATGATGATATATGCCATGATCATCCACCATGACAACAGCCAGTGGCGCTGGATGCGGATGTCTAAGGTTCGCTCCTGATTGCTGACGGCACCTTCTGCACTGATGGCCTTGACGTGCAGTGTATAACTTCCACTTGGCAGGTTCTTGAAGGTTACACCGTGGGTCAGGGCGTTACCGTTGCGCCAGTCCTCGTCCTTACCTTCCATCCAGTACATGAACTGCAGGCGTTCACTCTGATTATAGTTTCCTGCGGCAAACTTGATGGTAAAGGTGTTCTGGTCATGACTTAGTTCCAGACGGTTGGTCTCGTTGAGTGCCTGTGACAGTATCACACGATTCTGATATTCGTGACCGGTCATGATTTCCTCCTCACCGATAAAGAGCTGCGTCAGCATCACACGGGGCAGGGCGTCGTTCTCGTTGTTGGCTTTCTGTACCACCCAGTTCACACCGAATAGTCCTCCTAACAAGACGTTACCGTCCTGTCGTGTCAGAATAGAACCTGGGTTGAACTCATTACTCTGCAGACCGTCAGCTGTTGTGTAGTTATAGAGACCGTAGTTGTTACTGCCGTCCTCATGGTTTCGCTGTACCACGATACGGCTCACGCCACTGCTGGTGGTGATCCACATATTATGGTTCTTGTCTTCTGCAATGCCGCATACATTATTATTGCAGAGACCTTGTTTCTCTGTCAGATAGTTCAGACTGTCGTTTTCCAGGTTCAGGATATTCAGTCCTTCACGGGTACCCACCCAAATCAGACCTCTGGAGTCCTGAACCACCTGAGTGATATAGTTGTTGGTAAACGACTTGACGTTCGATGTGTTACCTGTCAGTACCTGCTTCTCCGTCGAAGAGAGGTTCAGTATCACCAATCCCTCAGCTGTACCGATATAGAGGTCATTGCTCTTTCCTTCCTTATTATAGAAAAGGCTTGTGATGTTGTTCGTGTGCAGTTTTCCATTCTCACGGGTATAGGAGGAGAAGGTGTTCATCTTGGGATTATACACCTGCAGACCACCATTGGTCGCAATCCACATGTTGCCGACCTTATCCGTGCAGAGGGCATTGATATGGTCGTCTATCAGAGTCGCCATACTGTCCTTGGCTAAGGAGTAGATAGTTGCACTGCCGTTCTTGATACGTGTCAGTCCATTGCGCTTTGAACCCACCCATAGGCTACCGTCGTTGGTGGTGGCCATGGCAGAGATCTTCAGACTCGACAGTGGACCGTTATAGTTGATGACACCCTTGTCGCTCGTACCATACCAGATGGTACCATTGGCATCCTGTGCCATGGCGGTGATGTCGCCGATATGATCGGAACCGAAGCGGTAGATATATCGTCCAGAATAAGCAATACCTGATTTCTCTGTGCCCACCCATAACAGGTCTGTATCATCCACATAGACACTCTGGATACTTACTATCTCTGTGATCCACTGGCTGTCGTTGATATTTCGCGGCTGTACGGATGTCACCTCATGAGAGTTCAGGTCCATCTTCAGCAGACCGAGTTGGTCGGAGCCGATCCAGATGTTGCCTTCCTTGTCACCAGCCATACCGTTGATATTGCGATCAATACCGATACCTGTCAGTCCTAAGTGGTCGCCGATCGTGGTATCCCAGGTATTTGCAGCCTTGTTATACATAAACAAAGTGCCTTGACCGTACAACCAGATGTTATCCAACTTATCTGCAAAGGCTCTGAGTGACTTGTTCTTGCGGTTTCTTAGGGATGGAATCCTCTCTGTCTCCCAGACGGTATGCTGTTGGTGCATCACATCGCAGCACACGATACGTCCGTCCTCATACACGATCAGCGCACCATCCCTACACTCACTGATGGAAACGACCGTACCCTGTGGCACACCGTGCGAGTCGTCGGTATAGCCGAATTCAAAAAGTAACTGCTGCTGTTGGTTGTAGCAAACGACGCCCTTGTTGGGAATCGCTCCCCAGAGATTCTTGTGTTGATCGATATAGACCACACTGGGAATTGTCTCGATACCCATCCTTGAGAAGGTTTGCTTCATGTCACGCTCGAAACTCTCTGTCTGATGGTGGTAGATACAATAGCCAGAAGAAGTCTCTACCAGCAGATTGCCGTCGAGCATCTCCTGGATCGATACGATATAGCTGTCGTTGAGCGAAGAACCGTCTTGCGAATCGCTTTGGAAGTTCCTGAATGTATAGCCGTCGAAACGGTATAGTCCGGCAGGTGTACCAAACCACATGTAACCCTTTGAGTCTTTCAGGATACAGTTTACCTGGCTGGAAGTCAGTCCATCACGTGCGTCGAGTGTCTTAAACAAGTAGTCTGCGACCACCGCCAACGGCAGGGCCAACAGTAAAACAATCAACAGTTTCTTTATTGTCTTCATATAGGCTTTGTTTTCCTTATTTATATCATACATGAGTAGTGGTCAACCACACCGAGTAGGTGGTTCTTGTTGTCTGTGACCAAAACTGAATGTACCTTATATTTGTTCATGATTCTCTGTATCTCCGTGATCTTGGTTTCGGGCCTCACAGTCTTTGGTGTGCGGGTCATGATGTCACTGACCGTACGGTCGAAGAACTCCGCTTGCCATTTCTCCATGGCGCGACGAATGTCACCATCGGTAATCAATCCCACAATCTCATCATTTACCTCAGCGATGCCTAAACCTAACTTGCCCTTGCTGACCAGAATGATGGCCTCGCCCAAATGCATTTCTGGCGGCAGGATGGGCATATCGTCAGAACGCATCACATCCTGTGCCGTGGTAAGCAGTCGTTTGCCGAGTTCTCCGCCGGGGTGGAACTGGGCGAAGTCGCGTGGCTTGAAGTTACGCTTCTGAATCAGAGCAACGGCGATTGCATCGCCCATTGCCAATTGCGCCATTGTAGAACTGGTAGGCGCCAGGTTCATCGGACAGGCTTCCTTCTCCACGCCGACGTTCAGATGGCAGGTCGAATATTTCGCCAGCAGCGACTCAGGGTTGCCGCTCATACCGATGATTGGTATCTGCATGTGGAGTACCATCGGAATGAAACGCAGTAGTTCGTCAGTCTGACCAGAGTTCGAGATCGCCAGCACGACGTCGTCGGCAGTCATCACCCCCAGATCGCCATGAAACACGTCGAGCGGGTTGATGAAGAAAGAGGGTGTGCCTGTACTCGACAGTGTGGCGGCAATCTTGGCACCGATATGTCCACTCTTACCCACACCCGTCACAATGATCTTTCCTTTGCAGTCATACATCAGGTTGACAGCCTTCTCAAAACTGTCGTCAAGCTGCGGTATCAGTCCTAACACGGCCTCAGCCTCGTCTTTAATGCATTGTATGGCGTATTCTTTCGATGTCATTTCAATCTTCAATTAACTTCTTAACAAGCTGTTCGAGTTTGTCGAGTTCCAACATATTGGCGGCGTCGCTCAAGCCTTCATCCGGGGTGGGGTGCACCTCAAAGAAAAAGCCCGTTGCACCGAAAACCTTGGCAGCCAGTGCCATCTGAGGCACGAAACGACGGTCGCCGCCCGTCTTGCCGTCACTGCCACCAGGACGCTGAACACTATGTGTGCAGTCCATGATGACCGTCGGCACGATCTCCAACATATCCGGTATATTGCGGAAGTCCACTACGAGATTGTTGTATCCCATCATATTGCCACGCTCTGTGAGCCACACTTCCTTGGCACCGGCGTCACGTGCCTTCTCCACAGGGTATTTCATGTCGTGCCCACTGAGAAATTGTGCCTTCTTGATGTTCACCGTGCGCCCTGTCTTGGCGGCTGCCACCAGTAGGTCTGTCTGCCGACAGAGGAAGGCTGGTATCTGCAGCACGTCACAGACCTCTCCTGCAGCGGCTGCCTGATGACTCTCATGGATGTCTGTCAGGATGCGCAGACCATAACGTGCTTTGATGTCGGCCAGCATCTGAAGACCGCGCTCAAGACCCGGTCCGCGGAAGGAATGGATCGACGTGCGGTTAGCCTTGTCAAACGAGGCCTTGAAGATGATGTCCGTACCTAAGTTAGTGTTGATTTCCACCAACTTACATGCGACGGTGTCGAGCAGCTCTGCTGACTCAATGACACACGGTCCGGCTATGATAGTTGTTTTATTGCTCATAATGATGTTGCAAAAATACACATTTTATTCAAATCCACCAAATTTTCTTCACACTTTCTTACTTGATATGCACATCCTGCTGTGGGAACGGAATCTCGATATTGTTCTGGTTCAACGTGTCATACACACATTTCAGCACATCGCTGACCACGTACGATTTCTTCGGCGCGTCAGCCCATACGAATAGGTTGAAATTCACACTGGAGTCGCCCATCTCCGATACCACGCACTTCACCTGCTTGCTCTGATCCATCCACTGGTGATTCATGCTGTTCAGGGCATCCTCCACCAGGGTCGTCACCTGCTTCAGGTTCGAGCCGTAAGCCACACTGAAGGGTACGACAGCCAGCACATAGCCATGGTTCCGCGTCAGATTCTTATAGTTCTTAGTAAACAATTGTGCGTTCTGGAAGGTGATTACCTCGCCGTAGAGCGACTCTACCACCGTTGAGGTGTAACTGATGGAGGCTACCTTACCCATGGTACCATCTACCTGGATCCAGTCGCCCACCTTGATACGGCCTGCCATCAGCGAGGCGCCGTAGTAGATATTCTCGATGATATCTTTCGAGGCGAAACCGATACCTGTTGACAGGCCGCCGGAGATGGCCAGCAGCCAAGCCACGCTGATATGGAACACAGAGAGCGAGATCATCAGCCAGATACCCCAGATCAGCACCTGGATCACGTTCTTGCTCATCACTTCCTTCGAGGCAGCCGTCGTGGGGTCGCTGTCCTGATAGTGCTGGCGCAGCAGGGCGAGGACGGTCTGCACGATCCAGCGGAACAGGAACCAGATGGTGATGACCATCGAGAGCTTCAGGATCGACACCTGCAGGTTCTCCAGGTCAATGAAATTATACTTGAAGATCTGCCAGCAGAGTTCGCTGAGGTTGAATACCTTCGCTGCCCAATAGATACTCAGCATGATCGAGTTGATGCTCAGCGCAGGCATCAGCACCTTCTCCACCAGCGTGTGGGCCCAGGTCTGGGTGACGGGCTTCCTGTCAAAGTGCTTCCGTTTGGCGTAGAGCTTCAGATACTGGCTGATACAGGTGATGGTCAGGATGCAGGTCAGCTGCATGATCCACCAGATGAGCAACTGCACCGCCATGAGCGTATAGCCTGCCCATGAGCTGATCACCGATGCGATAAACACGATCAGCGACACGTAGGTATAGAAGATGTCCGACTTCGGAATATTCTGGTTGTGCCGCCTGATCACCACCCACTGCCAAATGGCACAGAGTAACAGGATGGGCGGCAGTATCAGGTTCACCAGCTCATTTGGAATCAAGATGATCCGACAGCCTATTACGATGAAGCCGATGCCGATCAGAGGCGCATAGATACGGAAGGCACTGCCTATCTGGTTACCCTTTACACGCAACAGGAGCGAAATCAGGATCACACCCAACAGCCAGGCATACTCCACCAGCAGCGTTGAGGCCATGATCACAAAGTTCTGCTCCGATCGGTTGATCAGCAGTCCCTGGATGATGGCGAAGGTGATGGTGGTCGTCGCCATGATGATCGCCGCCTGCTTATCCATAAACTCTTTGGTCTTGAAGCGCTTGGGCAACAGGAATCGGAAGAACAGCTGGTTGAGCACGATGGCGATGACGACATAGATGGCGATGACGACAAACAGGCCGAACACCCACTGCGAACTCCATTGCGACAGGTTGTTGTCGTCGATGGTATATTTCTTCTTCACCGCCTCCGTCATCGTCTTCCAGCGGCGGTCTATATGGCTTATCAGGGTNNGGTTGAGCACGATGGCGATGATGACATAGAAGGCGATGGCGATAAACAGACCGAAGACCCATTGCGAACTCCATTGCGACAGGTCGTTCTGGTCGAAGTAATATTTCTTCTTGACAGCCTCCACCATCGAGTTCCAGCGCCGGTCAATACGACTCATCAGGGTGAAGTAACTTTCGCCGCCGTTGATGAAGATGCTCTGCTGGATGTCGGTATAGCGCTTCTGTGCATAGTCGTTCAACTCGCTCAGGCGCTGCTCCGTCATGTTGTAATAGCGGATGTTCCGTCTCAGCTGCTGATCACCCTCGGCCAGCATGCTGCGGATATTCTTGGCGAGCACCAGACAGGAGTCGCGCCGCTGCTGACCGTACTTCGTCGTCATCATGTCAGGCATCGATTCCAGGCGCTTCACTAGGCTGTCATAGCGTGCCAGCTCCTTGGTGTTCTTGTCCAGGAACTCCGTAAAGGGGATCTGTCGGCTGTGGAACTCCCGATAGAGCTTGGTGGCCTCCTTGCAGGCATAAGTCATGTCAAACGGGTGGGTCTGCTCCTGCGAATAGAGCATCAGCGCGTTCTGGTCGGCCTGCTTCATGGTCAGCAGCAGGTTGGTGATCAGCTGCTTGGCACGTTCCCTTCTGACGGCACTGCGCATGGTCAGCTCGTTATTATATTGCTCCAACTCACTCTGCAGGATGGCGAGCGTCTGTTCCAGGTCTTTCTCCTTCAGCACGGCACCAGCCTCGGTGATGAAGCCTAACATCAGGGCGAATATCAGTAAAAAGCGTTTCATTTCTATTTCTGTACTTATTTATTTTTGTTCTGCAAAGGTACGAAAAAAATCGCATTTTTAAGAAAAAAACTGCCATAAACTGATTGTTTTATATCTTTTTTGATTACTTTTGCAGCGTAAACCATCAAAAATTACGAGAAATGATATTAATTGCAGATAGTGGAAGTACCAAAACCGACTGGGCGATTGTAACTGGCGCCTCTCAACCTGTAGTCCTCAACACACAGGGCATCAATCCTGTTCATCAGTCACGTGAGGAGATTGTTCAGATCGTCCGTGAGGAATTTGTAGGAGCCATGGGCTCGAATCCGGAGGTTCAGAAACTGCGTAGTTCGGCTATCCTGACCCCAGAGTTTCCGATGGCGGTCTATTTTTATGGCAGTGGTATCCGTCCAGAATTGGAGTCCTTGATGACCTCTCTCCTGCAGGAGACATTTCCGCAGGCGAGTGTCGTTGAGGCACATAGTGATCTCTTAGGTGCTGCACGTGCACTTTGTGGTCATAACTATGGTATTGCCAGTATTTTAGGGACGGGCGCTAATTCTTGCCTTTATGACGGAAACGGCATCATTCAGCATACTCCCGCCTTGGGCTATATTCTAGGCGATGAGGGTAGCGGCTCCGTACTCGGCAAGCGCTTTATACATGACCTGTATGGTGGTAAGTTGTCAGAGGAAATCAAGACGATGTTTGAGAAAGAAACCCGCCTGAATCTGCCAGAGATTATCAAGCGTGTTTATCGTCAGCCGTTGGCCAATCGCTTTCTGGCTTCCCTTTCCGAGTTTATCGGCAATCACCTTGATGATGCTGGTGTCAGAGCCGTCGTAATCGATAACTTTGTTGACTTCCTGCGTTATCATATTCAGCCCTATAACCGTCCTGACCTGCCTGTCTCGTTCGTGGGTAGTGTGGCTTGGCATTATCAGGATGAACTACGCGAAGCCGCCGAACGTCTCAACTTCCAGCTGGGAACCGTTTTGAAGACCCCTCTCGCAGGTCTGGTCCGCTATCATAAGCTGTAATCCTGAGTCATGGGTCTGAAGATAAACGCTCTTTTCACCAAGTGGAACCAGACGAGTCTGGTGCTTCGGATCCTCATTGGCCTTGTCCTTGGCACCATCCTCGGACTCACTGTGCCTCAGTGGAAGGCCATCGGCATCCTCGGCCTCTTGTTTGTCGGCGCGTTGAAGGCCATCGCTCCCGTCCTGGTGGCGGTCTTGGTGGCTGCCAGCATCGCCAAGGCGGGCGGCGGTTTGGGCGCCCGGTTCCGGACGGTCATCTTCGAGTATCTCTTAAGCACCTTTCTGGCAGCGCTGAGTGCTGTGATAGGCAGTTTCCTCTTTCCCGTCACCTTGCAGCTGAGCGATGTGCTCGATAAGGCGGCTCCAGGTGCGCTTTCCGATGTGTTCTCCCATCTGCTGACGAATATGGTGGCCAATCCAGTGGCTTCTCTGATGAATGCCAACTATATCGGCATCCTGTTCTGGGCCATTATGCTGGGCGTTGCCCTGAAGCTGGTAGCCAGCCGGCAGACCATCGAGGTGGTCCACGATTTCTCCAAGGTCATCACGCGGATCGTGAGATGGGTCATCCAGTTTGCGCCGTTCGGCATCCTGGGCCTGGTGTTCAAGTCGGTGTCTGACAGCGGAATGGATGTGTTCTCCACCTACGGACAGCTGGTGCTCCTACTTGTGGGGTGTATGCTGGCCAGTGCGCTTATCTTCAATCCGCTGATCTCGTTCCTGATGCTCAGGCGTAATCCCTATCCTTTGCTGTTCACCTGTCTGAAGGTGAGCGGTCTGCAGGCGTTCTTCACCCGTTCGTCGGCGGCCAATATCCCCATCAACATGGGACTGTGCAGGAAACTGGGACTTGATGAGGAGTTTTATGCGGTGAGCATCCCGCTGGGTGCTACCGTCAACATGAACGGTGCCGCTGTCACGATCACGGTCATGACCCTGGCTGTGGCACATACCGTAGGTGTCGAGGTGTCGTTCCTGTCAGCCCTTTTCTTGAGTCTGATTGCCACTTTGGCCGCGTGTGGGGCGTCAGGTGTCGCAGGCGGGTCGCTGTTGCTCATCCCCATGGCCTGTTCGTTCCTCAATATCGGCAACGATGTGGCGATGCAGGCCGTTGCCGTCGGTTTTATCATTGGTGTGATCCAAGACAGCGTAGAGACGGCCATCAACTCCAGTGGCGATGTCTTCTTCACCGCCACCGCCGAATATTACGACCGCA
>LXOW01337769.1_pt1 | contig 17882 bp, 16 predicted proteins | sample 1368591 | NCBI WGS metagenome assembly LXOW01 (sample SAMN04884650, study PRJNA319009) | bovine gut metagenome | isolation source: Cow rumen | host: Bos taurus | place: Italy: Legnaro (PD) | collected 2014-07-09 | reverse complement strand
CCCCGACACCGACGCCCACCCCAACGGCAGCGTCCTCGCCGCCGGCGGACGAAACGCCTACGCCGACGCCCACCCAGGCGCCCACGGCCACGCCGGAAGCTGCGCCCACCGCCACGCCCTCTCCAACGCCGGATGAGACGGCGACGTCTGCGTCTTCCCCTATCCCGTCACCGGACCCCACGCCCACAGCCACGCCCTCCCCGCGGCCAAGGGCCACGGCCCGTTTGACCGCCTCCCCCACCGCTTCCCCTTTGGCGTCGCCTGCCCCAAGTCCGACCCCGGAACCGACGGCAGCGCCCGAACCGACTCCCACGCCCTCGCCCGCCCCTGTCCCTGTGCCGACCATACGCATGGTCCTGTCCNNCCTGTCCCCTGCGCCGACCCTTACGGCAGGTCCCACACCATCAGCAATGGCCCCGGAAGAAAGCGAGCCGTCGCAAACGGCGGGGCGTGGGCAGGTCGCCGCCTTCGCCGGGCTCCTGTTCATGGGCGGCACGGGCGCGTTGATCCTGGGCTGCACCGGCGCGCTGTTTCGTCAGATCAAACGAAAAAAGCGGCCCCGTTAGGACCGCAGATAGACCGCGTTCAGCTTATTTCAGCTTCTGCTGATTCATCCAATAGCTCATGACGAAGCTGTGGGGCAGGAGCTTGGCCAGGATACCGTTGAACCGGGCCACGGCCCCGAATCGGCTCATGTCCCTGCCCTTCTTCGCATCCCGCCAGGCCAGGGCCACCACGTCCCTGGGATCGTACATGGCGTCATACTTCTTCACCACCGGCTCCATATCCCCTTCGATGGCCCTGTCGAAGAAGGCAGTTTTGGTCCAGAAGGGGCACACCGCCGTGACGGTGACGCCTCTGCCCTTCAGCTCCCGGTTCAAGGCCCGGCTGTAGCTCAAAACGAAGGCCTTGCTGGCCCCGTACACGTCGATGTAGGGGATGGGCTGATAGGCGGCCACGGAGGCGAAGTTGACGATATGGCTGCCGGCCGGCATATAGGGCAAGGTCAGCTGGCACATGGCCTGGACGGCCTGGCAGTTCAAGTCCACCATGTTCAGGTTCACGTCGAGGGGCGTGTCCGCCACCGCCCTGAACTTGCCGTAGCCCGCCGCGTTCACCAGAAGCTTTACCGCCACCGGCTCCTCGTGAAGGGCCGCCCCATAGGCCTCGAAGCTCGATCTATCCGTCAGATCCAGCGCCAGCACCCGCACCGGGCAGGGGGCGGTCTCTTTCAACGCCTCCAGCTTGTCCCGGCTCCGGGCGATGACCCAGACCTCGTCGAAGGGGCCCATCTCGCTGCAGGTCTCCACACACCGGCGGCCCATGCCGCTGGAAGCGCCGGTGATCACCGCGATCTGTTTCATATTTACGCACGTCCTTTCCGCTCTTTCCTTGCAGTATGGAGGCTTTGGGCCGCCTTGTCAAGGGTGAAAGGCCGTTGACAGATATAAAACGCCCGTGGTATGCTCTTGAAAACGGATCGAAAGAGGACAGGGGCCATGGAAGAGACGAGCTGCTGCTGCACCGGCAAGAAGAAGGAGCGCACCGAAGAGGAATACAGGAGCCTGATCCACCGGCTCAGCCGCATCGAGGGCCAGGTACGGGGCATCCGGGCCATGGTGGAGAAGGGAGCCTACTGCACGGATATCCTGATCCAGTCCGCGGCGGCGTCCGCCGCTCTCAACGCCTTCAACCGGGAGCTGTTGGGGGACCACATCCGCACCTGTGTGGCGGACGACATCCGAGCGGGCAAGGACGAGGTCATCGACGAGCTTATGGACACCCTCCAGAAGCTCATGAAGTGAGGCACTTATGGTCTTTCCCTGGCAAAAGCAGAAGAAACCCCCTGCCATCGAGTACGACCGGGCAGCCCTGGAGCCGGTGATCCGCAGCAGCATCTGCACGGGTGAGAAGGTGGCCGGGTTCCGGGAGAAGGACACGGGCCGGTTCCGGGAGGTGTCCCTGATCCGCTCGGCGGCGGACCTGGACGCCTTCAAGCGGAAGTACGGCATCGAAGGCGAACTGCCGACGATCTATTAAGGTGTTTATTGAAAGCTTCGCGCCTTTTCTTCGAAAAGAAAAGGCGCCCCAAAAGAACTTAAATGGGAAGTATGGCTTGCGCTGTACTTCCCATTATGTTTGATAAGTTTCTCTTTTTGGGCGACTTTTTCTCCTTTGTGCAAAGAGAAAAAGTCGCAAAAAATACTTTTTTATTTCAACAAATATTCCATAAACACCGGTATCCGCTGCTCCCAGTAGGCCTCGGAGTGCTGGGCGCCGGGGACCACCCGGGCGTCCACACAGGCCCCGGCCCGGGTGAGCCGCCGGGCGGCGTCGAAAAGGCCGGTGAGGACGGTGATGTGCCCGTCCGCCTCCCCGGTGCCCATGTCCATATAGATGCGGGTGGGGTCCGCCAGGGGGGCGGCGTCTTTGAGCTCTTGCTCATGGTGCCGGGCCGCCCACAGGCTGGGGGACAGGGCCGCGGCCCGGGAGAAGGTGCCGTTGTAGGCCGTGACGGCGTAGATGGCCATGAGCCCGCCCATGGAGCTGCCGGCGATCAGGGTGTGCTCCCGTTCGGGCTTCGTCCGATACTCCCGGTCGATCCGGGGCTTTAGTTCGTTCACGAACCAGTCCATGGTCTTCTGCCCCCGGGCTTCAAAGATCAGCTTCCCCTTCCAGACGATGTCGAAGGGGGTGTACTCGTTCATCCGGTTCTCGCCCTCCGGATTGCACTCCACCGCCACCAGGATGATGGGGAGCTTGCTCTTCTCCAGATACTCCTTCATGCCCCAGCTCTTGCCGTAGGTGGCGTGGCTGTCGTAGAACACGTTGTGCCCGTCGAACATATAGAGCACCGGGTACCGCTCGTCGCTCTCGTCATACCCCTTGGGCGTGTAGATATACAGCCGCCGGGGCTTCCTGGTGGGCAGGGTGGGGATCTGTATCTTTTCTACGCGGATCATTCGCTCGTCCTCGCTTCCGTTTTCTTTCCCCCATTGTACTCCCTTTGTCCTCGCCCCGCAAGAGGCACGAAAAAGGCTCCCCCCAAGGGAGCCAGAAAGCATTTATGGGATGACGCGGATGATCTCGAAGCCANNGAATACGCCTGTCCCCGGGTCGAAGTAGACGCCCTTGCGAAGCTGGTAGGCGTCGGCGATCCCATGGTCGATGGGCTTTGAGCCGCTCCAGCTCAGGACCGCCCCGTCCGCACCGTAGAGCACGTAGGCGCTGGGATATTCCTGATAATATTCATAGGGCGAACTGAAATCCGGCTCATAATAGATCATCAGCGTCTGCCCATCCTTGACGAGCCGGGTGAACCAGCCCTCCAGGGCCGGATACTGCGCCTCCATGTCTTTGGTTTCCGTCCAGCCGTCCCGGATGAGGGCCAGGATCACTGAATCCAGGCTCTTCCCAAGGATATTTCGAAGGTCCCATTCTCCATACCTGACGCGGCCAAGTTCAAACTGATCTATGGCCGTCAGCCCCAGAGGATCGAAAACGGCAGCCAGATCGAGCCACATCAGCTCATACCGCCCCCGATCATAATGCGTTTCGTCCGTCTCTTTCCTTTCCCCGAAAAAGATCAGCTCGGCTTCCTTTTCGGTATCCGCCGTCAGAGCAAAGGCATTGTCGTTGCCGAACAGCACGCAGGATCGCGCCGTGCCGTCCGGCATGGTGAGGACGCCGGACATAGCGCCGTCCTCGCCCACGGTGATGCTGAGTTTAGCGTGGCGATGCTCCCCCATGTTGAAATAGCAAAACCACTCCGTGCCCGGCTCCAGGGGCCCGGAAAAGAAGTTGAAGTCGGAATAGCGATACGGAGCGTACTTCTCCTTCGTCAGCGCCGCCCCGTCCAGGCCGTCGAAGGCCAAAACGCCCAGGGGATCGTCCTTTACCTCCAGCGTCACCCTGTTGCCGTCCACCGTGATCTGCACCGTTCCGGCGGGCAGGACGGCGGCGGGCGCCACGTCGAAGGGCGTGCGGTACAGCTCGTTTTTCAGCAGAAATCCGTCTTCACTCTCCTCTATCGCGAAGACCTCGTTGGCGGTGAACAGATACGCGCCGTCCTCGTAGACCATGAGACGGACGCCGGCACTGCCTGACCACATGGTGTTTTTCTGGTCCTTCAAGGACAGGGGCTTCGCGGCCATAGACCTGCGGACGGTCCCCTCCTGCACCAGCGTCACAGACACGGGGAGCGGTTGTGGTTCGGCCACGATGCCGTTATCCTTCGCCCGTATCTCGACCAGGCCCCACAGCAGCAGCGCGGACAATAAAAACGATGCCAGCTTCGTCATGGCTCATCCCTCCTTTTTCCATAGCATACCATAGGGTTGCGTCATACTTGCAACACGGATGTTAACAATGGGCCTTATTCCAGGGTTTCCTCCCGATAGTTGAGCAGGAACCGGGCGCTGCGCTTCTCGTAGAGCCGGGCGGCCAGCCCGTCAGCGATGGGGATGAGGATGCGCTCATGTTCGCACTGGACGGGAGCCACGCGATGCATGTCCCCGGTGAGGCTGAAGTTGAGGCAGGCGCAGTGGTGGCGGCACCGGCCCTCGACGGCGCAGCCCTCACAGTCGGGCTCCGGGGGAAGGGACGCTTCATAGATGGCCCGCTGCCTGGCCCGGTCGATGCCCGCGGACACGTGGCCCATGCGATACTCAGGCAGATATAAAAACTGGTTGCAGGGATAGATGCTCCCGTCCTCCGCCACGGAGGGCTGGCGCATGCCCAGCTTGCATTCGAGGCAGGGCCTGTCGTTCAGGTATGCGGAGATCTTGTTGAGGAAGGGCAGATAGAGAAGAGGCCGTTTCTCGTCAAAATACGCCTCCATGAGTTCCGCCACGGCCTCGTATTGCTCCTTAAGCACGGCCAAAGAGGCGTCGTCCCAGCCCGCGTCTTTCCGATAGTCGATGACGGAATTGATCCGGGAGAACCCGCGCTCATACAGCCATTGGACCGACGCCGCCATGCCGCCCACGGTCTTAGGCGTCACGGTCTGCAGGGCCACCGCATTGGGCTGATAGCGAAGCAGCAGGTCCACCACGGGCTCCAGCTTCGCCCGGGTGGGCCGCCCGTCCCTGGTGAGCCGCTGCCGATCCTGCAAGAGGCCGTCGTGAGAAAGGGCGATCTCAAGATCGTGCTCGTTGGCAAAGCGCAGGAAAGCTTCGTCCAGGAGCGTGCCGTTGGTGGTCATCTTGAACCGGACGCCCACGCCCCGCTTTTGGGCCTCGGCTTTGGCATAGCGGCAGATCCCCTCCGCCAGTTCCCGCTCCAGCAGGGGCTCGCCGCCGAAGAGGGACAGACCGTTGGTTTCATGGCCATAGGAGAAGACCAGGTCCACAGCCTGACGGGCCGTGTCCCGGGTCATGCGGTTTTTACAATGGGTCTCGTAGCAGTAGCGGCAGCGCAGGTTGCAGTCCGCCGTGAGGTGGAGGGTCAAATTCATGGGTCAGTTCTCCGGCACGTAGGCCACGCCGGTGGTGGTCACTTCCTCCATGAAGGGCGTCTGCTCAGGCTCCGGCAGGATCACCTTGCCCTCCAGGGCCGGGGGCTCCTCGGTGGGCTCAGGGATGGCCACCTCCCCGTCCAGCACCAGCACCTCCTCGGTGGGCTCAGGGATGGCCACCATGCCTTCCGTGGCTACGGGCGCCTCAGTGGGCTCTACGATGGTCATCATGCCCTGGGTGCGCAGATCCCGGCAGCCGGTCATGCCGCCCATGGCCACCAGGGCCGCTGCCGTCAGGGCCGCGCCTTGAAAGAATCTTTTGGGATAGTTGGGTGCGTAGCCGGTTAGCTTCTGCTGTTTCATGGGGTCCGCCTCCTAAATTCCTTTTGCCCATAACACCGGGCAGCCGGAGAAAAGGTTGCGGAAGCGGTCAGGCTTTTTTCAGCCCCCGCCAATAGGACCAGCGAAGGATCGACAAAGCCGTCAGGATCATGGCGGCGATGAGCATATAGGAGGACTTGTATTCGCCCGTGTGGTCGGCGATGATCCCCGGCACGGCGGAGAAGAGGATGCCGCCCAGGTTATAGAAGATCTGCAGCCATTTGAGGAGCTTGGGGTACCCCGCCTTGTCCGACAGGTCCCCGGCCCACAGCGGCGGGCCCACGTTGTACACTGCGGCGCCGAAGCCCATGAGGACCATGGGCGCGTAGCACCAGATGAGGCTCACGCCGTTCATGCCCTGGATCACCAGGCAGCCCAGGATGAAGACGATCATGAGCAGGGTGGTGCACCGCTTGGGCCCGAATTTGTCCGCCATGCCCCCGGACAGGAACTTGCCGGCGATCAGCACCAGGCCCTTCAAAGACACCATGGCGGCCGCCACCTGGGCGGTGTAGCCGCAGCTGCGGGCCAGTACGGACACGTGCCCCGAAAAGGCCTGACCGGCGCCGCCGGTGAGCAGCATCATCAGCGCCAGCATCCACAGCACGGACTTTGGCAGTTCGGAGGGGCCCTCCTGCCGCCGGGCCTTAGCGGCGTCCGCGTCTGTGCCCTCCCCATAGGGCAACAGCCCCTTCTGAGCCGGATCGTCCCTGAGGAGCAGGAACACGCAAAGGGCGCTTATGAGCATGAACCCCGCCTGCAGCAGGAAGGTGGTCCTCAAAGAGTACCGGGTCGCCAGCGCGGTGACCAGGGGCGAGAAAACGGAGATGGCCACGCCGGAGCCGGCGGAGCTGATGCCGATGGCGAAGCCCCGCTTTGTGTGGAACCAGCGGGTCAGCAGGAGCGACACGGGGTAGATGGACCCCAGCCCGTAGGCGACCCCGCCCAGGGCCGCGGCGGCATAGTAGACGAAGGCGCTGCCGCCCAGGGAATAGACCGCCGCCGACACCGCGCCCAGAAGGGACGCCACGAGGACGCCCCGGCGCAGGCTCAGCTTTTGATAGTAGAGCCCCACCAAAAAGGTCACGGCGAAGGAGGACAGGCACCGGACCGTCAAAATGGCGCTGCCCATGCTGTGGCTGAGGCCGCCCGCCTCGATGAAGGGCAGGTACACGGACAGGATGTTGCTGCACAGGCCCATGTTGCACACGAACAGCCACATACCGCACAGGCAGATCACCCAACCGTAATGCAGTTTTTTTCTTGAATGCTCCATTTATACCATGGATAACAGCACAAACAGCCAGTGAGCCGCAATGCCCGCCGAGAAGCCGCCGATGGTATGGCAGAGGATGGACTTTCCCGCCAGCTCGTTGCAGTGGAGCATGTCCATCATGGACACGTGGGTGCTGAGATACCCGCTCCAGCACATGCACATGCCCGTGAACACGGCGATGTCGTTGGCCCCCGCAGACCCTTCCCGGATAAGCTCAGGCACCATGCCCAAGGACGCGCCGGCGGAACCGAGGGCCGTGATGGGCACGGACACGCACTCGGAGGCGGTGAACCCGAACAGGGGCTGAAAGAGGAACCGGAGATTGTCCCCCAGCCGGGGCAGCAGGCGGATGCCCTCGTAGGCCGCGCCGGTGTAGGTCCCGGAAGCGGAGGGCCCGTAGGTCAGCATCATGACCACGGTGCAGATGACCAGCACCCCGGGAACGATGCCCAAGCCCAGCTCCACGCCGTTCTTGCCGCCCTCCATGAGGGCGTTCAGCAGCCGCAGCATGACGCCCTTCTTCTGGCGCCCCTCCTCGTCGGTGAGCTGGCCCAGCTCCCGCAGGGACAGAGCCAGCGTCTCGGTGCCGTACAGCTTCTTGCTGAAGTAGAGGAGCATCCGGGTGCTGATGATGCTGCCCACCACCGCGCCCAAATTCCCGCACAGGACCGCCTTGCCCAGCTTCATGCCCGTCACGGCGGAGAGGCCCGCCATGTAGCTGGTGACGATGAGCCCCATGCCGAAGGCCGTGCCCAAATTGGTCAGGGCCGGGATCTGATAGGCCTTGAAATACCGGCGGTACTTCTGCTCCTTTGCGAGGGCCAGTATGGAGGGGTTGTCCGAAAAATAGGTGGACACCACCCCCAGCGCCGCCGCGCCGGGCATGCCGTAGAGGGGCTTCATGAGGGGCGAAAGGAGGAAGTTGAACAGCTCCAGCACCCCGAACTCCGTCAGCATCTCGGACAGGGCCCCCGCCAGCACCGCGATGGCCATGATGTAGAACACCGTGTCCATGAGGATCCGGTAGGCGGTGTTCATCATGGTATTGATGGCGTTGGTCATGCCCATGGGCACCATGAACAAACACATGAACGCCACGAAGCCCAGCAGGAACAGGGCGCTTTTGGCGAGCTTCTTCCCCGTCTCCCGCCGCTGCTGCCGCAGGGCTTCGATCTTATCCTTGGAAGGTGACATGACGTTTCCTCTTGCTGAGGTGCTCCGGCCTCAGGCGTTGTAATACTTGTCGAACTCGGCGGGATGGGGGATCTTAGCGAGCTCAACGCACTCCTTCCGCTTCCCGGCGATGTAGTTTTTGATGAGCTGCTCCGGGAACACGCCGCCCCGGGTCAGGTACTCGTGGTCCGCCTCCAGGGCGTCCAGTGCCAGATCCAGGGACGTGGGCAGGTGGTGGAGCCTGGCCTTCTCCTCGTCGGAAAGGCTGTACAGGTTCATATCGTAGGGGCCCCAGCCGTTCTCATGGGGGTCGATCCTATTTTGGATGCCGTCGAGACCCGCCATCAGCAACGCCGCGTAGCAGAAATAGGGGTTGCAGGTGGCGTCCGGGTTGCGGATCTCGAAGCGGCGAAGCTTGGGGGATTTGGCGTAGGCGGGGATGCGGATGACCGCGCTCCGGTTGGAGGTGGCGTAGCCCACGGTCACCGGCGCCTCGAACCCGGGCACCAGGCGCTTGAAGGAGTTGGTGCTGGGATTGGTGATGGCGCAGAGGGAGGCGATATGCTTCAAAAGCCCGCCCATGAACCAGTGGGCCTCGCGGGAAAGGTGGGCGTAGCCGTCGTCGTCGGAGAACACGGGCTCTCCGTCCTTCAATAGCAGCATATGCACGTGCATGCCGCTGCCGGCCTCCCCGTAGACGGGCTTGGGCATGAAGGTGGCGGTCTTGCCGTACTTCATGGCGGTATTGCGGACGATATACTTCACCAGCATGGTGGCGTCGGCCATCTTGGACATCTCGCCCAGCTTGGGCTCGATCTCGAACTGACCGGAAGCGCCCACCTCGGGGTGGTGGTACTTCACGGGGATGCCGGCCTCCTGCATCCGAAGGCACATTTCGCTCCGGCACTCATAGGTGCGGTCCAGAGGCTTGGCCACGTGATAGGCCCTCTGATAGGGGACCACATAGCCCTTGCCGTTGGAAACGCTGTTCCAATAGGACTGCTCGGCGTCCAAGCTCATGCCGATGGACCCGGGCTTCACCTCCCAGGTGATCCGATCGAAGAGGTAGAACTCGAACTCCGGCAGCACCAGCATGGTGTCCGCGATGCCGGTCTTGCGCATATACTCCTCCGCCGCCCGGACGATGTTCCGGGGGTACTGATCCAGGGGCCGATTCACAGGATAGTCGATGATCATGGCGTTGCCGGTCATGGACAGGGTCTTCACGTCGCAGAAGGGGTCCACGTAGGCCGTGTCCAGGTCCGGGATAAAGACCATGTCGCTCTTTTCCACCACGGCGTAGCCGTAGTTGGAGGCGTCGAAGCCCACGCCGTCCGTCATCATATCCTCGCTGAAGTTCTCCGCGGGTATGGTCACGTGACGGAACTGACCGTGGATGTCCACCATCTTGAAGTCCACCATCTGGATGCCTTCGTCCCGAATGAGCCGCAGAATGTCCTGCACCGAATTCGCCATGATTCCCTGTCCTCCTGATACAAAATATGTGATTTTTTTACAGCCCGTAGACGCGGGCGTACTTTTCAAGCAGATAGCGGACGTATCTGTCCGCCGACAGCTCCTCCCCCGTGGCCTCCCGCAGGATCTGCCGGGCGGGCCTGGCGGCGCCGAACCGGTGGATATGCGCCCCGTTCCACGCCTTCATATCGGCAAAGTCCCCCCGGCGCACCCGGTCAAAGAGGTCCGGCACGTCCTTTTCCATGGCGGGGAGAAAGGCGCTGGCGTAGCAATTGCCCAGCACGTAGCTCGGGAAGTAGCCGATATAGCCGCTGAACCAGTGCATGTCCTGCAAAACGCCCTCTGCGTCGCTCCCGGGACGGACCCCCAGATAGGTCTCCGTTTTGTCGTTCCAGGCTTCCGGCAGATCCCGGAAGGACAAGGTCTTATCGAAGAGCGCCTTCTCCAGCTCATATCTAAGCAGGATGTGCAGGTTGTAGCTTAGCTCGTCGGCTCCCAGCCTAAGGGGCGAGATCCGAAGGGCGTTGAGCCCCCGCCAGAACGCTTCGGGGGAAACGCCTGACAGCCGGGGGAAATACCGGCCGGCCAGGGGCAGGGCCCACGCCCAGAAGGGCAGGCTCCTGCCGATCATGCATTCCAGAAAGCGGGCCTGGGATTCGTCCAAAGCCAGCGAAGCGGAGGCGGCGAGGCCGGTTCCGTCCAATTCCGGCCCCAGGTTCTGCCAATAGATGGCGTGGCCCCCCTCGTGGAGGCTGGATAACAGGGCCCGGGTAAAGTCGTCCTCAAAGAAGCGGCAGGTGATGCGCACGTCCCGCCGGTGGTTGAAGGTGGTGTAGGGGTGGGCGCTCTCATCCTGCCGGCCCCGGTCGAAGTCGAAGCCCACGGCCCGGAGTACCTCGTGGCAGAACGCCTTCTGCCGCTCCCGAGGAAACACGCCATTAAGGGGCGCTCGATCCGGCTGGGGCAAGGCTTTGAGCTCCCGCACCAGGGGCACCAGGGCCGCCTTCAGGGTATCGAAGAGGCGATCCGTCTCCGCCCGGGTGTTCCCCGCCTCCCACCGGTCCATGAGGCCGGTCATGGGATCGTCCCCGAAGCCCAGGCAAGCAGCCCATTCCCGTTTGTAGGCGAATTCCTGTTCCAGCAAGGGCCGGATCAGCCCATAGTCGCTCTCCCTTCGAGCCCTGGGCCACAGATGCTCCGTCTGCAGGGTATGGGCGGCGCAGGCAGCGAAGAGATCCCGGGGCACGCGCTTGAGCCGGTCGTGCTCATCGCGGGCCTTTCGCACCATGGCCTGCAGGATGGGGTCTTCGGACGGCTCCTTTTCCAGGGACAGCAACAGCTCCTCCATCCCTTCGGAGGTCTTGAGCTCATGGATCTGTGCGGCCAAAAGACCCATCTCCTCGTTGCGGTAGGCGGCGGCGTCCCGCGGCATCATCACCCGCATATCCCAGGAAAGGGTCTGGCTGATGTTGGTCAGACAGTCGATCTTTTGTATGAGCGCCCGAAAGCGCTCTTCCGTTCTCTGCCCCATGTTTTCCCCTCTTGATCTTGGTTTTATTGTAGCACGCCCCCCATAAAGCGCAAGGGATTTTTCGGGGCCGGAACGAATATATAAAAAGAGCTGAGCCATAAGGCTCAGCTCTTTTTTACTTATGCTGTGTGATCGTTCGATCAGGCGGCGGGCTGGGCGTACATGAAGAAGAAGTAACCCATGGTGGTGTAGCCCAGGTTGGTCAGCCCCTTGCTGCAGTACATGTTGGTGTAGTAGTAGATGGGGCACACGGGGAAGCCGTCCTCACCGAAGAGGGTCTCCTCAGCCTCATACAGGAGCTTGTCGCGCTCGGCGCCGGCCAGCATGCCCTTGGCGGTAAGGATCTTCTCATCGAACTCGGCGCTCTCATAGAGGCCGTAGTTGTAGCTGTTGCCGGTGACCAGGAGCTCCAGGTAGGTGACGGGGTCGTTGTAGTCAGCGATCCAGCCGAGACGGGCCACGCCGAAGTTGTGCTCGCCGAGGCCGTTGGTGTAGGTAGCCCACTCCTGGTTGGCCAGGTTGATCTTCATACCGAGGACGGTCTGCCAGTCATGGCCGCAGGCCTCAGCGATGGTCTTGTGGGTCTCGGAGGTGTTGAAGTTGTACTCCACGGTGGTGGAAGGATCCCAGGCGCCCTCTTCCACAGCGGCGTTGTACAGCTGCTGAGCGAGCTCGCAGCGGCCGGCATAGGTGGCCAGGTCAGCGTCGGGGTACATCTTCTGCAGGGTGTTGTACAGAGCGCCCAGTTCGGACACGCCGAAGGCGAAGTCAGCACCGGTGGAATCCAGGATGCCGGAGGCAACGAAGCCGGTCGCGGGCGACTGGCCCCCCTGGGTCACGTTCTCGACGATGTTCTCACGGTCCACGGAGAGAACCATGGCCGCACGAACACGCCAATCCGTGATCTTGGAGCAGTTCAGGTACAGATAGTAGGTGCCCACGTAGGGGTTGATGAAGCAGTCGCCGGAGTCCCGCAGGCTGTTGATCATGTCGGTGGGGAAGCTCTCGATGAACTGATACTCACCGGACTGATAGGCGGAGAGGATGGCGGTCTCGCTGTCGCTCAGCCACCAGACGATCTCGTCGGGACCGAGGTTGGCCACGTCATAGTACTTCTCGTTCTTCTCCATCTTGATGAAGCTGTCGTGGACCCACTCGGTGATCTTGTAGGGGCCGTTGACGACCAGGTTGGCGGGCTCGGTCCAGCCATCCTTCACCACGTCCTCGCGGAGGGGCACCAGGGACGCGAAAGCGCACATCTCGAGGAAGTAAGCGCAGGGGGCTTCCAGGGTGATCTCCAGGGTCTTGTCGTCCAGGGCCTTGATGCCCAGTTCGCTCTTGTCCTTCTCACCGGCCTGGATGGCGGCGGCGTTCAGAACGATGTTGTCCAGGAAGTAGCCGTAGTCAGAGGCGGTGGCGGGGTCCACCAGGCGCTGCCAGGAGAACACCCAATCCTGGGCCTTCACGGGCTGGCCGTCGGACCAGAAGATGTCGTCACGGAGCGTGAAGGTGTAGACGGTCTTGTCGTCGGAGATGGTGTACTCCTTGGCCTGGCCCAGCACGACCTCGGTGAGCTTCATGTTGGGGTCGTCCGCGGGATTGGTCTCGACCATCTGATACTTCATCAGGTTCTCAAACTGATGCTGGGTGTAGGTGGAACCGTCCACGGAGCTGATCAGAGAGGGATCGATGGTCTCAGGCTCAGACGCGATGCAGGCGTTGACCACGAAGAGTTCCTTCTCCTCGGTCTTGGTCTCGGCAGCAGCCTCGGTCTTGGTCTCGGCAGCAGCCTCGGTCTTAGTCTCGGTCTTGGTTTCGGTCTTGGTTTCCGTGGTCTGCGCGGCGGGTTCGTTGGTGGCGGCCTTGTTGCACGCAACCACAGAGAAAGCCAGGCAAAGCACAAGAAGCAAAGCGACGAGTTTCTTCATTGTTGTTTCCTCCTTCTTGGAATTACAGTCTTTCGACTTATATATGCTAACCATTCTGTTCCAGCAGATGGCAAGCGCCAAAGTGACCGGGCCCGTATTCCTTCAACACGGGCATCTCCTCCCGGCAGCGCTGCGTGGCGTAGGGGCAGCGGGTGTGGAACCGACAGCCGGAGGGCGGGTTGATGGGGCTGGGGATGTCTCCTTCCAGCAATATCCGCTGCCTGGCCCGGCTCTTCTCGGGATCGGGCAGGGGCACGGCGGACAGCAAAGTCTTGGTGTAGGGATGGATGGGATGGTTGCAGAGCTCGTGGCTCTCCGCCAGCTCCACCAGGCACCCCAGATACATGACGCCGATGCGGTCCGAGATNNTGCTGACCGCCGGAAAACTCATGGGGGAAGCGGTTGGCGTGCTCGGTGTTGAGCCCCACCTCTTCCAGGAGCTGCCGGATACGATCGCTGCGCTCCTTCTTGGAGGAGGTGATCCTGTGGATGTCCAACGCTTCGCCGATGATCTCGCCCACGGTCATCCGGGGGTCCAAAGAGCCGGAGGGGTCCTGGAAGATGATCTGCATCTTGCGCCGATAGGGCAGCATGCGGACGGAGACGTTCTTCTCCTTATCATAGATGGGGGTGCCGTCGTATACGATGCGGCCCGCCGTGGGCTCGTACAGCCGGATGATGGTCCGGCCAAGGGTGGTCTTTCCGCAGCCGGATTCGCCCACCAGGCCCAGCGTCTCGCCCTTGTAGATGGAAAGGGATACGGATTCCACCGCCTGGACGTACTTTTTCTCCAGAAGCTTGCCCTTCACAGGGAAGTACTTGCGAAGGTTTTCCACCTCCACCAGCTTTGCACGGGTTTCTTCGCTCATTTTTCCTCCCCCTTCTCCAAGGCATCCTTAAAGTGGAGCCAGCAGGCGGAAATGTGGTCGTCGCCCACTTGGGCAAAGGGCGGCTTCTGCCTGAGACAGATCTTCATGCATTCCGTGCACCGGGGCCCGAAGTTGCAGCCCTGGGGCGGATTCAGCAGGTCGATGGGCGTGCCCTCGATGGGGATGAGCCGCTCGTCGTTCTCCTCGTCCAGCCGGGGGATGGACTGAAGGAGCCGCTGCGTATAGGGATGCTGCGGGTTGTAAAAGATGTCGTTCACCTTCCCCTGCTCCACGATCCTGCCCGCATACATGACCGATACCCGATCGCAGATCTCCGCCACCACGCCCAAATTGTGGGTGATGAAGATGATGGAGGTGTTCTCCTTGTGCTGCAGGTCCTTCATGAGCTCCAGGATCTGAGCCTGGATGGTCACGTCCAGCGCCGTGGTGGGCTCGTCGGCGATGAGGAGCTTGGGGGAGCAGATCAGCGCCATGGCGATCATGGCCCGCTGCCGCATACCGCCGGAGAACTCATGGGGATACTGATCCATCCGCTTTTCGGCGTTGTTGATGCCCACCAGCTCCAGCATTTCGATGGCCTTCTTCCGGGCCGCATCCTTGGATATGGTCTTGTCGTGGCAGGTCAGCGCCTCGATCAGCTGGTTGCCGATGGTATACACCGGGTTCAGGCAGGTCATGGGGTTCTGGAAGATCATGCTGACCTTGTTGCCCCTAAACTGACGCATCTGCTCCGGCGTATATTCCAACAGATTTTCCCCTTCAAACTCGATGGACCCACCGATGACCCGGCCGGGATTCTGCAACAGGCCGATGATGGAATAGGCTTCCACGCTCTTGCCGGAGCCGGACTCGCCCACGACGCCCATGACCTCGTTGTAGCCCAGGGAATAGGAGATGCCGTCCACCGCCTTGACCTCGCCGGCGGGGGTGAAGAAGGAGACCTTCAGGTCCTCAACCTTGAGAAGCAGTTTTTTCTCTTCCATACAGCTCCTCCTTTACTTTTTCAGCCGCGGGTCAAGCGCATCCCGAAGGCCGTCGCCCACCAGATTCAGCGTCAGCACGATGATGGTGAGGATGACGGCGGGGAACACCAGCCGGTACGGATACAGGGAAATGGTCTCCAGGGCGTCGGAGCACAGGGAGCCCAGGCTGGCCATGGGCGCCGAAACGCCCAGACCCAGGAAGGACAGGAACGACTCCAGGAAGATGGCTGACGGGATCTGCAAGCAGGTGGTGATGACCAAAGGCCCGATGCAGTTGGGCAGCAGATGCTTGCCGATGATACGGGCGTTGGAAGCGCCCAGGGCCGTGGCCGCGGTCACGTATTCCTGCTTCTTGAGCTGCAGCACCTGGCCGCGGATGATACGGGCCATGGTGACCCAGTAGAGCACGGCGAAGGTGATGAAGATGCTCACGATGCCCGCGCCCAGATCCGACATGGCGCGGACGAAGGCGGACGTGGCGGAGTGAGCCTGGAACCACAGCTGCAGCGGGTCCTTCAAGACCACCTGCAGCAGCAGCACGATCAGCACCTCGGGCACGGAGTAGATGAGCTCCACGATACGCATCATGATGAAGTCCACCACGCCGCCGCAGAGACCGGAGATAGCCCCGTACAGGGAGCCGATGACCAGCACGATCAGGGCGGCCATGATGCCGATGATGATGGATACCCGGGCGCCGTACATGGTGCGGGCCATGATGTCACGGCCCTGGGAGTCGGTGCCGAACACGTGGGGGAACACCCGCTTCACCAGCTTCAGCTCCGATGCGCCTTCCGCGGGCGTATCCGTGAACTCGATGGCCGTATACTTCGTATAGGTCCCGTCCTTGATATCCTTTTCGGCCACCAGCTGCAAGGGCTCCGGATCGTTCTGCTTCAGCAGCAGGATGCTCTTCTCCGCCGCCTTCTTCATGGTGAAGGCGTAGGTCTTGCCGCCGGAGACGATGTAGTAATCGCCCTTGCCGATGGCGGTGAGGCTGCCGGGCCTGAGGGCCGTGGCATAGAACCCGTCCGCGCTGTTCTGAACGGAGCGAACGATACTCTCGCTCTTGGAATACTCAAAGGGGCCCAGCTTCTGGGCGCTGCGGTACTGGTCCGCATAGGTATAGGGAATGACCTTGGGGCCGATGAAGGCGAAGGCCAGGCACAGCAGGAACACGAACAGAGCCACCATGGACACCGTGTTGGCCCGGAACCGGCGCCAGGCGTCCTGCCAGTAGGAGATGGACTTGTGCATCTCCACCATGGACGCCTTCTCCTCCGACGAAGCGGAGGAAAAATCGTCGTCCTGGATGCCGAAGGTCTCCATGATCTTTTCCGGGTCCACCTGGAAGGGACTGATCTTAGCAAAGGTATCCTTCATGATCATTCCTCCTTGGTGGTAAGGGTGATGCGCGGGTCCACCAGCTTATAGGCGATATCCACGATCAGCATGGCGAAGATGACCAGGGCGGAGAGCACCACGGTGGTGGCCATGATGACGGGATAGTCCCGGCTCATGACGCACTGCACGAAGTATTTGCCAAGGCCCGGCACCGAGAAGGTGGACTCCACCACGAAGCTGCCGGTGATGATGCCCGCGGTCACGGGGCCGAGATAGGTCACCACCGGGATCAGGGAGTTCCTGAGGGCATGCTTGAGCACCAGGGACCTGGTCTTGACGCCCTTGGCACGGGCGGTGCGGATATAATCCTGGTTGATGGCGTCCAGCATGCTGGTCCGCATGAGCTTGGCGATGTAGCAGGTATAATAGGAAGAAAGGCTGATGACCGGCAGCACGTAGCTCTTGGCCTCCGTCAGACTTCCGCTGAGGGTGGGCATCCACTTGAGCTTCACGGAGAACACCACCAGCAGCAGCGCCGCCAGCACGAAGGTGGGAATGGCCACGCCGACGGTGGTGATGACCCGCAAACATCCATCCAGCCAGGAGCCCCGATAGAAGGCGGCCAAGCAGCCCAGCGGGATGCCTACGCACACCGCCAGCAGCAAAGCGAAAGCGCCCAGCTTGATGGACAGGATGAACTTGCCCTGGTGGAAGATGATGTTCTTCACCGGGGTCCCCTCCTGCATCTTCAGGGACGTGCCCAGATCACCCTTCAGATAGTTCTTGATGTAGTTCCAGAGCTGTATGTGCAGCGGTTTGTCGAGACCGTATTTTGCCTCCGCCATGGCGATCTGCTCCGGCGTTGACTTCTCTGTCAAAAACGGGCTGCCGGGAATCGCGTTCATCAGCAAAAAGGTGACGACCATGATCAACAGCAGGATCAGGATCGAACCGACGATGCGCTTGAGGATATACGCGCCCATGGACCCTCCTTTCCGTATTTGCCGGCGCATTGCCGACAAGAAACAAAATCCCTAATTATGCAGAAATTTTGAGTGATTATAGCACAGCAGCCCACTAAAGTCAATAATATATTCCCTGTCTTCGGGAAAAAATCGGCGCCCATTTCCGAAAAAAGGATGGGCGCGTATTCGTTTTTTGGTCGTTCTTTCCAAACGTGAAAGCCCCCGCAGCGGATGCGGGGGCTTTGCCCATCGGGTTCCTTTTCGTTTCAGACGCCTCTTTTCAGCTTCCAGATCAACCAGAAGATGAAGATCAGCAGCACCAGGCCGCCGCCCACGAAACCGGCTGCGGCGAGGGCGCCCAGAATGGCGTAGAAGGTGTAGCGAACGGTCTCCCGGCGATTCAGCGCCTCGCCCCGGGCTACCCGCTCCATGAGCTCCGCCCGGGCCCGCTGCCGATCCTCCCGGCGCACCCGCCTGTCG
>LXOW01262485.1_pt1 | contig 17885 bp, 10 predicted proteins | sample 1368591 | NCBI WGS metagenome assembly LXOW01 (sample SAMN04884650, study PRJNA319009) | bovine gut metagenome | isolation source: Cow rumen | host: Bos taurus | place: Italy: Legnaro (PD) | collected 2014-07-09 | reverse complement strand
TGGACGACCATCAGATAGAATGGGAAGAGGGTCAGCATACGGAAGAGAAGATTCTGAATGCAGATGAAATCATCAAAAGTCCTGGCATTCCCGATACCGCACCCATGATTATCAAGATCAAGGAGAAGGGTATTCATATCATCAGCGAAATAGAGTTTGCCGGTCGTTATACCCACTCCAAGATGATCTGTATCACTGGTTCTAATGGTAAGACCACGACCACCAGTCTGATCTATCATATCTTCAAGAAAGCCGGCTACGATGCCGGACTGGCTGGTAATATCGGTAACTCACTGGCCTTGCAGGTTGCAGAGGATCCACACGACTATTACATCATCGAGTTGAGTTCCTTCCAGTTGGACAACATGTACGACTTCCGAGCCAACATTGCCATCCTGCTGAATATCACCCCCGACCATCTGGATCGTTACGATTTCAAGATGCAGAACTATGTGGACTCCAAGATGCGTATCATCCAGAACCAGACCTCGCAGGATGCTTTCATCTACTGGAACGATGACCCCATCATCAAGAAAGAGTTGGAGAAATATAACATCCAGGCCATCCAGTTCCCCTTCTCGGAGCTGAAGGAGAGAGGCTCCATTGGTTATATTGAAGAAGGAAAATATCAAATCGAGAAGCCCGAGCCTTTCAACATGGAACAAGAAGCCCTCAGTTTGACGGGTAAGCATAACATCTATAACTCACTGGCTGCCGGTATCGCCACCAATATCGCCGGTATTCAGAAGGACGTGATACGCCAGTCACTGAGCGATTTCCCCGGCGTAGAACACCGTTTAGAGAAAGTGTGTTCCGTACGTGGTGTCCAGTATATCAATGACTCAAAAGCCACCAATGTAGATGCCTGCTGGTATGCTTTGGAGTCTATGAAGACCAAGACCATTCTCATTATTGGTGGTAAGGACAAGGGCAACGACTATGCACCTATCATACCTCTTGTCAAGGAAAAGTGTGCCGGACTGGTGTACCTCGGTGCTGACAATCAGAAGCTACACGACAATTTCGACGCACTGGGCATCCCTGTACGCGACACCCATTCTATGAAGGAATGTGTGCAAGCTTGCTACGAAATGGCAGAGCCCGGTATGACAGTATTACTCTCGCCTTGCTGTGCCAGCTTCGATCTCTTCAAGAATATGGAAGACCGTGGGGAGCAGTTCAAAGCCTTGGCTAAGGCTTTGTAAGTGAAAAGTGAAAAGTGAAAAATAAAAAATGAACAAAAGAATAGGCAATATCTTCAAGGGCGACAGAGTCATCTGGATGGTGTTCTTCTTCCTCTGTATGATCAGTATTGTAGAAGTCTTTTCGGCTTCCAGCGGACTGACCTACAAGAGTCATAACTACATCGGTCCTATTATCTATCACACCGGTACTATCATTGCCGGTGCTGTGGTTGCCATTGTAACACTTAACATTCCCTGTCGCTATTTCAAGCTGATGACACCATTCCTTATGGTCATCTCCCTTGTTACCTTGCTATGGGTACTCCTGGCAGGTACCAAGATTGGTGATGCAGGTCGCTGGATTAACCTGTTTGGATTCACCTTCCAGCCCTCCGAGATAGCCAAGGGTACAGTGGTGCTCATCGTAGCACAGATATTAGCCGCTATGCAGCGTGAGAACGGGGCTGACCGCAATGCCTTCAAGTGGATTATGTGGATTACCCTGCCCGCCTGCTTCCTCATCGGTCTGGAAAACCTGTCCACCTCAGCCATGCTCTTTGCTGTTGTCTTCCTGATGATGTTCATCGGACTGGTGCCCTTGCGCCAGTTAGGTAAGTTGGCTGGCGTCATTATCCTGCTGGTAGTTTTCGCCGTATCCATGGTGATGATAGTAGGTCACGACACCTCCGGGGAAAATCAGGAACTGACGAAAGTTGAACAGGTAGACCAGCCCAAGAAAAAGAAGAATACTATTGAGAAGATGTTCCATCGTGCAGACACTTGGAAAAGCCGTATCATGAAGTTTGGAAAACCCAAACCTACCCCCCAGGAATATGACCTTGACAAGGATGCACAGGTGGCACATGCCAATATTGCCATTGTGTCGAGTGGTATTATCGGAAAAGGTCCTGGAAAGAGCACCGAGCGTGACTTTCTGTCACAAGCCTTCTCCGATTTCATCTTTGCCATTATCATAGAAGAGTTGGGTATTCTGGGAGCTTTCGCAGTAGTCTTCCTCTACATCATCCTGCTCTATCGCTGTGCTCGCATTGCCAGTCGCTGTGAAAACAACTTCCCTGCCTTCTTGGCTTTGGGCTTAGGACTGTTGCTCGTTATTCAGGCTACCTTTAATATGATGGTAGCCGTCGGACTGGCTCCTGTAACGGGTCAGCCGCTACCACTCATCTCTAAAGGTGGTACTTCTACCATCATCAATTGTGCCTATATTGGGGCTATTCTGAGTGTCAGTCGGTCAGCCAAAATGAAGAAAGAAGAAAATATCGGCTGAAATATGCTAAGAAAAGAAATTTAATTCGTAATTTTGCAAGGTTCTATAATAATAAGGTATATATGAGTGAGTTAAGAGTTATTATCAGTGGTGGCGGAACGGGTGGCCACATCTTCCCCGCCGTTTCCATAGCCAATGCCGTTAAGGCACTGCGTCCTGATGCCAAGATTCTCTTCGTAGGTGCTTTAGGCCGTATGGAGATGCAGCGAGTTCCCGCCGCAGGCTATGAGATTAAAGGTCTCCCCATTCAGGGCTTTGACCGTAAGAACCTGCTGAAGAATATCAAGGTACTCTACAAGATATGGCAGAGCCAGCGCATGGCCAAGAAAATCATCAAGGACTTCCGTCCCCAGGTGGCTGTCGGTGTGGGAGGCTATGCCAGTGGTCCTACGCTGAACATGGCAGCAGCCAGGGGCATCCCCTGTCTGTTGCAAGAACAGAACTCCTATGCTGGTGTCACCAATAAGCTGTTGGCCAAGAAGGCTGCTAAGATTTGTGTAGCCTATGAAGGTATGGAACGCTTCTTCCCTGCTGATAAGATTATGATGACGGGAAATCCCGTTCGTCAGCAATTGCTCGACACCACCATTAGCCATGACGATGCTGTCCGTTCCTTTGGCTTCGACCCCACCAAGAAAACGGTGCTTATCGTAGGTGGCAGTTTGGGTGCCCGTACTTTAAACGAGAGTGTCCTGCAACACCTGGACCACATTCGCCAAAGCAATGTGCAGTTCATTTGGCAGACAGGCAAATACTATAGCGCAGAGATCAGTGAGCGCATGAAAGGACAGGATGTTCCCAACCTCACCATTACCGATTTCATCAGTGATATGGGTGCGGCCTACAAGGCTGCCGACTTGGTTGTCAGCCGTGCCGGTGCTGGTTCCATCAGCGAGTTCTGCCTGTTGGGAAAACCTGTTATTCTGGTTCCCTCACCCAATGTGGCTGAGGATCACCAGACCAAGAATGCCATGGCACTGGTCAACAAGCAGGCTGCCCTCTATGTGAAGGACGTAGAAGCCGCCAAGATTCTGTTGCCATTGGCTATTGATACCGCCAAAGATGATGCCAAGCTGCAGAGCCTTCATGAGAACATCCTGAAGATGGCACTGCCTAACTCGGCTGAAATCATTGCTAAAGAAGTCATTAAATTGGCGCATTCGCTAATTGATAGTTGATAATTGATAGTTCTTTGCAAGCAAAGCGTTTAAAAACGATTAGATAATTGATAAGTGATATGAAAGATATCAACGCAGTATATTTTGTAGGAGCCGGTGGCATCGGCATGAGTGCCATCGCCCGTTATTTCCTCAAGAAAGGCCTTGTCGTAGCCGGTTACGACAAGACCCCCAGCACTCTCACCCAGCAGTTGGAGAAAGAGGGTATGCTCATCCATTACACAGAGGATGTCAATGCTATTCCTGCTGCATGCAAACAGCCTGACAGTTGTCTGGTCATCTATACCCCTGCCATTCCCGAGAGCCATCAGGAGTTGCAGTATTTCCGCGCCCATGGTTTCGATATCCAGAAGCGTGCACAGGTATTAGGCACCTTGACACGTCAGCATAAGGGACTCTGTGTGGCTGGTACACACGGTAAGACCACCACGTCCACCATGTGTGCCCACATCATGCACCAAAGCCATCTTGACTGTAATGCCTTCCTGGGTGGTATCTCCAAGAACTACGGCACCAACTATATCCTCTCCGATTCCGACTTTGTGGTCATTGAAGCCGACGAGTTTGACCGCTCGTTCCACTGGTTGTCGCCATATATGACGGTGATTACCAGTACCGACCCCGACCACTTGGACATCTATGGCACCAAAGAGGCTTACCTGGAGAGTTTCCGCCACTATACAGAGCTTATCCAGCCCGAAGGAGCATTGATCATCCATCGTGGACTGGAGATGCAGGAAAATATTCCCACTGGGGTACGTCGTTACGACTATGCACTTACCGAGGGTGATTTCCATGCTGAGAATATCCGTATCGAGAACGGCGAGATTACCTTCGACTTCATCTCTCCCATCGAGTCGGTGAAGAATGTAGCACTGGGGCAGCCCGTGCCCATCAACATCGAAAACGGTATTGCAGCCATGGCCATGGCCCAGTTGGCAGGATGTACTGCCGACGAGCTGCGCAACGGCTTGAAGACCTACGGAGGTGTTGACCGTCGCTTCGATTTCAAGATCAAGAACGACCGTTTGGTGTTCCTCAGCGACTATGCCCACCATCCCAAGGAAATTTATCAGAGTGCCAAGAGCATCCGTGAGTTGTACAAGAACCGTAAGATTACGGCTATCTTCCAGCCTCACCTCTACACGCGTACCCGCGATTTTTATAAAGACTTTGCCGATGCACTCAGCCTGCTCGACGAGGTCATCCTCACCGAGATCTATCCAGCTCGCGAACAGCCCATCGAGGGTGTCACCTCCGAGTTGATCTATAACCATCTCCGCCCAGGCATTGAGAAACAGATCATCCGCAAGGCAGATGTGCTGCAGTTCATCAAGGACCATTCCTTCGATGTGCTCATCGTACTGGGTGCTGGTGACCTGGACAACATGGTTCCCGAAATGACAAAACTTTTAAATTGTAAATAGTCCAATTGTAAAATAGTCCAATTGTAAATTTCATGACGTTCAACTGGAAAAAAACCGCTATCGTACTTATCGACGCCTGTCTGGCTGTCTATCTGGTACTGGCCATCACGGCATTCAACCGCCCTGATGAGGTGAACAATACGTGCAATGAGGTCAAGATACACATCGAGGACGGACTTGTCATGGGATTCCTGAACGCCAACGAGGTGAAAGGCCAGTTGCAGCGTGCCAAGCTATACCCTTTGGGCGATGTCATGGAGAACGTCAACACCCGCAAGATAGAGGAAACCCTGATGCAAAACCCCTTTGTAGAGCACGCCCAATGCTATAAGACGCAGACAGGCCGTGTACATATCACACTGAGTCAGCGCATGCCTGTCATCCGCGTCAAGGCTGACAATGGGGAAGACTATTATGTGGATGAACATGGTGAGATGATGCCCTATACCCACTATGCCAACGAGATTGTAGTGGCTACGGGTGCCATCACCAAGAAATATGCGCAGAAGTCGCTCGCCCGTGTGGGCAACTTCCTTGTGGCCAACCCCTTGTGGCGCAGTCAGGTAGAGCAAATCAACGTCCTGGCTGACGGGACCATCGAGATGGTGCCTCGCGTGGGCGACCATATCGTCTATCTCGGCAAGCCCTTCGACCTGGAACAAAAGTTCACCCGTCTGGAGAAGTTCTATCGCTACGGACTCAGTGAAGCAGGTTGGAACAAGTACTCCTATATCAGTCTGGAATTCAGAAACCAGATTATCTGTAAGAAACGGAAACTCCGTCACACCATTGAGAATCAAGAATGAAGAATTAAATACATTATAATAATATGGCGTTAAAGGATTTTATCGTAGCTATCGAACTGGGGTCATCCAAGATCACCGGTATTGCAGGTAAGAAGAACCTCGACGGAAGCATCCAAGTGCTGGCTTGCGTCAAGGAGGATTCTACTGCATGCATCCGTAAGGGTGTGGTTTACAACATCGACAAGACCGCCCAATGCCTGACCAGCATCGTCAACAAGTTGGAGAAACAACTCAAGACAACCATTACACAGGTGTATGTTGGTGTGGGCGGACAGTCTATTCGCTCTCTTCGCAATGTTATCACCAAGGAACTGTCTATGGAGACTCCCATTTCGCAGGACATGGTGATTGAACTGATGGATGCCAACCGTAACATGAAATATCCCGATTTGGAAATTCTCGATGCTGCGGTACAGGAATACAAGGTGGACTCACAGTATCAGCTCGACCCTGTAGGCATCCCATGCACACACTTTGAGGGAAACTTCCTCAACATCCTGCAACGTAAGACGTTCTACAAGAACCTCAACAGTTGTTTCGAGGTGGCTAATATCAATGTGGCAGAGATGTATCTCGCTCCGTTGGCCCTTGCCGACAGCGTACTCACCGAGGCTGAACGCCGCTCGGGCTGTGCCCTCGTTGACATGGGTGCTGACACCACTACCGTCAGTGTCTATTTCAAGAACATCCTCCGCCACATTGCCGTTATTCCCCTCGGTGGCAACAACATCACGAAGGACATCGCGTCCTTGCAGATGGAAGAGGCCGACGCCGAACGGATGAAGCTGAAGTACGGCTGCGCCTATACAGAGAATAGCGACATCGACAACAACATGAAGTACTCCATAGACCCCGACCGTCAGGTGGAGGTCCGCAAGTTCATCGAGATAGTCGAGGGTCGCGTGGAGGAGATTATTGCCAACGTATGGTGCCAGGTTCCCGAGGAATATTGTGACAAACTGCTGGGTGGCATCGTGCTGACAGGTGGAGGCTCGAACATGGCGAACATCGAGACGGCCTTCCGCAACTACACTCATGTAGATAAAATCCGCATTGCGAAGTTCGTCACCCAGACCATCACCTCCAGCATCAACGACATCAACACCCACGATGGTAAGATGAATACTGTATTGGGCCTGCTTGCCAAGGGCGACATCAACTGCGCTGGCGAGGAGTTCGACCCCAACGGCAACCTCTTTGCCACACCCAAGCAGGCACAGGTGGATGCCGCCGCAGAGCTTCGCCGCGCCCGTCAGGCTACAGAGATTCCTGCCGGAGTGGTACGCACTGCCGAGGAAATCAGACGAGCCGACGAGGAAGCCCGCCTGAAACGTGAGGAAGAAGAGCGCGCTGCTCGCGAGGAGGCTGAGAACAAAGCCCGCGAGGAAGCACGTAAGAAGAAGGAGAACTCTTTCTGGAACAAAGCCTTCAGAGGCCTTAAGGACTTCGGCAAAAAGATTGTTGAAGAAGAAGAGTAAGCGACCTGCGCATTCGCTAGTTGATAGTTCTTTGCAAGCAAAGCGTTTAAAAACGATTAGATAATTGAAAATTGATAATAGAAATAGTATGGATAATAACATATTGCTCGACTTCGGCGAGCCAGAAAGAGAGAAAAGCATCATCAAGGTGATTGGTGTAGGAGGCGGTGGCGGTAATGCTGTCAACCACATGTATCGTGAAGGTATCCACGACGTGACCTTCGTACTCTGCAACACCGACAATCAGGCACTCAACGACTCCCCTGTTCCCGTTCATCTGCAACTGGGCAAGGAGGGTCTGGGTGCGGGTAACCGTCCCGAGAAGGCCCGTTTGGCCGCAGAGGAGAGTCTGGAAGACATCAAGCAGGTGTTGAACGACGGCACCCGCATGGCCTTTATCACAGCCGGCATGGGTGGCGGTACGGGTACGGGTGCAGCCCCCGTCATAGCGCGCGTCTCCAAGGAGATGGGCATCCTTACCGTGGGCATTGTCACCATCCCCTTCCGTTTTGAGGGCGACCGTAAGATAGACCAGGCCCTCGACGGTGTTGAAGAGATGCAGAAGCATGTCGATGCCTTGTTGGTTATCAACAACGAACGCCTGCGTGAGATCTATCCCGAGCTCACCGTGCTTGATGCCTTCGGCAAGGCTGACGACACGCTGTCCATCGCTGCCAAGTCTATTGCCGAGATTATCACCGTCCACGGACTCATCAACCTCGACTTCAACGATGTCAAGACCGTGCTCAAGGATGGTGGCGTGGCCATCATGTCCACTGGTTTTGGCGAGGGTGAAGGTCGTGTCAAGAAAGCCATTGACGACGCGCTGAACTCCCCGTTGCTCAACGAGAACGACGTATTCAACTCCAAAAAGATTCTGCTTAGCATCTCATTTGCCGGTTCCAAGGATGGCAAGGACTCGCTGATGATGGAGGAGATGAACGATGTCAACGACTTCATGGCCCGCTTTGGTAACGACTTCGAAATTAAATGGGGACTTGCTACCGACCCTGAGTTGGGCAAGAAGGTAAAGGTAACCATCCTCGCTACCGGTTTCGGTATCGACAGCGTCGATGGCATGACTAGCCACCGTCAGCACCGCAACACCCAGGAGGAGGCCACCCGCATTGCCGAAGAGCAGGAGAAGGAGGCCCAGCGTCAGGACCGTCGCAGCCGCTTCTATGGCGACCCCGCCAACAGCAAGCGCTACAAGCGTCGTCCACACATCTACCTGTTCCGTCCTGAGGACCTCGACAACGACGATGTCATCTCAGCTGTGGAGCAGACACCCACCTACAAGCGTACCCGTGAAATTCTGGACAGTATCTACCAGCAGGCCAGCGGTGGTGAAGACCTCCAGAAGAACAGCGAGAAGCTTGCCGAACGTGAGGAGCCCATCCAGGGAACCATCAAGTTCTCGTAAAAGATTACTATCATCGAATATGATGCAAAAGATAAACCTATACCTCATTATTATACTAATAGCCCTGACCTCCTGTTCGTCAGGTGGAAAGCATTACAAGATAGGAATATCCCAATGCTCGGCAGACATCTGGCGTGAGAAACAGAATGCCGAGCTGCGCATGGGAGCCTATCTTCAAGACAACGTGGAGCTGCGCTTTGCCGCCGCCTACGACAGCGATGAGCGTCAGATAGAACAAATCGACTCATTAATAAAAAGTGGTATAGACCTGCTCATTGTGGCTCCCAATCAGGTGGCCACCATCTCACCAGCCATCGACCGAGCCTTCGACCAGGGCATCCCCGTCATCGTATTCGAGCGTAAGACCAACTCCCAGAAGTACACCGCCTTCATCAGTGCAGACAACTACGAGATGGGCAACGTCATGGGCCACTACGTCGTCAGCCGCCTGAAAGGACAAGGACGCGTCCTGGAGATTAAAGGTCTGGCAGGCTCCTCCCCCGCCATTGAGCGACACAATGGCTTTATTGACGCCCTGAAACATGCACCAGACATTCAACTGGTAGGCAGTCTGCAGGGCGACTGGACCGAGCCACGTGCCCACACCGCCGTCAGCCAGTGGCTCGCCGCCCACCCCGACACCCCCGTGGATCTGGTGTTCGGCATGAACGACCGTAGTGCCATCGGTGCCCGTACCGCTTTCCAGGAAGCCAACCGGACACTCCCCCTGTTCTGTGGCATCGACGGACTCCCTGGTGAGAACGGTGGCATCCGACAAGTGCGCGACTCCATTCTCGACGCCTCATACATCTACCCCACCCACGGCGACAAAGTGCTCCAGCTGGCCATCGACATCCTCGACGGCAAGCCCTATCAGAAGGAGAGCCACCTGCAGGCCGCCCTCGTCACCCGCGACAACGCCAGCTCGCTGCTCATGCAGAGCGAGGAAATCATGCGCCAAACCGACTACCTAGACCGCCTGCACCTCAAGGCCGACAACTACCTGCACAAGCTGGACAGCCAGCGCACCATCACCACCCTCGCCGTCATCGTCATCGTCCTGCTCGTAGTCAGCCTCGTGCTGTTCTATATCTACCATATCAACAAAATCAACATGCAGAAGGAACGTGTGGCCAACACCCTTTGGAACATGGAGTCAGAAGACATACCCACAGCCGTAGAGACAACAGAAAGCCCAGACGACCAGCAGTCCACGGAGAACCAAGCGGGCGACAGTCCCGAATCGGTGCCCAACTCGTTCTTCATCACCCGCCTCAAGGAAGTGGTAGAGTCGCGACTGGAGAACAGCGAGCTCAGCGTAGAAGACCTCGCCTCCGACATGAACCTGAGCCGTGTGCAGCTCTATCGCAAGGTGAAGTCCGTCACTGGTTCCACCCCCGTCGAGTTGCTGCGCACCGCCCGCCTCAACCGCGCCTATCGGTTGCTGATGACCACCGACCGCAGTGTCAGCGAGATAGCCTATCAGGTAGGCTTCACCGCCCCCTCCTATTTCACCAAGTGTTTCAAGGAAGCCTACGGCATGCTGCCCGGCGACGTGAGAAAGTAGTTGTTTACTTCATTATTATAGCAAAAATCGTTCAATGCCTAACAAATTTGTTGCATTGAACGATTTTTTTCATCCTGTGCAACATCTCTTTCATTCATTACTTTTAATTAAGAATATCTTTGCAGCGAAAATTTTAATTTTACTAACCAATTAAACAAAGCAAATGAAACAAAAAAGATTCATTCTTGCATTAGCAAGCGTCTCAAAAAGACGAGTACTGAGTTTCCTGATGCTGGCCTTTTGTACTATGATGTACGCGCAACAGGAGATTTCGGGAACTGTAGTCGATGCGATGGGTCCTGTCATTGGTGCTACCGTGATGGAGAAAGGTACTACCAATGGTACGGTGACCGACTTCGACGGAAACTTCAAGTTAAAGGTGCAGACTGGCAAGACGCTGGTATTCTCCTACATTGGCTACCTGACTCAAGAGCAGGCCGCCAAGCAGGGAATGACGGTGACACTGCAGGAGGATGCACTGTCGCTGAACGAGGTGGTGGTAACGGGTTATACCACCCAGCGCAAGGCCGACCTGACGGGTGCCGTTTCGGTAGTAAGCGTCAGCGAGCTTGCTAAGCAGAACGAGAACAACCCGATGAAGGCCATGCAGGGTCGTGTGCCGGGTATGAACATCTCAGCCGACGGTTCTCCCTCTGGTGCTGCCCAGGTTCGCATCCGTGGTGTGGGTACGCTGAACAACAACGACCCGCTGTACATCATCGACGGTGTGCCCACGAAGGCTGGCATGCACGAACTGAATGGTAACGACATCGAGAGCATCCAGGTGCTGAAGGATGCTGCATCTGCCAGTATCTACGGTTCGCGTGCTGCCAACGGTGTGATCATCATCACCACCAAGAAGGGTAAGGAAGGCAAGATTAAGATTGACTTCGACGCCAGCGTTTCCGTACAGACCTACGCCCACAAGATGGAAGTGCTCAATGCCAAGGAGTACGGTCAGGTACTGTGGGGTGCATACGTGAACGACGGCTTGGATCCTAACCGTAACAGCTTGGGCTATAACTTCAACTGGAGCTACGACGCACAGGGTAATCCCGTGCTGAACAGCATCGGCCTGGACAAGTATCTGGACGCTGCCGGCACCACGCCTGCCGCTGACACCGACTGGTTCAAGGAGACCACCCGCACGGGTTTGATTCAGCAGTACAACGTATCGCTGAGCAATGGTTCGGAGAAGGGCTCTTCGTTCTTCTCGCTGGGCTATTATAAGAACAAGGGTATCATCAAGCATTCTGACTTCGAGCGTTTCTCGGCACGTATGAATACCGAGTACAAGCTGCTGCAGAAAAAGGGACTCGACATACTGACTGTCGGCGAGCACTTCACACTGAACCGCACCAGCGAGGTGCAGGCTCCTGGCGGATTCCTGCAGAACGTGCTGCAGTTCAACCCCTCGCTGCCTGTATATACCACGAAGGGCGAGTTTGCCGGTCCTGTAGGCGGCTATCCCGACCGTGAGAACCCCGTGGCCCGTCTGGAGCGTAACAAGGACAACCGCTATACCTACTGGCGTCTGTTCGGTGATGCTTATCTGGACGTCAACCCCATCAAGGATTTCCATATCCGCTCTACCTTCGGTCTGGACTATGCCCAGAAGGAGCAGCGCATCTTCACCTATCCCATCACCGAGGGTACTGTGGCCAACAAGACTAATGCCGTAGAGCCTAAGCAGGAGCACTGGGTGAAGTGGATGTGGAACGCCATTGCCACCTATAGCCTTGAGAAGGGCAAGCACCGTGGTGACGCCATGATTGGTATAGAGCTGAACCGCGAGGACGACCGCTATTTCAGTGGCAAACGCTACGACTTTGCCGTACTGGATCCCGACTACATGTGGCCTAACGCCGGTGTGGGCGAGACGGAGGCTTACGGTGGCGGCGAAGGCTTCACACTGACCTCTTTCTTCGGTAAGATCAACTATACTTACGACGACAAATACATGGCCAGCTTCACGATTCGTCGTGACGGCTCGAGCCGTTTCGGTAAGAACAACCGCTATGGTACGTTCCCCTCAGTGAGTGCCGGTTGGCGCATCAGCCAGGAAGACTTCATGAAGAAGCTGACATGGCTGGACAACTTGAAACTGCGTGCCTCATGGGGTCAGACCGGTAACCAGGAGATTCCCGTCATTGCCCGCTACACGCTCTATGAGAGCAACTACGGTGAGGCTCAGTTTGGCGGACAGAGCTATGGTACCAGCTATGACATCGAGGGTACGAACGGTGGCAAGCAGCTGCCCAGCGGTTTCCGTCGTACCCGTCTGGGTAACGACGACCTGAAGTGGGAGACTACCACACAGACCAACCTCGGTTTCGACTTCGGACTGTTCCATAACTCACTGTACGGTTCGTTCGAATGGTATTACAAGAAGACCACCGACATCCTGGTCGATATGCCCGCCATCGGTGTGATGGGTGAGGGTGCCTCACAGTGGATCAATGCCGGTGAGGTGGAGAACAAGGGTATCGAGTTCAACCTCGGCTATCGTGGTGAGATTGGCAAGTTCTCATACGACATCACTGGTAACATCGGCACCTATCGCAACAAGGTGACGAAGCTGCCCGATACTGTAGCATCCAACGGAACCTTCGGTGGTAATGGTGTGAAGAGCGTCGTCGGACATCCTATGTATTCACAGGTAGGCTACGTCTATGACGGCATCTTCTGCAGCCAGCAGGAGGTGGACAACCACGCCGTACAGAATGGTGCCGGTGTTGGTCGCATCCGCTGGAAGGACCTCAATGGCGACGGTGTCATCAACGAGGCCGACCAAGACTGGATATACTCTCCCGTTCCCGACTTCACATGGGGTCTGAACATCTACCTGCAATATAAGAACTTCGACTTCACCATGTTCTGGCAGGGTGTGCAGGGGGTTGACGTCATCACCGACCTGAAGCGTGAGACCGACCTGTGGCAGGGTCTGAACATTTCGAACCTGAACAAGGGTCAGCGACTGCTCGATGCATGGACACCCAACAACGCCGGTTCTACCATTCCTGCCCTGAGCACAATGGACAACAACAACGAGAAGCGCGTGTCCAGCTACTTCGTGGAGAACGGCTCATACGCCAAGCTGCGTACCGTCCAGTTGGGCTACAACTTGCCAAAGAGTCTGGTGGAGAAAATTTACATGACACGTGTCCGTGTCTATCTGTCAGCCCAGAACCTGCTGACCATCAAGAGCAAGAAGTTTACGGGTGTTGATCCGGAGAATGCCAACTTCGGCTATCCTATTCCTCTTAACGTAACGTTCGGTCTCAATGTATCATTCTAAAACGACAGCCATTATGAAAAAGTTATTATATATAGTTTGCTCCATCTGTCTCGCCGGTGGTTTCTCTTCTTGCGAGAGCTTCCTCGACAAGCATGTGCCGCAGGGAACGCTGAGCGATGAGCAGGTGAAGACTCCGGAGAATGCTGAGGCTATGGTGGTATCAGCGTATGCCATCTTCACCACGGCAGAAGATATTAACTCATCGTTCTCGATGTGGAACTTTGAGGTGCGTTCCGACGATGCCTACAAGGGCGGTTCGGGTCCTGGCGACGGCGACGTGTTCCATCAGCTGGAAATCCAGCAGGGTGTGCTCACCACCAACTGGAACATCAACGATATGTGGGTTCGTCTGTACAACAGTCTCTCTCGTGTAAACAGTGCCATTGCCTTGCTGAACGTGAGCGATTTCGACATGAAGCAGCAGCGCCTAGGCGAGATGAAGTTCCTGCGTGCATACGGTCACTTCCTGCTGAAGCGTCTGTATAAGCATATCCCGTTTGTTATCAACGAGAACCTGACTTACGACGAGTACAACACCCTGTCGAACCGTGAGTACTCTAACGACGAGGGTTGGCAGCTGATTATCAACGACCTCGAAGAGGCCTTCAAGGTGTTGCCTGAGAAGCAGGCCGACAAGGGCCGTCCCACCAAGGCTGCCGCTGCCGCTTTCCTGGCAAAGGTTTATCTGTACAAGGCTTATCATCAGGACGATGAGAACACCAACCAGGTGACCAGCATCAACCAAGCTGAGCTGGAGAAGGTCATTGAATATACCAATCCTACACTCTATGCCAACTATGGTCTGGAGGCTGACATTCACAACAACTTCCGCCCCGAGGAGCAGTTTGAGAACGGGGTGGAGAGCATCTGGGCCATCCAGTATTCGCGCAACGACGGTTCTACCTTTGGTAACCTGAACTGGAGCTACGGTCTGATTCCTCCCAACATCCCCGGCGCTACCGATGGCGGTACCGACTTCTTCAAGCCTTCACAGAACCTGGTGAACGCTTTCCGCACGGGTGCCGACGGTCTGCCTCTGCTTGACACGTTCAATCAGAAGGACTATGACATGAATGCCGACAATGCCGACCCCCGTCTGTTCCTGACAGTGGGCATGCCCGGTCTGCCTTATATGTTCAACAAGAACTTCATGATGGACAAGACCAGCGTATGGAGCCGTTCCGGTGGTGTCTATGGCTACTATGTATCGCTGAAGCAGAATGTCGATCCAGCACTCATCGGCGAGTACCTCATCAAGGGTTCCTACTGGGCTTCTTCCATGAACCGCATCGTGTTCCGCTATGCCGACGTGCTGCTGATGCGTGCCGAGGCGTATGCACAGCTGGGCAACAGCGAGCAGGCCATNNAAGGACGAGACGGTGAAGATTGTGAAGATGGAGCGCCGCCTGGAGCTGGCTATGGAGTCTGAGCGTTTCTTCGACCTGGTTCGCTGGGGCGATGCTGCCACCGTGCTGAACAAGTACTATGCTGAGGAGATTGACAACTGCGCACTGTACAGCGATGCTCAATTCACCGCCAACAAGGGTGAATACCTGCCAATACCGTTCGTGCAGATGTCGGCGGCTCGCGGCAACTACATTCAGAACTGTGGAAACTGGTAAATAAAAATGAGAAATGAGTAATGAATTTCTGATCGTTTCTGAATTATGAATAATGCATTATAAATTATGAATTATATGAAAAAGATATTCAATATATTCTGTGCCCTCTGCCTGGCCCTTGGCCTGTGGTCGTGCTCTAGCGACCATGTCAGCGACCTCCGGCTCTCTGGCGACTGCATGGTGGAAGCATTATCGCTCGACGCCTATGAGGGTAATATCGACCTGACCTCCCGCAGCATCGTGGTTCGCTTGCCGGAGGTGTATGAGACCTCGGCCATGACGGTCAGCAAGCTGACGCTCTCCGAGGGTGCTACCTGTAACGTGAAGCAGGGTGAGACCCTGGACATGGACAATGCCAAGTCGCTGATTGTTCGCAACGGTGACGTTTCGCTGGAGTGGACGCTTTATGTGATGCACGACGAGGCTCGCATCTACAGCTTTGTCATCAACGACATCTATACGGGTTCTATCGACGAGTCGAAGAAGACCATCACCGTCTATCTGCCTGGTGGCATGGACCTGAGCAACTTGGTGCCCACCATTTCCTATAGTGCCAATGCCACAATATCGCCTGCAACGGGTGTTGCCCAGGACTTCACACATCCTGTGAAGTATAAGGTGACCAACAATTCCGCCGAGAGCGAATACACCGTGACGGTCATCTCCATCGACAAGCCTTACGCCCTGTTCCTGGGTAGTGCTCCTACCATGGACGACCTCGACCCAGAGGCCAAGGCAGCCTGCCAGTGGATGCTGGGCAATGTTCCCAAGACCCTCTATGCTTCGTTTGCCGACCTCCGTGCCGGAACCATCGACCTCTCTGAGTGTAAGGTGATGTGGTGGCACTTCCACTACGACGGTGGTGTGGACGGTCACGACCAGTTCGTGCTGAAGGCTCCTGAGGCCATGAACACGCTCAACGAGCTTCGTTCGTTCTACGAGAATGGCGGTTCGTTCTTCTTCACACGCTATGCCACGAATGTTCCTTCGTTCATCGGTGTCACCGGTGACGACGAGTGGACCACACCAAACAACTGCTGGGGTCAGAACGAGTTCGAGGCTGAGACCTGCGGTGGTCCTTGGGACTTCATGATGTACAACGGACAGCAGAGTCATCCGCTCTGGCAGGGCATCATTGCCGGCGACGATCCTAACCGCGTATATTGCACCGATGCAGGTTATCATATCACCAACTCTACCGCTCAGTATCACATCGGAGCAGACTGGGGTGGCTATGACAACCACGGAGCTTGGGAAGCCCGCACGGGTGGTACCATCCTGGGTGTTGGTGGCGATGGTGCCGTGGTAGCTTGGGAGTATCCTGCCCACGACGGCAAGGGTCACATCATCTGTATCGGCTCTGGTTGCTACGACTGGTTCTCTTACACCTACGAACCTGGCTATACCGAGAAGTTCCACAAGAACATCGAGATAATCACGTCGAATGCTTTCAACATTTTAACGAAATAACGCATTATGAAAAAGATGTATAATATATTCTATACCGGTCTGGTGGGCTGCGCCTTGTGCGCAGCAGGCACCAGCTGCAGTGACGACACCTACAGTCCTGATCCCGACAAGAACTGGGCTGGCACGACGGAGTTTTTCACCCCCACCGAGCCTAACGCACAGCAGACGTACTACAATCCGCAGATTGGCCGTTGCGGCGACCCCATGCCGTTCTACGACGAGAACACCGGCGACTTCAAGGTGCTCTACCTGCAGGAGTATGTCAACAACGGACCGACCTACCACCCCTTCTGGGCGGTGACCACCGACGACTGTGCCAACTACGAGTCGCTGGGCGAAATCCTGCCCACCGGTTCTTCCGTGATGGATGCCGATGCCGCACTGGGTACGGGTTGTGCCGTCTATAGCGAGGCCGACAAGCAGTACTACATCTATTATACAGGGCACAGCTTCCAGGCTGGCAGTGTCCGCGAGGTGGTGTTGCGCGCTACGTCGCCCGACTTCAAGACATGGACCAAGGACTACCAGTGGACGCTGAAGGGTTCTGACTACAACACCGGCACCGACTTCCGCGATCCTCAGGTGTTCAAGGCCGACGACGGACTGTGGCACATGGTAATTTCCGGCAAGCTGAAGTTCCTCGACTTCAAATCTACCGACCTGAAGAACTGGGAATTTGTAGGTCAGTTCAACATGGTATGGGATCGCATGTGTGAGTGCCCCGACATCTTCAAGATGGGCGACTGGTGGTACTTCATCTATAGCGAGGGCTACCGCACCGACTGGAGCCGTAAGGTGAAATACATGATGGCCAAGAGCTTCCAGGGACTGAAGGACTGCTTCGGCGACCCAGGTGCCCACTGGCCCCAGGACGGCAAGGAGGGCGTGCTCGACACCCGTGCCTTCTATGCAGGCAAGACAGCCTCCGACGGCACCGACCGCTACATCTGGGGATGGTGCCCCATCCGCGAGGGAGCCACCCTCTTCGACAAGAACGTCAACGTGGGTGCTGACGGCGAGCCCGCATGGGCCGGTGCACTGGTATGCCACAAGATTATCCAGCATGCCGACGGCACGCTGACCCTCGGTGCCGTGCCCGCCATCGGCGACAAATACACCAAGGATGCAGCCCTGAACATCATGG
>LXOW01234524.1_pt1 | contig 17885 bp, 16 predicted proteins | sample 1368591 | NCBI WGS metagenome assembly LXOW01 (sample SAMN04884650, study PRJNA319009) | bovine gut metagenome | isolation source: Cow rumen | host: Bos taurus | place: Italy: Legnaro (PD) | collected 2014-07-09 | reverse complement strand
ATCGGTGCTGGCGGCCTTGATGTCGCCGTGGCAATGGGCGGAGGATATTTCTATACCACATGCCCCAAGGTTTATCTTGTAAAACTTTCAGGTGAGCTTCAGCCTTGGTGCACGGCAAAGGACATTGTATTGAAGATGCTTTCAATCCTTACGACAAAGGGCAATGTCGGTGTCATGCTTGAATACGGCGGCGAAGGCCTGAAGACACTTTCCGTACCGCAGAGGGCGACCATTGCTAACATGGGGGCGGAAATGGGCGTGACCTGCTCCGTTTTCCCGTCTGACAATGTGACAAAGAAATTCCTGAAGGCACAGGGCCGTGAGAAGGACTGGACAGAACTCCGTGCTGACAAGGGTGCGGAATATGATCGCATAATTGAAATCAATCTTGACGAGATAGAGCCTATGGCGGCCTGCCCGCATAGTCCAGGAAATGTAAAGACCATCGCCGAGCTGGAAGGAATGCCGGTTGACCAGGTCTGCATTGGATCATGCACAAATTCATCTTTCAGGGACATGATGACCGTCGCCGGAATACTGAAAGGCCACAAGGTCGCAAAGACCAGCAGTCTCGGAATTGCCCCCGGCAGCAGACAGGTTCTGCAGATGCTCTGCGACAAGAATGCCATAAAGGACATGCTTGATGCCGGAGCGAGAATATTGGAAAGTGCCTGCGGATTCTGCATTGGCAATCATTTCTCACCGAAGAGCCATGGCGTGAGCCTGCGCACAAGCAACCGCAATTTTGAGGCAAGGAGCGGCACGAAAGACGCCCAGGTTTACCTCGTAAGCCCCGAAGTTGCCGCAGTCGCCGCTATAACCGGCAAGATAACCGATCCCAGAAAGGCTGGCATACGTTATCCGCAGATAAAGGAACCTCTACGCTTCCTTATTGACGACACAATGTTCATAATGCCAAAGGAAACGAAGAACAAGGAAGAAGTCGTTGTCTTCCGTGGACCGAATATCGGCGAGCCGCCCCGCAATACCGCGATGCCGGAAAAACTGAATGGCACAGTGATGATTCACGTCGGAGACAAGATTACCACCGACCATATCATGCCGGCAGGACCGAGGCTCAAATTCCGCTCCAATGTGAACAAGTATTCAACATTCGTGTTTGAGAATGTTGATGCGGAGTTCCACAAACGCTGTGCGGAGAACAAGGCCAATGGCGGACACAATATAATCGTGGCTGGCGAATCTTATGGACAGGGATCAAGCCGTGAACACGCTGCCATGTGCCCGATGTACCTCGGAGTAAAGGCCGTTGTGGCAAAATCCTTCGAGCGTATACATTCCGCGAACCTTATCAATTTCGGCATTGCCCCGCTTGTTTTCAAGAACCCGGCGGACTATGACGGCATACAGCAGGGAGACAGGCTCGTATGCGACAACTGGCTGGAGTCGTTCAAGAACGGCAGCCCCATAATTCTTAAAAATGAACGCACTGGCGCGGCGATTGAATGTGTATGCGCCCTTTCCGACAGGCAGAAGGGAATACTTGTTGCCGGCGGAATGTTGAATTACACGACAAAGAAATAAGAGGAGAATATGGCACAAAGAGGAATTAGAGAATACGACGGCAAGAGAATCCTTTTTGACGGACTGGCGAAAACCATTCCCTCATTCAAAGGACTTTCCGCGAAACTGGCGCTCATTACGCCGGACACAAACCCTGATGAGCTTCTCAAAGCTAATCCGTGGCTTAAAGAAGGCCTGCTTGTGGCCAAGCCCGACCAGCTCTTTGGCAAGAGAGGCAAGAACGGCCTCGTGCTTGCTGGCAAGAACTGGGATGAGACCTGGAAATGGATTTCCGAGAGAATGAACAAGGAAACCACTATAACCACCGGCGGCAACAAGAAAGTGACTGGAGTGCTTACGCATTTCCTGGTAGAGCCTTTTACGCCCCATGCGGACAATGAGGAAGGCTATATCTCCATAAAATCCACCCGCGAATATGACATAATATATCTTTCCGCCCAGGGCGGCATTTATGTAGAGGAGAACTGGGACAAGGTCAAGGAAACCCATGTCGGCATACTTGAAGACATTGAGAATGTCAAGATAAATATGCCGGATTTCGGTGCGAACAATGCCCTCGTGGAGAAATTCGCAAAGGAAGTTTACAAGATATACTGTGCTGGCAACTTCGCCTATCTTGAAATCAATCCTTTCACATTCAGCAACGGGGCTGTAATTCCGTTGGACTTCGTGGCAAGGGTTGACGACACCGGAGCGTTTGAAAGCAAGAAGATGTGGGGAAACATTGAGTTCCCGTCCTCCTTCGGACAGAAGCTCACCCCGGAAGAGCTTTACATACGCGACCTGGACTCAAAGACCGGCGCGAGCCTCAAACTGACCATACTCAATCCCGAAGGCAGGATTTGGAACATGGTCGCAGGCGGCGGTGCTTCCGTCATTTATGCCGACACGGTATGCGACCTCGGCTTCTCCAAGGAGCTTGCCAACTACGGCGAGTATTCCGGCGATCCGTCAGAGGAGTTTACATACCTGTATGCGAAGACCATTCTTGACCTTATGACGAGGACAAAGCATCCGCAGGGCAAGGTTCTTACCATCGGCGGCGGAATAGCGAACTTCACCGACGTGGCAAAGACATTCAAGGGCATTATACGTGCACTCAAGGAGTTCCAGCAGAAGCTGATAGACAACAATGTAAAGATATTTGTACGCCGCGGCGGCCCGAACTATCAGGAAGGACTTGCCAATATGCGCAAGCTCGGAGAGACTTTGGGCGTGCCGATACAGGTTTACGGCCCGGAAACGCACATGACGGCAGTAGTGTCAATGGCTCTCTGCCCTGACAAGAAATAAGCGGAGGCGAGAAAGAAAATGAAACCAGAACTTTTTACAAAGGAAACAACCGCCATTATTTACGGTTATCAGCAGAAAGCCATACAGAGAATGCTTGACTTTGACTATGCATGCGGCAGGAAGACCCCTTCCGTGGCCTGCATAGTGAATCCAAGCCGCGACGGAGTACACAAGGTGTTCTTCGGCAAGGGGGAAATACTTATCCCCATGTACAAGACCATTCGTGCCGCCTGTGCCCATCACCCCAAGGCAGACGTGATGGTGAACTTCGCCTCTTTCAGAAGTGCTTTTGACACCAGCATGGAAGCCCTGCATGAGCCGCAGATACAGACCGTCTGCGTGATTGCCGAGGGCGTGCCAGAACGCCGTGAGAGGATTCTCGCCGCAGAGGCAAAGAAGCTGGACAAGATGGTAATCGGCCCTGCCACGGTGGGCGGTGTAAAGGCAGGCTGCTTCAAGATTGCCAATACCGCCGGTACTTATGACAATATCATTGCCAGCAAGCTGAATCGCCCCGGCAGCGTTGGATTCGTCAGCAAATCCGGCGGACTTTCCAATGAGTGCTACAACATCATTGCCCGCAACACCGACGGCCTTTACGAAGGCATAGCGATTGGCGGCGACGCATATCCTGGCTCTACACTGCTGGATCACATTCTCCGCTATCAGGCCATTCCCGAAGTAAAGATGATTGTCGCACTCGGTGAGATCGGCGGCTCGGAAGAGTATCGCATAGTGGATGCCCTGAAAACAAAGAAGATAACCAAGCCCCTCGTGATCTGGGTGACTGGTACCTGCTCCAAGATGTTCCCGTCAGGAGTGCAGTTCGGCCATGCCGGTGCGAAGGCAGGAGCGGCCAATGAGACCGCCGATGCGAAGAATGCCGCATTGAAGGAAGCCGGAGCATTGGTTCCCAATTCCTTTGACGATTACGGCATTCTCATCAACGAGACATACAAGAAGCTGGTTGCCGACGGAACAATAGTTCCTGCTCCTGAAGTCAAGGCCCCGGTTCTTCCGATGGACTACGAGCAGGCAGTCAAGGAAGGCAAGATCCGCAAGGCAACAACATTCATTGCCACAATATCCAACGAGAAAGGCGATGAGCTGGAATACAATCACGTCAAGATTTCCGACGTGCTGAACTGCGGTCTCGGAATAGGCAATGTGATCGGACTGCTCTGGTTCAAGAAGCAGCTTCCCGCATATTGCTGCAAATTCCTTGAAAACGCACTCATGCTTACGGCGGATCACGGTCCTGCTGTTTCCGGCGCGCACAATGCCATTGTTGCCGCACGTGCGGGCAAGGACATCATTTCCGCCCTCGTTTCCGGCGTGCTTACAATCGGACCTCGTTTCGGAGGTGCTATAGACGGTGCTGCACAGAACTTCAAACGTGCTTATGAGGCCGGCCTTACCCCTGACCAGTTCATAAAGGACATGAAGGCCAAGGGAATAAACATTCCCGGAATCGGACACAAGGTAAAGAGCGTCAACAATCCTGATATGCGTGTGACCAATCTCAAGGCCTTCGTAATGAAGAACTTCAAGGAACACAAGCTGCTGGATTACGCTCTTGAAGTGGAAAAGATAACCACGCAGAAAAAAGGCACACTCATTCTCAACGTGGACGGCTGCATTGGAATCTGCTTCGTGGATATGCTTATGTCCTCCGGCTGCTTTACAAAAGAGGAGATTGACAGCATAATTGACATGGGCTGCCTGAATGCCCTGTTCGTTATCGGACGCTCAATCGGCATATTCGGTCATATATTTGACCAGAAACGCCTGAAACAGCCTCTGTACAGAACTCCATACGACGAAATCGCTTATATGACTGATCTTTGATTACATGCACACAGTGCAGGTAATTAAGGCAATTGTCAANNGGAGCAATTGAGGAATTACTACAATTGCTAATTTCTAATTGATCATTGCTAACTGCGAAAGTCATTCGCCGTAGCGAATGACTTTCGCTTTCTTCCCACAGAAAGCCACGCCGTATCTGATTATGTCCGTTATACCAATCTGCTCAAATTCCGACGCATATTTCTTCTTTTCTATCTGTTCCAAAGCGTTTTTGGCGTGTTTTAGCAGCATTGTGTCTAATTTTTTCTTGTTCTTCCTTATAGCAGGGCTGGCCTTGTAATGCTTCAATTCAAATATTATACCAGGCAGACTGAACCTGCCGTCCGGCTTTGGAAACAGCAGAATGTCAAACCTGCCCTCGCCGGATTCCCTATTGCTCCGGGTATATCCGCCTGTTATTGCGGCAAAAAGTCCCAGCATGAAGTTGTGATAGTCCTTTTCCCTCGTGAAGTCAAAATGACTGCCACAGTTCATTAGATACTTTTGCAACATTTCCCGCAATGTTTCTATGTCTCCTCTCAAAATAGCTCGCCGTAATGCCTTTGCATCTTCCGCCGCGTCGTCATTTCCTATGGAACGCTCAATTATTTCGGAAAAGAATATCTTTTCAAGTTCCTTGTTAGGAATTTTAAGCGTACAGAATGTGTCCCCGTCCAGTATTTCAGTCCTTATGCTTTTCAAATAGCCAGCCTGCAATAAAAGACTGTATGCAAGGTTCTTTTTGCGTTTTATATCTGGGTAAATTATATTCGTTTCAATCTGCTTTGTAATTGTCTTTCCGTCAAGGATTGTTTCCAGCTCGGTTGCATCCTTGCTTCCCAGGTTGTAAATCGTTTCAACCGCAAGGGCATTGCCGGATGTACTTACCCAATAAGGCTGCGGTATGCAGTAATTGTCAACATAGCTTATCAAAGACCAGGGATTGTATATTTCCGTATCACCGAATGTATATCCGTCATACCATTCCCTTACTTCTTCCCTTTTGTCCTCAATGCCGTAGAATTTTAGCATTTCGTCAACCTCACTCTGTGTAAGACCGAAATGCTCACTGAAGGCATTGTTGAAAACCGTGTTTACGCTTACATTGTTCAGGCCGCTGAAAATGCTTTCCTTTGATACCCGTGTTATTCCTGTAAGAATTCCTTTGTAAAGATATGGATTTGTCTTGAACACGTTTACAAGCAGGGCCCGCATGAATACAATCATTTTTTCATAGAAATCCTTTGAATTGCTTTCCCATGCCGTCTGTATTGGCTTGTCATACTCGTCTATAAGGACAATTGCTTTTTGATTGTGATGCTTGTAAAGAAACCGGGTTAGGCATTGCAGGGATATTCCAAAGTCCGCGTCGCTGGCTTTGCCACTTTTAATGCTTGAAAAAAGTTTTTTCTCATCCTTGTCCAGAAATTTGCTTTCTGCCAGGTAGGAATGGCGGCTGAACTCCATTTGTATGTTCAGTCTCATTGCCTTTATGTTGTTTTCAAAAGTCAGATCCTTTATTCCTTTGAAGGAAAGAAAAATCACAGGATATTTGCCCTGTTCCTTCTGATATTTTTCGCCAGCCTGCCAGATTTTCAAATGCCTGAAGTATTTGGAAGTATCCTCATCGGTAAGTCGCCCCACATCAGTAGGGATCTCAAAAAAAGTCTGCAACATTGTCATGGCAAGAGTCTTGCCAAAACGCCGAGGACGCGTGAAGAGTATTACATCTGTTTCGTTTTCAATTATGTCTTTAACAAGTAATGTCTTGTCAACATAGTAGGCTTTTCCCATGTTGGAGAATACGTCTTTTCCAATCGGCATAGGTTTTTTAAGTTTCTGCATTTTAAAGTAATCGTCAATCGGCATATTTATATTATAGGCAAGAATTATGATGTTTGCAATAATCTTGCATACTTATGCCGTGAGTGGAAAAAGTTTTCTGCCAACCGATTATATACAAATTATAGCAGGTCAATGCGACAACGTATTGACGCTTTATCTGATATCCCGCCATAAAAACTCCGTGAGTGTACTTGTACTCACGGAGTTTTCAGTTTGAAGAAAGCTGTTCAAGTCAACCTGCCTGAATAGGCAGGTCGTTCATTAGGGAAAATAATTTTAAAGTTTAGAGGCAAACATCAAAAGGCTGTGCGTCGCGGCGGCGAAAAAAGCGGCGGCGTATATAGTATACTTGCCTTAAAGGCGGCGTATACTATGGAATTAAATTTTAAAACCGAGAGAAAGACAATGAGAAAGGGATTTACATTGATAGAACTATTGGTGGTCGTTCTTATAATGGGCATATTAGCCTCCGTGGCAATGCCACAGTATTTCAAATCGGTTGAAAAATCCAGGACATCCGAGGCAATAGATGCCATTTCCGCCATAGCTTCTGCCCAGGAAAGGAATTATATGCAGAAAGGCTCTTATGCGTCAAATTTGTCAGAACTTGACGTGGGCATAAGCAATCTAAATTACTTTACAGTTGTTTATATACAAAGTGGTAATGCGGACTCTTCAAACATACGTTTGGTTCGCAATACGGCAGCCGGTGCTGGATTAGGATCTTATGCTATTGCCTTAAAAATGCCAAAAACACCAGGAACAGGAGAGAGAAGCTGGAGTTGTTCTCCAGTGTCTGCAGGTTGTTCATCATTTATGCCGATTATAAGGTGAGGATGGCTTTTTTCTTTAGGGAAACACAGATTGAGGAGTTCCTAAAAAAAGCCCTTGCCGAAAGGCTGGGGCTTTTTCAATGAGCAATGAGAAGTTAGCAGTGAGCAATTTAGGATTATTTTATACAAAATCACGCTTTTTTGTATAATATTGTTAAGATTTACAAAATAATGGAGGAGTATCAGATAATTATGAAAAAAATTTTGTTCGCAATAGCTGCCCTTGTCTTTGCAGCCCCGGCATTCGCACAGGAAAATGCTGCTCCCGAGATGACCGAAGCCCAGAAAACGATGTATTTCCTCGGAATGGCCCTTTACAGCCAGGTTCAGAGCTTTGAATTTACCGCTGATGAGCAGGAATACATAACAAAGGGCTTTGCAGATGCGGTAAGACATCAGACCGTGCAGATAGACCCTGCCAAGTACAATCAGGAAGTACAGAAGACACTCGAGGCCAAATATCAGGCCAAGGTTGATGCTGTAAAGAAGGCCGGCAAGGACTTTGTTGCCAAGGAAATGAAGGACAACAAGAAAAAGAAGCCGCAGCAGCTCAAATCCGGCGTTGTCTACATTGAGACGGCAAAAGGAAAGGGCAAATCCCCCAAGGCCGAGGATATAGTCAAGGTGCATTATCACGGCACATTTGCAGATGGCAAGGTGTTTGATTCCTCCGTGGATCGTGGACAGCCGGCGGAATTTCCACTTAACGGCGTAATCCCCTGCTGGACCGAGGGCGTGCAGAAAATGAAGGTCGGCGGAAAGGCCATCCTTCTCTGCCCTGCCGAGACAGCCTACGGCGACAGACAGGTAGGTCCGATCCCCGGTGGTTCTACGCTTAAATTTGAGGTTGAACTGCTTGAAATAGTTGTTCCTCCTGCTGAAGATACGGAAAAAGCCCCGGAAGCCAAATAACAACGCTTCCTGTATCAATACAAAAAAGCCCTGCCTTGTCGCAGGGCTTTTTTACAGGAAAATGAGAAGTTTCCAATGAGCAGTTAGCAATTAGGAAATACTTTGGAAAAATCAAATAAAAATTTAGGAGAGGGGAAAATGCGAATTTTTAAATCCATGGAAGAACTTGTCGGGAAAACTCCTGTTCTGGAATTTGCGAAAATTGCCAAGGAAAGAAAGCTAAAGGCAGGAATCTTTGCGAAGCTGGAATATCTTAACCCTGCCGGAAGCATAAAGGACAGGGCGGCATTGTATATGCTTGACGATGCGGAGCAAAGAGGACTGATCAGGCCTGGTGCGACGATAATTGAGCCTACTTCGGGCAATACAGGGATAGGCCTTGCCGCCATCGGTGCGGCAAGAGGATACAGGGTAAAGATAGTCATGCCATCCACAATGTCCGAGGAACGCCGCATAATGATGTCCGCTTATGGCGCAGATGTTATCCTTTCCGACGGAAAGAAGGGAATGAAGGGTGCGATAATGCTGGCGGAGGAAATTGCCGCTTCAATACCTGGCAGCTTTATTCCGGGACAGTTCACAAATATGGCAAATGCAAAGGCTCATTATGAGACAACAGGGCCGGAAATACTTTCCGCCATGGATGGGAAAATTGATATACTCGTGGCAGGAATTGGCACAGGCGGCACAATATCCGGGGCTGGCAGATTCCTAAAGGAGAATGTTCCTGATATACGGATAATCGGCGTAGAACCGGAGGGATCGCCTTTTTTAAGCCAGGGAATTGCCGGGTCGCATAAGATACAGGGAATTGGTGCTGGATTCTGCCCGGAAATACTGGATAAGTCCGTAATAGACGAGATAATCACAGTTCCAGACGATGAGGCCTATTCTGCCGCGAGATTGTCTGGACGTATCGAGGGCGTGCTTATTGGCATTTCCTCTGGTGCGGCACTATATGCGGCAATCAGTATTGCGGAGAGGCCTGAAAACGCAGGCAGGAACATAGTCTTTATTGCTCCCGACGGCGGGGACAGATATCTTTCCACTGGGCTTTATTNNTTATTGCTCCCGACGGCGGGGACAGATATCTTTCCACTGGGCTTTATTCTGCTGAATGAATTGTGAAATTGCGGAAAAATATGAATAAGACAGTAAATTATTCGGGAATAAAAAACTCGTCGGAATCATTTGTAGAACATCTGTTCAAGGCCCTGTATCCACGTCATATAGGAGATTTTGAACCGGGTATTTCCGAAGAGGAAAAATACGCAAGGGAGATATCACTTGCCCGAAAACATCTCTCGTCCGCATTGGATTATGTTTGTCACGATATGCCGGGGGCAAATCCAGCCAAGGCCGTTCTGGAAAGTTTCATTTCCCGACTGCCTTATGTCAGATCCCTTGTTCAGACGGACATTCAGGCTGCCTACGAGGGAGATCCTGCCGCAAAAAGCTACGACGAGGTTATACTGACATATCCTGCCTTTACGGCTATAACCTCGTATCGTCTGGCACATGAGCTGTATCTGCTCAATGTGCCACTTTTGCCGAGGATAATTACTGAATACGCACATCAGAAGACAGGAATAGACATTCACCCTGGCGCGAGGATAGGGGCATATTTCTTCATTGACCACGGCACGGGAGTTGTGATAGGCGAGACTACTGTAATAGGACAGCATGTAAAGCTGTATCAGCATGTGACACTTGGGGCAAAAAGTTTTGAACTTGGTTCAGACGGAAAACCAGTAAAAGGTATAAAACGACACCCTGAAATTGGAGATTATGCCGTAATTTACGCCGGGGCTACCATTCTTGGCGGAGATACGAAAATCGGTCATCACTGTATCATAGGCGGAAACACATGGATTACACACTCCGTCGAGCCATACAGCAGGATAACGGTTCAGATATACGAGGACAAGGTGGAATGATTTTTTCCGCTTGCTTTTTTATGATAAACATTGCTATAATATATTTGCGGGGTAGAGCAGCCCGGTAGCTCGCAAGGCCCATAACCTTGAGGTCGTAGGTTCAAATCCTGCCCCCGCAACCAAATTTACTTGTCAACCTGGGTTTTTCCTGGGTTTTTTTATTTTATGCTTTGTAGGTTCAAATCCTTTCCGTCCTTTGCTACCGCATTTAATGAATAGCACTACGCCGCATGCGTGCGAGCAGCTCCGTGCGTTCCCGTCCTAAAAACAGCATACTATGCTGTTTTTGCCTTACAGGCCGGACACCACCGCTCCGAGCAATGCTCGGCCTCCAGCCACGCCTCGTATGCATAAAACATAATCAAAAAATCTTTTTTAGCAGTCTGACAAAGGGGTTGACAATTAAGCCAGGATAGGCTATAATATTTTTAGCACTCAAAAGCATTGAGTGCCAGTTTTGGAAAAAGGCATACGGTGTATCATAAAGTCGCAGCCACAATCCAGGGCAAAGATATGAGAGTACTTAGACCGGAAGACGCTAAAAACAGGAAAGAGAAAATACTCAACTGGGTAGTGTTCAACTATGTGAACACTGGACGGCCTGTAAGTTCCGACATAATAACCAAGGAAGGCGGATTCAGTGTTTCCAGTGCGACCATAAGGAATGTGCTAAAGGAGCTTGAAGAGGAAGGATATCTTTTCCAGCCCCACACCTCCGGCGGCAGGATTCCCACGGACAAAGGCTATAGGGCTTATGTGGACAATATTTCCCGTATGCAGAGAATGGCCTCGCAGGAAAAGGAACGTCTTGAACGTGAGTATGAACGCCGCATAGAACAGCTTGACGGCTTTCTTAAACATACGTCAAGAATGCTCTCTGAAATGTCCCAGTGTGCCGGATTCGTAATGAGTGCGGACACGGAGAACGATGCGTTAAAACGGATAGAGCTTGTCAGCCTGGCCTCAAACAGCGTGCTTGTCGTAATTGTACCTCATTCCGGCATAATAAAGAACACGGCCTTCGTTCTTCGCTATCCGATAGATAGGACAATGCTACGTGAGATAGCCGTGGCCCTCAACAGCCGTCTCAGAGGACTTACATTCAGGCAATGCTATGACATAATAAATGGCGAGTTTATGCCTGCGGCACACGACGCAAGGGTTGCGGAACTACTGGGCAAGCTGGCGGACTATCTGCAAAGTTCCATAAGCAATGAGGATGCCCTGTATATGGACGGATTAAGCCGCATTTATTCAAATTTTGAGGACGTAAGCCCGGATGACATGAGGGATCTGGCACGTCTTCTGGAGGAAAAGGAGCGTTTTTCCGGCCTGCTACGCAGACGTTTGCGGGAAAGCAGCCGCCCGGCACTATCCTCCGCCAGCAGCCGCAAGGCAGTTGATGTGACAATAGGTTCAGAAAATAATATAAAGGAATTTAAGAATTTCAGCCTTGTCTCAAGCTCATACCGTATAAACAACAAGACGGTAGGCATGATTGGAATACTCGGATACAAGAGAATGGCATATCCGCGCATGATATCCCTCGTAGAGACAGTCAGCCGCATGATGGAAGACATGCTGGAAGAATGGGACAAGCTGGAGTTTGAAGATTAAAATGAACATGGAAGAAGAATACATGGAAAACCCGGAAGAGGGTCAGGAGCTTCCTGAGGAAGAAATGCAGGAAGCACAGGAAGAATCCGAAGAGGAAACAGAGGATTCCACCGCGGAGACGGAAGAAGCCCCGAAAGGCAAGAAAGGCCTTTTCAGCAGAATGTTTGGCAACTCTGACGAGGAAGGGAACAAGAAAATTGCCGAAATGGAAGCGGAGCTTGAAAAACAGACAAATCTGGCCAAGGAGTATTACAATCAGATGCTTTTGGGCAAGGCCGAATTTGAAAATTACCGCAAACGCATAGAGCGTGAACGTCCTGGCCTTATACAGTACGGCAAGGCGGAGCTTCTTTCCAAAATGCTGCCCATGTATGACATAATGCTTGCGGCAGGCAGGCACCTTGAAACAGTCAATGCCCCCGGTCTTGAAAACACCGTGAAAGGCATGAAGATGATATTCAAGGAATTTGACAAGATTTTTGAATCCGAGGGTGTTCGCCCGATGGAAACAGTGGGCAAGCCTTACGACCCTATGGCGACTGAAATATTAGGCATAGTGGACGGTACGGATGAAAATGACGGCCTTGTTGTGGAAGAACTGCAAAAAGGCTTTTATCTGGGCGAGAAGATACTTAGGCCGGCAAGGGTGAAGATTGCCCGTAAAAAGCCGGAACCCAAGCCTCAGCCCGAAGAGAAAAAGAATGAAGAAAAGGAAGAAACGCCGGAAGGCGAAGAAAAAATCAGCAATTAAATAAGGATTTTAGTATCAATTAAGGAGAAAGACAAAAATGGCAAAAATAATTGGAATAGACCTTGGAACATCAAACACCGCAGCCGCAGTAATGGAAGGCGGCAAAGTTACGATAATTCCGTCGGCTGAGGGGACCAGCCTTGGGGGAAAGGCATTCCCGTCTTATGTGGCATTCGCCAAAGACGGCCAGATGCTCGTAGGCGAACCAGCTCGCCGTCAGGCAGTAGCAAACCCGGATGGCACAATATCCGCCTTCAAGCGCAAAATGGGAACAGATCACAAATATACGGTGGCAGGCAAGGAATTTGCACCGCAGCAGCTTTCCGCATTCCTTTTGCAGAAAGTGAAACGCGACGCGGAGGCATTCCTCGGCGAAAAGGTTGAAAAGGCCGTAATAACCGTTCCTGCCTACTTTAACGACAATCAGAGACAGGCCACCAAGGATGCCGGTACAATCGCCGGACTTGAAGTGGTACGCCTTGTCAACGAGCCTACTGCCGCGGCTCTTGCCTACGGCATAGACAAGGAAGGCAAGGATCAGAAGATAATGGTGTTTGACCTCGGTGGTGGTACACTGGATGTCACCATAATGGAGATGAGCAAGGAAGGCACATTTGATGTCACCAGCACTTCCGGCGACACGCAGCTCGGTGGTACGGATATGGATCGTGCAATCGTCAATTATATTTCTGACGAGTTCCGCAAGGAAAACGGCATTGACCTTCTGAATGATCCTACAGCATCACAGCGCATAAGGGAAGCAGCCGAAAAGGCAAAGATAGAGCTTTCCACCACTATGGAGACGGAAATCAACCTTCCGTTCATCACCGCTGACGCTACAGGCCCGAAACATCTTGCGATAAAGCTGTCCCGTGCGAAATTGGAAGCCCTCGTGGATTCCATTGTACGCAAATGCCAGAAATCCATAGATACAGCGTTGCAGGACGCAAATCTCCGCAGCTCCGACATCAACAGGGTTATTCTCGTAGGCGGACCTACCCGTATGCCCTGCGTGCAGAAATTCGTTGAGGAATACATCGGCAAGAAGATTGAGCGTGGCGTAGACCCGATGGAATGTGTTGCCTCCGGTGCGGCAGTACAGGCGGCAGTCCTTACCGGCGATGTCAAGGACGTCCTTCTGCTTGACGTGACCCCGCTCTCACTCGGCATCGAGACACTGGGCGGAGTAATGACACACATCATTGACAAGAACACCACGATCCCGGTACAGAAAACCCAGATATTCTCCACTGCCGCTGACAATCAGCCTGCCGTGACAATACACGTCCTTCAGGGCGAGAGAGCCATGGCAAATGACAATGTGTCCCTCGGCAAGTTTGACCTGGACGGAATACCTCCAGCACCCCGTGGAGTTCCTCAGATTGAGGTCAAGTTTGACATAGACGCGAACGGCATACTGAGCGTGTCCGCAAAGGATCTCGGCACGAACAAGGAGCAGCATATAACCATCAGCGCTCCGAACAAGCTATCCAAAGAGGACATTGACAAGTACATGAAGCAGGCCGAGGAGTTCGCAGAGGCTGACAAGAAGTACAAGGAGAAGGTTGAAGCAAAGAACGAGGCCGATACTGTCCTTTATACTACGGAAAAGGCTCTCCGCGAACATGGCGACAAGATAAGCCAGGAAGACCGCCTTGCGGTTGACAGAGGCATAAACGAGCTTAAAGAGGCAATGAAGTCCGACGATGTTGAGAAGATCAAGCACGCCAAGGACGAGTTGCTCCGCAATTCACAGAAGCTCGGAGAGGCCGTTTACAAGGCCAGCCAGGAAAAGGCAAAGGCTGACGCTGCTGGAAACGCAGGCACAGCCGGAGCAAAGGCGGATGCCCCCAAGGATGACGTGGTAGACGCTGAAGTTGTTGACGGCGACAAGAAATAACTCCGTATGCAGCAAGGCAGGGCCTTATTTAGATAAGGCTCTGCCTTGGCCTGTAAATGCCAGGAAGTACTAATTTTGTGGAAACGCAGAAAAAGAGCTTTTTCCTGCGTTTCCAATTAGCAGCTAGCAGTGAGAAATTTAGGAAATTCTTTAAAAGACTGGAAACATTGACTTTATCTGTGTTTCCTTAGCAATGAGTAGTAATTAGATTGCTAATCCAATAACGGAAAGGACTATTTCAATGGCGGACTATTACAGACTTTTAGACGTACCCAGGAATGCTTCCAAGGACGAGATCAAATCTGCGTGGAGGAAGCTGGCCAAGAAATACCATCCGGATCTCAATCCAGGAAACAAGGAAGCCGAGGCCAAATTGAAGGAAATCAACGAGGCCTACGAGGTTCTGTCCGATGACAAGAAGAGGCAGATTTATGACCAGTACGGTGAGGAGGCCCTGAAAGGCGGTGCCGGAGCTGGTGGTGCTGGCGGATTCGGCGGTCCATTCGGTGGCGGATTTGGCGGCGGGAACATGGGGGACATCTTTGGAGACCTGTTTGAAAACGTGTTTTCGCAGGGCGGAGGACGTTCCCAGCAGCAGCGTAGCCATAGAGGGTCTGACCTGAAATATGAGACGGAAATCTCGCTTGAAGACGCATTCAAGGGCATAAAGGTCCCTCTTGACGTGGAAAGGACGGAAACCTGCCCGGATTGCAGTGGTACTGGAGCGAAGGACAAGGATTCCGTAAAGCAATGTCCACAATGCCATGGCACAGGCCATGTACAGTACTCGCAGGGATTCTTCTCTTTCCGTCAGCCATGTCCTGCCTGCGGTGGAAGCGGCGAGAAAATAACAGATCCTTGTCCCAAGTGCGGCGGACAGGGACGAGTGCGACGCAAAGCACCCATAACTATCAAGGTTCCGGCAGGCATAGAGGATGGCGGTGTCATGCGTGTGGCAGCCGGAGGCGATGCCGGAATACGCGGCGGCTCTCCAGGCGACCTGTACATACAGATAAACATTCGTCCACATGCACATTTCATACGGGAAAAACGGGATCTNNGACTACTATACGCATCCCGTCCGGAACGCAGTTCGGCAAGATGTTCCGTGTCAAGGGAAAGGGAATGCCCGGCACAGGAGGCCGCCCAAGAGGAGATCTTCTGGTAAAGATACGGGTGGAAATACCTGTGGATCTTACGCCCAGACAGAAGGAGCTGTATACGCAGCTTGCCGCTGCAGAAAATGACGGTGGTACAGTGCAGGAAGATGTACAGTCGACGGCATCGGCAGCTTCCAATGCTGCGAAAAAAGAAGGACTTTTTGACGAGCTGAAAGACATTCTCAAAGGCAAGAAGAAGAAATAATGTCCCAGTTCTACGTCAACCCGGAAGACTTGCGATATCCGGCCTTCCGCCTGGCAGGCGAGGAATCAACCCATTTGAGGAAGGTTCTACGTGCCAGGCCGGGAGACCGGATTAAGATTTTTGACGGCCTTGGCAATTCCTGGAATGGCACAATAAGGGAATTTGGACGGGATTATGCCGAGGGCGAGATAATTGAGGAATTGCCTAAAAAGATACTGCCAGCAAAAATAGCATTGTGTTTCGCAATGACTGCGAGGACTTCGTTTGAAGCAATAATTGAACGCTGCACAGCCGCAGGGGTATGCACATTCCAGCCCATAATAACGGAGCGTACACAGCAGGGCGGCATCGTATCAGACGCAAGGGAATGGGAAAGGCGGCTTGCCCGATTAAGGCAGATAATGATTTCGTCATGCAGGCAATGCGAGCGGGCGGATCTGCCGGAAATCAGGACACCAATGCGATACAGGGACATTGTTCCTGTTTCAAAGGGTATTATAGCATCGTTCGGAGGCATTTCCGTTGATGAATCAGTCGGCAGATTTGCCGTTCAATGCGGAAAAGTGCCGGAATTTTCCATTTTCGTGGGCCCGGAGGGTGGATTTACGCAGGACGAGCTGGAAATTGCGGAAAAAGCCGGAATTCTCAGCGTTTCCCTGGGAAATTACGTTCTTCGGGCGGAAGATGCCAGTTTTTATGCCGTCCTTGCGGCGGTTAATTCAATTGGCAGTTAGCAATGAGCAATTGAGGAAATTCCTCATTTGTATATACAATGTAGGTACTCCCTCGCTACTTGTGGTGAAGCCCGTCCCTTTAGGGCAAAAACGACACAGTGTGTCGTTTTTAGGGCTGCAAGGCACTACGCTGCTCGCTTGCATGTAGTGTAGCGCTATTCATCAAATGCGGTAGCACAAGGATGGAAGAGGGAAAAGCCAGAAAGGGTGAGGGGATTGGAAGTTGAAATATAATATTTGTAATTATTTGTATTGCAATTGTATATACAATGTAGGTGCAATGTGCGTACGATGTATATACAAAATAGATTTGACAAATGAAAATACTGTTCAAGACATTCGGATGCAGGGTAAACCAGATTGAGACGGAAAGCCTGCGTGAGAAAATAATCTCCGACGGAAACAAGGAGACTGACAATGCGGCGGCGGCGGACTGCATTGTCGTAAATTCCTGTTCTGTCACGTCCAAGGCGGACAGGGACGTTCTGGCTTTCATACGCAAAGCCGCCGCCGCAAATAGCCGTTGCCGCATACTGGTTTCCGGCTGTCTGGCACAGCTCGCCCCGCAGAAAATAAAGGCCGTAGCTTCAAATGCGGAAATTTTCCCAAATGCGGACAAGGAGAAAATCGCCTCCGCGGTATGCGGACATGAGATTCCGCAGGATTTCTCATCTGTTTCCGGCTTTTACGGCAGGTCAAGGGCATTTGTTAAGATACAGGACGGCTGCAATCTCAAATGCTCATATTGCCTTGTCAACATGGCACGCAGCCAGCTCAGATCCAAGCCACTTGAATCCGCGATATGCGAAATAAGGCGGCTTATACAGAATGGATTTCCCGAAATAGTCCTTTGCGGCACAAGGCTCGGGTATTATCATTGTCCTGAAACCGGAGCGGACTTGAATGATTTGATGCGTCGTATATTTGAGCTTGAAGGCAATTTCCGCATAAGGTTCTCGTCATTAGAAATAAAGGAAATAACACAGCCTCTGATAGAAACGCTGGCCTCGGGGGGGGATAGATTCTGCGACTACTTCCATCTTCCTTTGCAGAGCGGATGCGACAAGGTGTTGCTGGAAATGCGTCGTCCATATAGCACGGAGGAATACGGGGATATGGTTGCCAGACTGCGTTCTGTCTTTCCAAATGTGGGAATATATGCTGATGTGATTGTCGGATTTCCGTCAGAAACGGATAGGGATTTTGAGGATTCATGCGATTTTATAAGGAAAATCGCACTTTCTGGCCTGCATGTATTCAGTTTCTCGCCTCGTTCCGGCACAATGGCGGCTGAAATGAGACAGG
>LXOW01110215.1_pt1 | contig 17897 bp, 14 predicted proteins | sample 1368591 | NCBI WGS metagenome assembly LXOW01 (sample SAMN04884650, study PRJNA319009) | bovine gut metagenome | isolation source: Cow rumen | host: Bos taurus | place: Italy: Legnaro (PD) | collected 2014-07-09 | reverse complement strand
TTCTCGCCGTCCAGGAAGGTACCGTAAACATTGCCGCCCGCCTGCAGGGCGCTCCGGCACAGGGCGGGGATGTCCGTATAATGGAACTTTACCCGGAAAATGGCCCCCATGGTAGCCTGAACCACCTTGGGATTGAAGACGTCTACGGTATCCGGCGAAGCAAATACGCCGTCCGCGCCGAACCAGTCTGCTATGCGGAGGATGGTGCCCAGATTCCCCGGGTCCCGGATGCCGTCCAGGGCCAGAAAAAGACCGGAAGCAGGCAGAACGGCCGACTCCAGGTCCGCGGGACGCGCCACGATGGCCAGCGCCGGAGAAGGGGAGGAGAGACTGCTCATACGGGCCATGGCGGACTCGCCAATCTCCACGCTGCGATACACTTTCTCTACCCTGAAACCGGAGTTCAGCGCCTCCTGGACCAGTTTTTCGCCTTCTACTACAAAAACACCGTACTGGTCACGGAATTTCTTCTGTGACAAGGACTTGACGTACTTTATTTCGGAGGCAGTAATCATTCGTAGCCCAGCGTCTTGAGCATCGACTCGGCCGTCTGTTCTTCGGCGAAAATGCGGGATACCAGGTTCCCTTCCTTATCCCGGTCGATGAGGATGTGCTTGGGCGAGGGCATGAGGCAGTGCTTGATACCGCCGTAGCCGGAGAGGGCTTCCTGATAGGCGCCGGTGTGGAAGAAACCGATGTACAGGTTTTCCCGGCGGCTGCGGATGGTGGGCAGGAAAATGGCGTTGGCGTGATAATCGGCATTATAGAAATCCTGGCTGTCGCAGGTAAGGCCGCCCAGGAACACGCGCTGGTATTCATCGTTCCACTTGTTGATGGGCAGCAGGATGAAGCGCTGGTTCAGGCCCCAGGTGTCCGGCAGGCAGGTCATGAAGGAATTGTCGATCATGTACCACTTTTCGCGGTCGTTCTGCTGCTTGATATCCAGGATCTTGAAGATGGTGGCACCGCTTTCTCCCACGGTGAAACTGCCGAATTCGGTGAAGATATCCGGCTCCGGAACACCGTAAGCGTTGCATGTGACCTTGATCTGGTTAATGATTTCCTCCACCATGTATTCGTAGTCGAAGTCCTGGGCCAGGGAAGTCTTGTTGGGCAGGCCGCCGCCAATGTTCAGGCTGTCCAGCTCCGGGCAGATGGCCTTGAGTTCACAATACACCTTGACGCACTTGGAAAGTTCGTTCCAGTAATAGGCCGTATCCCGGATGCCCGTATTGATGAAAAAATGCAGCATCTTGAGGTGGAAGTTGGGATAGCGGGCCACCGTGTTCTGGTAGAACTTGAGGATATCCGAGTAGCGGATACCCAGGCGGGAGGTATAGAAGTCAAAGTTGGGCTCTTCTTCCGAGGCGATGCGGATACCCATCATGGTGTCCTCCTCGATGAGGTCTGCCAGGTCTTCGAACTCGTTCTTGTTGTCCAGCACGGGAATGATGTTCTTCCAGCCCTCCTTGCGCAGGGCGGCGATATTCTCAATGTACTGGGGGCGTTTGAAGCCGTTGCAGATGATATACAGTTTATCCTTTTTCACGGAACCGTCCCGCTCCAGCGCCCGGATGAGGTCCAGGTCGTAGGCCGAGGAAGTTTCCAGGTGAATGTCGTTCTTGAGGGCCTCGTGCACCACGAAGGCGAACTGCGAGCTCTTGGTGCAGTAGCTGTAATGGTATGAACCCCGGTAATCGGCCTTGGCCATGGCCACCTTGAACAGACGCTTGGCCCGCTGGATTTGCGACGAAATCTTGGGTAAGTACGTGAGTTTGAGCGGAGTACCGTACTTGTCGATGATTTCCATAAGGTCGATGTCGTTGAACATCAGGTTGCCGTCCACCACCATGAATTCGTCCTGGGGGAAATCGAAGGTCTGGTCAATTAAGTCGATGTATTTGTTTTTCATCCCTCAATAAACTGTATTAAAAAATCACGCAAATATAAGTAAAAAGTATTACTTTTGTAAGAATGAAACGGTGGAAAGTCATATTTCTTTGCATTTGTGCGGTAATGGCGGGCGCATGCAGCACTACCCGTTCGCTCAAAGACGGAGAATATCTCCTCCGGAAAAACAAAGTAAAGGTGGACGATTCCTCTTTCGACGCCGGCAGCCTCATGTCCTACGTTGCCCAAAAGCCCAACTCGTATCTGCTGGGCGTAAACCCGCTTCTGTCCGTTTATAACTGGGGCGGTGACGGACAAAGCAAAATGGGCAAATTCCTGCAGAGCGTTGGCGTAGAACCCATCGTCTATGATCCCTCGCTGGTGGATAAAAGCATCAACAATATTGCGAACCACCTGCATTACATAGGCTATTATGGCTCCCAGGTAGAAAGCCAGGTGCAGGTTAAAGGCCGGAAGGTTTACGTAAATTACTACGTGGCCCTGGGCAAGCGATACACCATCAGTTCCATTGATTATGTGCTCCCGGAATATGGAACCATCAAGCAGGAATTCATGGAAGACCTGCCCCACAGCAAGGTTGCGGTAGGGGACTATCTGGCAGAATCGGACCTGGAGAAGGAAGCGGAACGCAGCGCCCTGATGTTCCGCAACATTGGATATTACGGTCTCACCAAAAGTTATTATATCTTTGACGCGGACACTCTTGCGCACGACGGTACGGCCAAACTGACCTACAGCCTCCGCGACTACGCCCTGGGAGACCCTGTTTCCACCGCCAAGCCGCACCAGAAATTCACGCTGAGAAAGGTGAATATCTCGCACCCGGAAAGGCTGAAAATCCGCCGACGCACGCTGCAGAACATGAACACCCTGCGTCCCGGTCAGCTCTACAGCGAACAGGAGGTAAACACCACCTATACGCGCCTGGCCAACCTGGGCATGCTTTCCGGCGTAAACGTGAACATAGAGCCCACATCGGACAAAACCGTAGATGCGGACATCACCCTGCGAAATTCCCGCCTGCAGGCCATCAAGGCGGACCTGGAAGGCTCCTTCAACTCCACGGGCCTGTTCGGCATCTCGCCCCAGATCAACTACTACCACAAGAACATTTTCCATGGGGGAGAGCGCCTGAACGTGGGTGTCAAGGGTAACTTCCAGTTTAAGCCCGGGTCCAGCGCCTATTCCACGGAAGTGGGTGTCACCACCTCCATCCGTTTCCCGCAGTTTATTGGACTGCCTAACCGGGTGTTCAAAGGCACGAACATCCCCACGACGGACGTTTCCCTGGCCTTTACCTACCAGGACCGGCCGGAATTCCGCCGTACCCTCATTTCCACCGCATTAACGTATAACGGACGCGTGGGGCAGAACTTCTTTTACCAGTTCTCGCTGTTCCGCCTCAACGTCGCCCGCTTATTCAATATCCAGCCTGAGTTCCTGGCCAAAATCATCCTGGCCAACCCCTTCATCATGAACGCCTATAGTGGCCGCTTCGACCACGGTATCAGCGGTACCATCTATTACACCACCAATTCCTCCGCAGTACCGCTCACGCCATACCATTATGTGCGCTTCAGCATGGACCTCTCCGGCAATTTCCTCAGTTTGTTCAACAAGTTCATGCCCGTGGACGAGGACGGCCAGCACACCATCTGGTCCACGCCTTATGCCCAATATGCACGTGCCGAAGTCAATCTGGGCAAGACCTTCCGTTTTGGCGGCGACAACGAGCACGCCATCGCGCTGCACCTGATGGCCGGTGCCGGATATGGCTACGGCAACTCCAACACGCTGACGGTAGAAAAGCAGTTCTATTGCGGCGGATCATCGTCCATGCGCGGCTGGCAGGCCCGTACGCTGGGTCCCGGCAACTCCCAACCGCTCACCCTCTTTTCCATCCCTACTCAGATTGGCGAAATGAAACTGGAGGCCAATGTGGAGTATCGTTTCCCCATTATCTGGAAATTGGAGGGCGCACTCTTTGCCGATGCCGGCAACATCTGGAACCTGCCCCATCCTGACATGGAGGATTTCACGGAAGAAAATGATATCCTGGGGCTGTTTGACATTAAGAAACTGGGCACGTCCATCGGTCTGGACTGGGGCCTGGGAATCCGCGTAAACCTGGGCTTCCTCCTAATCCGTGTAGACGGTGGTTTCCGCTTGCACGATCCCGCCCGCGCGGAGGGCGACCGCTGGGTCCCCGTCCGCGAGTGGTTCCCTAAAAATTACGCGATCCATTTTGGCGTAGGTTATCCGTTCTAGCGAACGAAAAATACCACACTATTCAACCTTTGGGATAATATTTGGGCCAACAGGCCTCCAGATAGGCTCGCAACACGTTTTCGTGCTTGTTGGGCTGCGGTTCGTAGAACACGGTGCCGCGGAGGGCGTCCGGCATGAACTCCATATCGGCAAAATGCCCGGGATAGTCGTGAGCATACTTGTAGCCGTCGCTGTAGCCCAGTTCCTCCATAAGTTGGGTGGGTGCATTGCGGATGGCGAGGGGGACCGGCAGATTGCCCGTTTCCCGCACCTTGGCCAGCGCATTTTCCAGGGCCATGTAGGAGCCGTTGCTCTTGGGGGACGATGCCAGATACACCGTTGTTTCCGCCAGCGGAATCCGGCCTTCCGGCATCCCGATCTTGCTCACCACCTCAAAGCAGGCGTTGGCGAGCAGCAGGGCATTGGGATTCGCGAGCCCTATATCCTCGGAAGCACTCAAGCAGAGCCGGCGGGCAATGAACAGCGGATCCTCACCGCCGTCAATCATGCGCGCCAGGTAGTAAATGGCCGCATTAGGGTCGCTCCCGCGAATACTCTTGATAAAGGCCGATATAATATCGTAGTGCATTTCGCCATCTTTGTCATAGATGGCCATATTTTCCTGCACGGAAGCCGTTACGGAAGCATTGTCGATGACGATAGGGGATTGACCGCTCAAAGCATCTACCACCAATTCCAGCACATTGAGCAGTTTGCGGGCATCGCCACCGCTGTAACGCATGAGCGCTTCGCTCTCCCGGACCTGGATATCCTTCTCTTTCAGCAGGACATCGTCCTTAAGTGCCCGTTCCAATAACGTCTGTAAATCGCTTTTCTCCAACGACTTAAGTACAAACACTTGGCAACGAGAGAGCAGGGGAGTGATTACCTCGAAAGAGGGGTTTTCCGTGGTGGCGCCAATCAGGACGATGGTGCCATTTTCCACCGCGCCCAGCAGGGCGTCCTGCTGCGCTTTATTGAAACGGTGAATTTCGTCGATAAAGAGGATGGGAGCGCCTTTTTGCTGAAAGAGGGAGTTGCCCCGCGCTTTCTCAAATACCTCCCGGACATCCTTTACCCCGGCCGTTACAGCCGAAAGCGTATAGAAATCGCGGTCCAGCGTTTCTGCAATAATATGTGCCAGGGTGGTTTTTCCCACGCCCGGAGGCCCCCAGAGGATGAAAGAGCTCAGGTTGCCGCTCTCGATCATCTTTCTCAGGATACAGCCTTCTCCTACCAGATGCCGCTGACCCACATACTGGGCCAGGGTCCGGGGACGCATACGCTCCGGAAGGGGAGGGAGCAGGGTAGAAGATGCACTCATAACTTAAATCGATTTACCAAATACGCGGCGACGGCGCTTGAAGTCCTTCTGGTATAGGTTCCAGATATTCTGTACGGAAACATTGGTTTCCATCTCCGCATTGGACTCGCCGTATTTGAAGCCGCCGGCAATCATTTTGGGAATTAGATCGTTGAACAGAATGGCATGGACACCCCGGTTCCGGTACTCCGGATCCACGGCGATGAGCATCAGCTCTACAGCATCTTCATGCTTGATATAGAGGGATTTAAGGATATGCCACCAGCCCAGCGGGAAAAGGTAGCCATTGCCTTTTTTCACGGCATGGGCGATGGAAGGCATATTGAGGGCCATGGCCACCAACTTGCCTTCTGCATCTTCCACCAGGGTAATATACCGCATGTTCATTATGCCCAAAAAAGTATCTACATACTGGTCAATCACTTCTGTGGGAAACACCGTGAAATCGAACAGTTGGGAATAGGTCCGGTTCACCAGGTCAAAGAGTTTGCGGCCGTATTGCTCTTTTTTGACATCCCGCTTGGTAATCTTACGGACATGCAGGTTGTAGCGCTCAGAAACAATTTTAGCGGCCTTTACGACCTTTTCCGGAACCTGATCCGGCACGTAAATGCGATATTCAAGCCAATCGTTGATTTTTTCCATGCCCAGTGCCTCAAAATGCGCCCCATAATAAGGGTAGTTGTACTTGAGCATGAAAGAGGAGATATCGTCAAAGCCTTCTACCACGCACCCTTCGTTGTCAAAATCCGTAAAACCCAGGGGACCGGCGATGGTGGTCATGCCGTTTTCCTTGCCAAAAGCGATGACGGCGTCCACCAGAGCCTTGGAGACTTCCTTATCGTCAATGAAATCCGCCCAGCCAAAGCGAACCTCGGCATGGTTCCAGTTCCGGTTGGCAATCTGGTTGATAATGGCGGCGATACGCCCGACTACTTTATCATCTTTGTATGCCAGGAACAAACGGGTGAGGGAATATTTGCCCATGGCGTTCTGCTGCGGATCTAAGGTAGCTATCTCGTCCGCGTAAATATTGGGAACGTAATACGGGCAATCCTTATACAGTTGCAGGGGGAACTTCACAAAAATTTTGAGGTCCTCCTTGCTTGCAACCGTTTTAATGACAACAGACATGGTTTAGGTTTTATTCTAACTTACAAATATAGCCAATTTTTGCCACATAAAAAACGCAGTGCCTAAAAGACACTGCGTAAAAGTAGGGGAGGGAATAGCTCCTTATGATGCCTTCGGAGAAAGGACGAAGCTCACCGTACCCTGGTAAGTTTTACCGGATTTATTGCTTATCTCTGTATTCAGCGTAAGCATGATCTGGTTGTTACCCAGACCCGGATTCAGGTTGAAGTTGCCCGTGGCGCTACCGGAGAGGACTTCCACGCCGTTAGAGCCAGTCAGCTCATAGGAAAGATGTCCATTCTCGGAGATGGTGATGGGACCGGCAACAGGCATCCGAACCGGAGAGCCAGTAAAGGTAATCTCAATGGTCTTAGACATGGTGAAGTTGATTTCACTCACCACATAACCGGCAAAATCCTCATCTTTGAGGTCTACGTTGGCCTTGCTTTCCAGTTCTTTCAGGATGGCAGGGATGTCGCAGCCGTTCTTCACAACGCCTACGCTGCTCTTGCCGTCAAAGTTAACGGAAATGTCGGTTTTATCAACATTCCAAGCACGGGCGATGGTGGTATAGAAGTCATTGGCCGGATATTTATCGGCCTCATTATAGGTAACTACGACGTTTTCTTTACCCAAATTGATGGTAACCTGGTTGCCGGTAATGGTGATGGTGCCTTCCACGGCGCCTTTAAGCGTGTACACATTGTTGTTCACGGTATAGGTACCATGCAAGAAGGACACAGGGGTTTCGGCTTTTACAGCAGTAGGTGCACCTTGTAGAACAGTCTGATGGCAAATGATATAACGGCCACTCTCGGTGAACTCGATGAATTCGATACCAGGATTGGAACTGGAATTTTTATCCAAAAGAAGCTTTTTGGCCTCAGCGGTATACTTGGCAGCAGGAAGGACAACAGCACTGCCACTATCACTACCACCCTTGTTGCAGGAAGCGGAGAGCACCAGGGCTGCAGCCGCTGCACAGAAAAGAAGTACTTTTTTCATGCTTATAAACTTTTAACTATTTGATAATCAATTAGAAAATACGAATGAAAATGTTCACTTTCACAACCGGAAGAACAGGGATACTGCTAATGGTGTTGATAATGCCGTTATCCTTGTTATCAAGCATTTCGCTGGTGAACACAACCGGCTTTCCGGCATCCGAGAGGGTGTAGTCATAGGACTGGAGTTTGGGGTTGCCGGCATAAACAATACCCAGGTCTACCGTGGTGCTGACGCGCTTGTCAGAGCGGAGGCCGCGGCCAAAACCGATACCGAAGTACGGACGGACCGTCCAGTAGGACAGATCTGCCTTGATGTGACCTTCCTTGTCCGAAGAAATGCGGGTTTGGGGGTTATTGTTGTTCAGTTGAAGGTAATAGCTGGCATATTCATCCGCTTTGAGTACTTTGGAAGCGTCTACATCTACAGCAATGAGCTTAGGATCTGCGAAATACAAACCCACGGTGAAGTGGAACGAGGTGTTTTTGCCCGGGAAAATATCGAGCAGGAGATTTCCGCTCAAAGAATTGAGGGAAGCTACGGCCGAAATGTTGTTACGGAGCTGACGCGTATTCCCGTTAATGTCAATGGTCTCCGGAATGGCTTTGATGGAGGAACCGTTAATGGGAATATACGGAAGCATCATGGCAATACCGGCATGGAGTTGCAAGTACGGGGTAATGGTTGTGATGGCTTCTGCACCGATACCGTCAAAACCGATGGTAGGGGCAACAGCTAAATGGTTAAAAATTTGCTTGTCTTCCTGTGCACGGACGCTAAAAACCGATATAGCGAGCAGCGCAGTTAAAATTGCGAAAGTTTTTTTCATAGGACCTAATTGTTTTAATCGTACAAATGTACGAAAAATTTTGCATTATCCTCGTGTAATTCTATCAAAATGTGCAAAATTCGCGATTCTCAGCGGGAAAATCCCCTATCTTTGTTGTTACACAATTTATATTATGTTAACTTGCGGATATAAAAAGTTTCCCCTACCTTTGTATGGCAAATAAAAAGACATGTCCAAGAAAAGAATCGACTTACTGCTGGAAAACGTCCTCATCGAATCGGTGGCGGCGGAAGGCAAAGCGCTCACCCATGTGGACGGCATGGTGGTTTTCGTAGATTTCGCCGTGCCCGGAGACCTGGTGGATATCCAGGTTTACAAAAAGAAGAAAAATTACATGGAAGGCTTCATCAAACGCATTGTGAAGCCCTCGGAGCATCGTTTGGAGCCTTTCTGCCAGCATTTTGGCGTCTGTGGCGGTTGTCGATGGCAGCCTTTGCCCTATACTATGCAGCTGGAAGCCAAACGCCAGCAAGTGGAAGATCAACTGGTGCGTATAGGCCATCTGGAGGTGCCTGAAATCAGGCCCACACTCCCCTCCGAACGCATCCAATATTATCGTAACAAGCTGGAATTCAGCGCTTCCGACAAACGTTGGCTACTCCGGGACGAGGATCCCGCCGCCGTTCCCGAGGAAGATCGCATGGGTCTGGGCTTCCACGTGGGCAAATTCTTCGACAAAGTCCTGGACATCAAAGAATGCCATCTGCAGCCGGAGCCCAGTAATGCTATCCGCCTGTTTATCAAGCAGTTCTGCATAGAGAATGGGTACGAATTCTACAATATCCGGGAAAATCACGGCTTCTTCCGCAATATGTTCGTCCGTACTACGGAAAAAGGCGAAGTCATGCTCATCCTGATCTTCGCCCAGGAGGACGAAGCCCGCAGAAAAGCCCTTCTGGATGCCCTGATTGCCCATTTTCCGCAAATCAGCAGCCTCTATTACGTGATTAACGAGAAGCTCAACGACTCCATTTCCGACCAATCCCCCATCCTCTATTACGGAAACGAGGCCATTTACGAGGAAATGGAAGGTTTGCGCTTTAAAATCGGCCCTAAATCCTTTTATCAGACCAATTCCATGCAGGCATACCGTCTGTATAGCGTAGCGCGCGAATTCGCCGCCCTGACGGGCCAGGAGGTGGTTTATGACCTGTACACCGGCACCGGCACCATCGCCCAGTTCGTGAGCCGGAAGGCTTCCAAAGTGGTGGGTATCGAGTACGTTCCCGAGGCCATCGAGGATGCCAAGTTCAACGCAGCGGCCAACGGCATCGACAACTGCACGTTCTTTGCCGGCGACATGAAGGACGTCCTGAACGAAAAATTCATCCAAAAGCACGGAAAACCGGATGTCATCATCCTGGACCCGCCCCGTGCAGGCATTCACCCGGACGTGGCCGATGTTATCCTCAAAGCCGCTCCGCAGCGCATGGTCTATGTGAGTTGCAATCCGGCCTCCCAGGCGCGTGATTTGGCGATTTTATGCCGAGATTACCGCATTACGGCCGTGCAGCCGGTAGACATGTTCCCGCACACCATGCACGTAGAAAACGTGGTGGCCCTGGAAAGAAAAGCCCAGTAAATTTAATTGACGCGAAGATGCGCCCGCAGGATTTCCTCGCGGGCGTCTTCGTAGCGTACCCGCGCCTCCAGCGTGTGCTCCCCTGCCGGTAATTCCAGCTGTGTGCCGCTCAGGGGTTTCCCATCCAGCCTCCAGGTGAGCGTACTGAAACGGGTATTTTCCGGCATAAGTACCTGTAGATCAATCGACTCCCCTGCTTTTAGCGCGCCCGGAGGCAAGGCGATACAGGCATAACCCATTTCTGCCAGATTCTCTGCCGGGACCTCTTCCAGCCGCAGTTGCAGCATCAGGTCCATGTAAAAGCCGGCCTTCTTTTGATACAAGGGCTTCCAGGCCGAATTTTCCAAACTAAACGGAGTATAGTAACTGTTACCCTCTTCCCCTGGATAGACAACGGTAATCGGCTGGTTTTCGCCGATTTCCTGAAAACCATAACCCACATAGACATCCAGACCTTCCGGAATGCGGAAATCTTCCTCCAGCGGGATGGAAACAGGCGCATACTCCCCTATTTCCGGCGTTCCGGCATCCTGGTTCAGCCGTCGCTCGCTGGCTACATCCACCGTAACATACAGATTACCAAGTGTTTCCGGATTAATCGCATAAGGGAAACACACTACTTCCGCCAACCTGCGACCCACAAACAGAGCCAACTCTTCTGCCGAATAGCGGACGGCGACCATCAGCGGTTCCTTACCCTCCTGCGCATAGTAACCGCTGCTTCTGGAAGGGTCATAGGTATAAAAGAGCGTACTGGCCGCCGCGTCGTTCTTAACAAGGAGAAGATACTCGCACAGCAGTTGGGCATGGGCAAAATCCGTTTCCCGCTCCAGGGTGCGATACCCCGGCTTGGAAACGTTCACGAGCCAGCGGGAGGCGGTCATGTCTTCAACATCCATCTGGAAATAGCCGTACATATCGCTGAAACCCGTCCCGGCAACCTCTTCATCGGCCCATAATTGTATTAATGCATTGGACACCGGAGCACCCGTAGGGCCCAGCACCAAACCACTATAGACGTGCTCCCCACTATTCAGTACGCGGAAGCGGATTCCTTCTTCTTCCAGGTCGATACAGTTGAAAGCCAGTGTCCCAGCCTTTTCTGCCCAGTCTTCCGGCAGGAAACCGTGTACATCGCCCACGCCCGGAAACAGCAAGGTGGCCGGATTGGGCGAAGTAGCATTGTAATTATGGGGATCCAAAGGAGGCACAACGTAGCAACAGGGATGTCTCCCATAGGCATTCACCCGGTTGTCGGTACGCCAATCGGTCCAGTAATAGGAGGCCGGATGGCCGCCGATATCCCGTTCTGAGCAGTCTACGTGGTACACCAGCAGCCCCTGGGGCAGGGCTTCGTAATAGAAGCACTCCCCTTCCGTACTCGTAGCGCTCACGGCTGCTTCTCCGAAACGTAGTTGCATCCAGCCTTCCTGCAAGGGGACCAGTTCTTCCGGAGTCATCCACCCAATCAGCATTTTTTCCAGCGCAAGCAGTTGCGGGGGCGCATCACCCTGCTTGTTATAGAGCCCGTCGGCCATCACCGAAAACTGATACATTCCCCCTGTGAGGCCGTTTTTTGCGCCATCGGTGTCATATAGGTCCGGCAGGCCCAAGGCATGGCCCATCTCATGGATGACTGGGCCCATTCCTACCGCCTGCGTACCTTCCGTCCCCCGCAGTTCAGAGGTGCAGAAATAATAGCCCAGGCCCATCCCGTCGAAACGGGCGTCAAGCACCTCCTGGTCTTTGCATGTCCGGACATCGGCATGATGCGCCCAAATGGCGTCCGCCTGGGCGCCAACGGCCTGGTCGTAGCCGGCATAAATGAAGAACACCAGGTCCAGGATGCCGTCCTCGTCGACATCATAGGAGGCGAAGTCCACCTCTTCATCCAGCTGCCCACAGGCCTCAAAGAGGGCCCGTTCCGGGGCGATATCGCCCAGCCGTTCCCCATTTTCCATACGGTCCTTGCCATAGGCCACCATGGGCTTTTCCAGCAGTATCGGCCCGTAAACGTCAAAAACGGGGCTGAAACGGCCTCCGGAGTTTTCTTTGAAGTACGTGTTTACCTGCGTGTTCAAAAGCTCGGAGAAAAGGGTTTCAGGTTCCTCCAGGGTAAAACGGATGTTGCGGAATTCCACCAGGACGGTGAAAATATGCGGCTCTCCTTCCGGAAGCAGCGCCTGCTGGGACGATTGTCCCCGCCCCAGAACGCTTTCCAGCAGTAATAACCCTATGAGCAACCAGCGTTTCATTTACTGTTCAACTACAAAAAAGGTTTGGTCGCTCTCCTTGAGCCACACTTTCTCATCCTTTACTTGAATGACTTGCAGACGATACGGGATGCAAACGCGGGTGAACCCCTGCTCCGTTTCCAGGTAGATGGCCTGAAACTCCATCCCCTTCTCCAGGGGACGCGGGAGACCGCTCAGGCTGATTACCCTTGCCCGGGCAGGCTGTATCATGCGCAAATTCTGCCAACTGCCACCATAACGCATGATACCCAGCTGCCAGCCGTCCCGCAGAACCACGTTTCCCCCGGGGACACCGTAGGCGCCCGGCTCTTCAATCTGCAAAATGGGATCTTCTTCCACTACCTCGGGAACCGGTTCCTCTCCGCCATCTATATGCGGGATCTTCTCCCTGCAGGAAAGGAGGAAAAACACGGCCGCAAAAAGGCACAAAAAGGTTGATGAGAAAAAACTTCGCATCTTTTTTGGTTCCAGTACTCCACAAATATACGCAAAAATCACTAATTTTGCGCAGCAAAAATGGAACGATAATGCTTGTACAGATACTTTTGCTTCTCGTAGGGTTGGCTTTGGTCGTTTTCGGGGCCGATTATCTGGTGGATGGCGCTTCGGCCATCGCCCGCCGTTTCGGTCTCAGCGAATTCATCATCGGCCTTACCATCGTGGGAATGGGAACATCGGCACCGGAAATGGTGGTGAGCTTTATTGGCGCGGCGCAGGGCAACGCAGACATCGCCTTGGGTAACGTCGTGGGCTCCAACATTTTCAATACGCTGCTCATCCTGGGCCTCACTGCCCTTATCCTCCCCATGAATATTACCCGGGAGAACCGGAAAAAAGACATTCCCGTCAACATCCTTATCACCGTACTGCTTATTGTGCTGGGCCAGGAACTCACCTTCTTTGGCTTCGGGACAGACGGACTCAGCCGTTTAGACGGTGCCATCCTCGTAGCCCTGTTTATCGCCTATATGTGGTCTTCCTTTGCGCAGAAATCGGAAGAAGCGCCGCAGGAAAGCGATGTCAAGCCCATCAAACCGTGGCTAGCCGTCATCATGATTCTGGGCGGTCTGGGCGGCCTTATGGCGGGCGGCAACCTGTTTGTGAATTCCGCCACCGCTATTGCCCATGCGCTGGGCGTGAGCGACAAATTCATCGCCATTACCATCCTGGCCGGCGGCACTTCCATGCCGGAACTGGCCACCTGCGTGGCTGCAGCCATCAAAAAGAAGGGCCAGCTGGCGCTGGGCAATATCATCGGCTCCAACGTATTCAACATCCTGCTCATCCTGGGCGGCAGTGCGCTCATCCATCCCCTTTCGTTCACCGATATCACCTACGTGGATTTAGGCGCCTTGCTTGCCAGCGCCCTGGTGCTGTTTACATCCTGCCATGTAGGACAAAAAAACAGACTGGACCGGTTGGACGGCAGTCTGTTCCTTCTAATCTGGGCGGCCTATATGGCCTGGCTCATTGTTCATCTGTAAGCTGTTCCTTCGACAGGACCGGATTGCTGTAAATGTGCAGGAAAATATCCTTGAGCTCGTGTTTGTTCAGGGAAGGTTCCACCATGAGCAGGCGCTGGGCGATGTAGGACTTGAAGGTCTCCAGGTCCTCCGCAGTATACTGGTCTGCGTATTTTTTATCGCCATTGACCAAGTCATAGGCCATGTAATTGGTTTTCCAGAGTTTGTAGCCACCGATAATCCTGCGGTCCACCACGTGGCGGATAAGCTGGTAGCGATCGTTTTTATCGCAGTTGGCGGCAGCGCTGATTTCCTCTTCCGTGAGCGGGTCCAGCACATTCAGGTGCACGCGCCCTTTATACTGCTTGATACCCATCATGATGCTCTCCAGGTCCTCCGTCTCCCCTTTCACGTACTTCTGGGTGCGGGAAATGAGCAGTTCGCGGGCCTTCATGATGTCACAAGGCTCATATTCGTACGAGATGCTCATGGGGATGATGTTCAGATCCATGAAATTCTGGACGAAATCGCCCTTTCCGCTCATGTCCAGCATCTTCAGGAGGCCTTGCTCTGTGGTATCCAGACCGTCTTTGGTACGGCCCTGGCGCTGGGCAATCCAGACGGAGGCGGTACCGGAAGTAATGGTTTCGCGGATATAGCGGCTAAGCAGTTGGGACGACAGGTACAGTTCACGGGCGGAAATGCCACGGATGACCTTGATCATGCGGTTGGAACGCAGAAGCAATTCCACCGACTTGACCTTCAGAAGGTTATCACCCACGCAAATTTGCGTTTCCGGCAGGTGGAAACGCTGCAAGGTAATCTGCGTAAGGGCCGGATCCAGGATGATATCCCTGTGATTGGACATGGCCAGATACTTCCTGTCCATGTTTTTCAGTTTATCAAAGCCCTCAAAGGTGTACTCCTTCATGCTGGTGTCCACAATCCAATTGATGGCTTTGTTCATGACGATGCCCTGGAAGTCATCCACGGTGTGGATGCTACGCAATAATTCTCCCAGGAAGCCTTCCGGTTTATCCGGGAAGATGAATTTGGACACCCATTTGGTATTGGGATGATTGGAAACTCTCGCTAGCGCGGCCGATGCTTCTTCGTCGGTGAAGGGAGCTATATCGGAAAATTCGGTCAGATCCATATATCGTTGTTTATCTGCTCTACAAAACTACAAAAAATAATCCAATAAACCTATCTCCGTTCCAACAAAGAGCTGTCTCCATAGCTCAGGAAACGAAAATCGTGCTGGAGCGCATAGTCATAAATGGTTCGCCAATCGCCTTGTACAAAGGCCGATACGAGCAAAATCAGTGTGCTCTCCGGCTGGTGGAAATTGGTCACCAGTTTATCGACAATTCGGAAACGGAAACCCGGGACGATGATAATGCGCGTGCCGCCCACCAGGTTTTCCAGCCCTTCGCGGTCCAGGTAGTGGATCAGGGCCTCCAGGGCCTCTTCGGTGCTATACGGGTATTCGCGGGTATAAGGCGCCCACTGCTCCACATCGGCAGGAGAACCGCTTTCCAGGCAACTCACGCCCATATAATAGAGGGATTCCAGCGTACGGACCGAGGTGGTACCGACGGCTACAACGGGCGTATTGCCAGCCTTCAGTCGCTGCAGGAGCTCTTTGGAGACCACAAACGGCTCCCGATGCATGGGATGTTCGCTCACCAGGGAACTCTTAACGGGCAAAAAAGTGCCAGCGCCCACGTGCAGGCACACCGTACGGGTTTCAATCCCCTTCTTCCGGATGCGCTCAAGCACATCCTCCGTAAAATGCAGGCCGGCCGTAGGAGCCGCTACAGAGCCTCGGATATGCGCGTATAAGGTTTGGTACCTTTCCGTGTCGATCTGCTCGGATTCGCGGTTTAAATAGGGCGGAATGGGCACGGTACCGGCCATTTCCAGAACACGGGAGAACGGAGCGCCTCCCTTCCAGGTAAAACGCACCACGCCTGTCTGGCCGTCCCGCTGCTCCAGATGGGCTTCCAGGCACAGGGAAGCAATATCGGCCTTGTTTTCGGGATTATAAAGGTGCAATACGTCCGATTTCCACTTTTTGGCATTGCCGATTACGCATTTCCAGGACGTAGTTTCGGTAGCTGCAAAGGCTGTATTGTATTCTACGGGCTGTACGGGCTCCAGGCAGAAGATTTCGATGTGAGCGCCGGTTTCGCGCTCAAAATGCAGACGCGCGGGAACCACTTTGGTATCGTTGAATACCATGAGCGCGCCATTCGGCAACAACTCCGGCAATTGACGGAACACATATTCGTTTACCGTTCCATCTTTATAATGTAAGAGTTTGGACGCATCACGTTCCGGAAGGGGGTATTTCGCTATTCTAGCATCTTCCAGGCCATAATTATAGTCCTCAATATGTATTTCTGGTATCATCAGATTTGTAAATTTCGTGCAAAGGTACAGCAATTCTCGCAAATAGGGAAATCTCACGAAAAATAAATATTTCGCACTCGACAAGTTTACAAAAATGAAATTCAATTTTGGCAAATTTACGTTCCGATTGTGAAAATCAGTCAATCTTGTTACACGCCTGCTAAACCACCTGCTAAAACCACATAAGAAAATCTTATACAATGTTTTAGCAAATCTGTACTTGTCGTATTTTCAATACTTTATATTATTTAACTAAAGCATAGCACAAGGATACGAATATCTGTATCGTCAGTCGGAGGCTCAAAGGGACTATCCAAACGCAATTATTTATACTATCATTTATAATTAATACATTATAAATCAAATAATATTTAAAAATAACCAGCAGTAATACTTTAGATAGATTTCTGCTATTTTCACACTTGTATCCATCACCTCCCCTATTCCACTGTTTGCATTTTTGAAATAACTTGTTTAACTTTGTAAAAGCAAAGTTTAGAAAAATGAATCGTCGTCTTTTACAGTTTTTGCAGGCCGAAAATCTCACGCAAACGCAATTTGCGGACACGCTCTCCGTCGCGCGCGGAAGTGTCTCCCATATTCTGGCCGGACGCAACAAACCCGGCTACGATTTTCTGGAAAGTTTGCTGCTCCACTTCCCTCGCCTGAACCTGGAATGGCTCCTTACCGGCAAAGGCCGGATGTATCGGGACGTTTCCCCGGAGGAAAACCAGGATCCCGCGCAGTTGGAGCTCTTCTCCCTGCCCGTACAGACGGAACCACGCAAACTGGAGAAGATTATAGTCTATTACGACGACAATACCTTTCAGGAATTCCGCGCTTCCGAATAATTTTGCTATTTTTGTAGCATGAGAAAGAAAAAATCACTCGCCCTGGAGGTCGCGGGACTCAATTTCACGAATCCTGTGGGCTTGTTACAGGGTGCAGAAGGGCTCAGAAAGTGCCCCCTATGGGCTCCTAAGGCCGGTTTTATCGTCGCAACACCCCCTTGGGACAACCTCATCGACTGGATCACAAAATTACAGGATTTCACGCAGCAGAGCATCATCGCCGTCAACCTCCGGTCAGACATAGTCCGCTCTTTCTCCCTGCTGTACGACTTCGCACATTTTATTATAATAGACCCGGATTCCAACAACGGCATCCGCTCTGCAGATATATCCGATATTACGGAACTGATTGACGAAATTGTCAGTCTGCGTCTGTGCTATGAGCGATACACCCCTATCTTTTTACGGCTTACCAATGCGGAAACCCCGGACGAGCTTCATCCGTTGTGCAACTATGCCCGCATGTCCGGTCTGGACGGCCTGGTGGCGCCGGATCCGGCAAGGGTGCGCATGACGCTGGAAGAATGCCAGCACCGCATGCCCGTCATCGGCGTTGCACAAAACGCGGAAGAGGCCCTGCAGGAGCTTCAGGACGGCGCTTCGCTGGTGCAGACGGAACTGGGCTCGCTGGCCCTCAGAAAATTGCTCAGAACGCTCGAAAAACCTTCTAAGGAATGATTGAAGCATGTATTTGTACCATCGGCGATGAAATCCTCATCGGACAGGTGGTAGACACCAATTCTTCCCATCTTGCCCTGGCCCTGGAAGAGGCGGGCATCCATGTAAAACGCATGATTTCGCTGGGCGACGACAAAACGGAAATCGCCACCATCTTAAGC
>LXOW01421948.1_pt1 | contig 17924 bp, 10 predicted proteins | sample 1368591 | NCBI WGS metagenome assembly LXOW01 (sample SAMN04884650, study PRJNA319009) | bovine gut metagenome | isolation source: Cow rumen | host: Bos taurus | place: Italy: Legnaro (PD) | collected 2014-07-09 | reverse complement strand
CCGACTCACACCTTTACCAATGCATCGGGTTGCGATTCAGTAGTGACACTGCATCTGACCATTGGTCACAGCAACACTGGCGATACCACCGCCTTCGCTTGCAACAGCTTTACATGGTATGGCACGACCTATACCGAAACTCCTGATGTTGCTCCAACCCATACCTTTACCAACGCGTCGGGTTGCGACTCAGTAGTGACACTGCACCTGACCATCGGTCACAGCAACACTGGCGACACTACTGCCTTCGCTTGCAACAGCTTCACTTGGTATGGCACGACCTATACCGAAACTCCAGAAGTTGCTCCAACACACACCTTTACCAACGCAACAGGTTGTGATTCAGTGGTGACGCTGCATTTGACCATTGGTTACAGCAACACTGGCGATACCACAGCCATTGCCTGCGACAGCTTTACGTGGTATGGCCAGACGTTCACAGAAACTCCGTATATTGCTCCAACACATACCTTTACCAACGCTTCGGGTTGCGACTCAGTGGTGACGCTGCATCTGACCATCAACAATTCTGTGGTAGGATTTTTTGAAGCCACTGCCTGCGATAGCTTTACATGGAATGAGGTAACTTATACTGAATCAGGGGAGTATGTGCAGACATTCCCCGCTGCCAATGGCTGTGACTCTGTGGTGACCTTGCTCCTGACTATCAACAATTCTGTATCAGAACTTATAGAGGCCACTGCCTGCGAGAGCTATACCTGGAACGGGGTGACTTACACCGAATCAGGAGACTATACTCAGATATTCCCCGGCGCCAACGACTGCGACTTTATATTGACGCTGCGCCTGACTATCAATACTCCGGTGACAGAGTTTGTTGAAGACACCGCCTGCGATATCTATATGTGGAACGAGGAGATTTATACCGAATCCGGAGACTATGTACAGATATTCCCCGCTTCCAACGGTTGTGACTCCGTGGTGACGCTGCACCTGACCATCAACAATTCTGTGGAAGAGTTTGTCGAAGTCGCAGCCTGCTATAGCTATACATGGAACGACAGCGTTTACACCGAATCCGGAGAATATACACAGACCTTCAACACTGTCGATGGTTGCGATTCTGTGGTGACGATACTCTTGTCCATCGGCACTCCGGTTGCAGAGTCTTTCGAAGCCACCGTCTGCGACAGCTATACATGGAACGACAGCGTTTACACCGTATCCGGAGACTATACACAGACCTTTGCCACTGCCAGCGGTTGCGACTCAGTGGTGACGCTGCACCTGACAGTCAACAATTCTGTGACAGAGTTTGTTGAAGTTACCGCCTGCAACAGCTATACCTGGAATGCGGTAGTTTACACTGAATCCGGAAACTATACACAGATTTTCCCCGCTGCCAATAGTTGCGACTCTGTGGTGATATTGCAACTGACCATCAACAATTCGGTGGCAGGGTCTTTCGAAGCCACCGCCTGCGACAGCTATACATGGAATGGGGTGACTTACACCGCATCTGGAGACTATACACAGACTTTCCCCGCTGCCAACGGCTGCGACTCAGTGGTGACATTGCACCTGACTATCCATGAGTCGGTGACGATTGATGTTTACCTGACCATCAACGAAAGTGATCTTCCTTACACTTATGGTGATACCACTTTTGAGCCGGGAACAGTTCAGTCGGGAGATTATTATTTCAATTTCACAACTGCTGAAGGTTGCGACTCCATCATAGTGCTGCATCTAACTGTCGAGACAGGAGTTCCTAACCACGTTTTAGCTTCTGATATGAAAGTGTATCCGAACCCGACCACGGGCAGCTTCTTCGTTGAGTTTGAAGACGTGAACTCGAATACGCAGTTGCAGATTTACGACATCTATGGCAAACTGATCATGCAATACAGTATTAGCGACCGTCTTACCGAGCTGAATATCGGGCATCTCGCCAATGGAGTATATATGCTTCGAATGATTGATGGCAACTCCGGCAGCAAGATGGTGAAGTTGGTGAAACAGTAGCGCTTTCATTCAATACAAACCAAAATAACTTGTTATGGTACGACCCTATAAGCTTATATGTTTCATCTGCCTGATGCTGGCGTTAGGGTTGCACCCGCTGATGCTGAGGGCTCAGCATGCCGAAACATCGTTCGAACAACAGTGGTTGCGGCATCAGGAGCGGTTTTCTGACATTCTTTTTCTTGATTCTCTTGAAAAAAATGCGGAACAGCCGTATAAAGCGTTGTATAACTTGCAGATTTCGAATCTTTTAAAGCAAAGACTTCCCGGGAAAGGCAATGCCCGCCAGCCCCGGACTGATTTGCGGAACCTGGAGGAGTGGTCCACCCCTGAACTGAAGGATGGCATTCTCAAATATGCGGACAGCGCATTCACGCAATTGTTAGCGTATGGATGGATTCCCGCCTCAGATTATACCTTTTTGTTCCAGCCGGGTAATGTCCGCTTTCTTCCTGAAATGACCTTGTACGACCTGGCGCTGATGAGTTATCTGCAGTCATGGAAAGGCTATTATGAGCTGAACCGGATGGAATGGATAGACCATGCGATGGAAAAACATGCTGCTCAGAATCATCATAATATATTGATTGAATACGAATTATGTAAGTTCTACTTGCAGACATCTTATATGAATAAAGAGAGCGAGTTGAAGGGACTGACGGCCTTGGAGGAACGCTACGGTATGGAGCCTGCCATCGAGTACGAGAAAGGCTTGTATTGGTACTCCATGTCCGAATACCAATACAATGTCACCGATTCGGCGCGCAACCTTTATTTGGGTAATTGCATAGCATGTTTCGAACAGGTGCTGAAAACTGCGACTGACAGTTTTTACCTGGTTAACGCATTGGCTATGTTGGATTTTTTGAGTCGTCCTGAGCTAACTATGTCGCGCAATTTGCTGCCCCGATACCTGGCTCCTGCGGCAAAAATCCTCTTGCCGATCAAAACCTATCGCAATATAGACACGCTGTATGTCAGCATTTTCGATATCGATACGACAAAAATAAAAACGGAAATGCTGATGCAGAAACCTTATTTTCGGAAGCAACGTTTTGTCTTGCACAACCCGACTCCAGGAGCAGTATACAGCACCGACCTTTGGCTTGATAGCCTTCCTTTGGGAAATTACCGGCTATTGTATCATGTGGACCCAGAACCCGAGCTTCATAATATCTTGATGACCAATGATATCTCTATCACCAACATACATGTGCGGCAGATTGTTTCGGAGAAAAAGGTTGCTTTTGTTTTTACTGACATGCGTACGGGATTGCCGATTCCTGGTCTGAAAGTGACAGGAAACAAGAAGCGTCATCAATATCATTACCGCACCAACCGCCAGGGCAGAATCAGTATCAGTGGCCATGCCAACAATAATCTGGACAATCTTTTTATTCAGGAAACTGCTGATAGTAAGTTGCTTTTGCCGATGTCGTTTTTTGATGGTTTTTATGAAAAAAACTACAAAGAAAAAAGGTGGGAGGCTGTATATGATGGCAGTGCGAAAATTATTTTGGACCGTGAATTGTACCGTCCTGGACAGCAAGTGCATTACAAAATATACTTGTATGACGGACTGGGAAGACTCTTAACCGGTCAAAAAGCTATGGTGCAACTGATGAACTATAAGGGCGGAAGTTGGCAAACCATAGAAGAGAAGGAGATGAAAAGCAATGAGTTCGGCACGATTTCCGGAACATTCCAACTGCCTGATAATCTGTATGGGAGAGCGGAAATTCTCGTGGTGTCGGATAATATAAGAACTTGGATTTATGATGCCAAATACTTCGAAATCGCCAATTACAAACTGCCTTCTTTCAAGCTGGAGTTTGATGATATGCCCTGTTCAGCGGTGATGGGTGATACCCTCATGCTGAGTGGTCGGGCCGTGACCTATACGGGCTATCCGGTGGCAGATGCCCCAGTGGTAGTCCATATCACCGACGGACTGACACAGCCTCGCATGGAGCCGCTGCATCTCTATCTGCGTACTGATGCTGACGGACGTTTCCATTTTGTCGTGGAAACAGATCCCCGTGGGTATAGTCGCTCTTATCGTACAGTAAATGTGATGGTTACTGATAAGCATGGAGAAAGTTGCAGTGCTGAAAAATCGCTTTCCATAAACGAAAATGCCTTTGAACTATACTATTACATCCCTGATCTGAATTTAGCCCGCCAGGACAGCCTCTTTTCAGAGATGGACATCTATACTTCTCTTTCCGAAAAATTTGATTTGCTACTTGAAACAGAAATTTTCAAATTGGTGGAACCTGCCGACCAAAGGCCTTTGATATATCGTGATTATCAGTATCCTACACAGCCTATTTACACGGAAGAGGAGTATCAGCATTATTTCCCGGATTTTTCTTTTGATCATCAGGCAAAAAAAATGAGTAACTGGCCTGAAGAAAGACAGGTTTGTTTCCTGACCGATACAATTCATCAAAAACAATATTATTTTAAAATTGATGTAAAAAACTGGGAGCCAGGTGTTTATAAGTCTATTGTAAAGGCAACGGACCGGCAGGGGCATAGCAAAAGCAAAATTCGCTATTTCAGAGTGGTGGATACCCGACAGCAAACAATTTCCAATGAGCCACTTAGACTTGACATTCTCTCCCGAAACAAACACGCTGTTCGGATTTCCGTAGCCTCACAGTTCAAAAATGCGACAGTTTTTGTTGAATTCTATAAATCAGGAGGAAAGATTTCCAGACGATTAACCCTGAATAATGAACAAAAAATATTGACTTTCCCAATTTGCTATAAAGAAACGTATTCCGTGCTGTGCTACATGAATCAGCATAATCAATCCTATCATATTGAACGGGATGGCTGGGGTAGCTACTGGTGGAACAAATATCAAAAGCATATAGAATCAAGTGTATTGGGAATGCGCCTGACCCACTGGAACAACATGCTATCGCCTGGGAAAAAGGAACATTGGGTTATGGAAGTGAAAAACAAATCCAATGGGAAAAGCGAACCCGTGGAAGTGTTGGCCTGGATGATTGACAGCAGTTTGCTTTCGTTGGGGATACTTGAGGATTTTGAACATTGGCTGACATCGTCTGATACGAAAACCAGTAGATTTTATGTGAAAGCCCGCAATAAAGAGATCTTTTTAGATTATTCGTGCAACTCTACAAATTACAGTTGGCCCATTTTTCATAATCAGGAAGAAACAGCTCTTCCTTATATTAAACGGTACGATATGCTGCAATTTGGAAGTCAGGCGGATAGGGGAGATATTAGTCATTCGTACATCCATACATCCAGAATAGACAATCCCATCGGGTATACGCGGCTAAGTGGGGAGGCGGTTAGAAAGACTCCTGGACGGAGCATAACGCAGGAAGTGTATCTTTTTGAGCCTGATCAAACATCAAGTCAGACTGTGGTGAGGTATTATTCTTCCGATGCCGGCGAAAAGGAGAAAAATGGGAATGACAATCCCAATCGTATCCGCAGTCGCTTTGAGGAGACAGCTTTTTTCTATCCTCATTTGCGTACGGGAAAAGACGGCAAGTTGAGTTTTGATTTCACCTTGCCGGACCAGCTTACCACTTGGCGTTTTTATGCGGTGGCGCATAGCCGGAAAGGCCATGCTGGCAATTATGTTTGTTCGGTGACATCATGGCTGCCGTTCACGCTCCAAAGCAATGCACCGCAGTTTCTGCGGGAAGGTGACACCCTCTGCTTGCAAGCCAAGTTGACCAACCGTAGTGTTCAGGCTTTGTCGGGCACCGTTACCGCTTCTTTCTTCGACTCCGAAAGTCAGAAGCCTTTGCCGTTGTGGCTTAATCCCGCCGACAGTGCGCAGCGCTTTACCTTGGATTCCGCAACGGTGACAACAGTGGCTTGGAAAATTGCTGTGCCAGAGGGAATTTCGTCGGTGGCCTACCGCATTCTGGCGCAAGCCGGTGACTTCGGCGATGGCGAGGAGAACAAGTTGCCCGTCTTGCCTAATCGGATGTTAGTGTCAGAATCGCAGTCTTTTACGCTTCCTGCCAATCATGACACGGCAATCACTTTTCAGCGTTACCGCGATTATCACAGCTCAAGCATGTCACCGGTAAGCTATACCTTGGAGTTTACCGCGAATCCAATGTGGTACGTTCTTCAAACCATGCCTTCGTTGATGTGGCAGTCAAAAGGCTGCAATGACCATGTTTTTGCTCAGTTGTTTGGTGCGGCTACCGTTCGTCATATTCTTTCACAACATCCTGAATTAGAGGCTGTTTTTCAGCGTTGGCGCAGCGATAGCTTGAACCATCAGTTGGATTCTCCTTTGCAGCGGAATGATGAGTTTCATTCTATTATGTTAGAAGAGACACCATGGCTTTATACCGCCCAGAACGAGTCTAAACAATTCAGGGAGAATGCCGAATTGTTCAGCTTCGCAAATCTTGACAAACAACTTCAGAAAAGTTTCAACAAATTGATACAAAACCAATTGAGGGAAGGTGGATGGGATTGGTATGGCCAATACTATTATTCGGCATACACCACCCATTATATTCTGACAGGCTTTTATAAACTCCTCAGACTGGGAATAAAATTACCATTTTCGAAGCTTAATGGTATAATTGACAATACGATACAGCGTACTGACCGGTTTTTCGAGGATAAGTATCAGTTTTATTTGAAACAGAAAGAATGGGATGCTCAGGTTCAGTATGATTATGATTATGTTAAGACAGACATCCAATATCTTTATATGCGCTCGTTTAAAGGAATTGATACCGCTTGGTTGTCCAAAGATTATGTTCAACATTTGTTCTTATATGCCACCAAGGATATCGACAAACAAAGCTATGCTAATCAGGCGCAGCTGTCGATGATATTGTACCGCATGGGCCGGGAAGATGAGGCAAAAAATATCGTGGAGTCGCTGCGAAAGAAGGCTGTTAAAAATCCGGAGATAGGTATGTACTGGCCCTGCGAAAGCAATAAGTGGGGATATGGCCAGAGCGCAGTGGCTCAACAGGCGCTGATGATTGAAGCCTTCACAGAGATTTCGCCCAAGCAGGAGGAATTGGAAGCCATGAGGCAGTGGCTGCTTTTGCAGAAAAAAGGCAATGACTGGGGTGATATAAAAAGTTCAGTGGCTGCAATTTATGCATTGTTGCTGAATGCCGGAGAGAAACAGATCGAACCATCTTCAGCGTATGTGAAGGTTGGAAATGAATCGTTTTCAGACACCAGGGGCTCCGGTACCGGCTATGTAAAGCATGTTTGGACTGCTGATGAGATGAATCCAAAACTATCTGATATAGAAATACATACGGATAGTATCCATCCTGTTTATGGGGCTTGCTATTGGCAGTATCTGGAAGATGTGGACAAAGTGGAGTCGGCAGGTGGCGAATTGTATTTGAAACGCACGTTGTTGCATCAGCCCAAGAATAGCGGTGACAAGTATGAGCCTGTGACAGCGGAGAATCCGGTCAGGGTAGGGGAGCGTGTTACGGTTCATATTGCCATTTATAGCAAAAAAGATATAGCGTTTGTGTACATGAAAGACCCGTATATTGCCGCCTTTGTGCCCACCGACATCCACGAACGCCAGGGATGTGGAGGAACAGATGTCAGTTGGGTGCAGAGTCCGCGTCAAGCGTCTATCAGCTTCTTCTTCAACCTGCTTCTTAGGGGAACAACAGTGGTTGAATATGAGCTTATGGCCACACACAGTGGCACATTCACGCTGGGACCGACCACGATAGAATGCGAGTACGCCCCTGAGTATCGGGCGCAAGGAGATGGTGGAAAAGTAGAGGTTGTTGGGCAATAAAAAAATAACGTAAAAAATTTCAAATAGCTGTTGTGCGTATTGAAAAAAGTTGTATTTTTGCACTCTCAAAAACGGCGGGGTAGCTCAGTTGGTTAGAGCGTCGGATTCATAACCCGGAGGTCTCGAGTTCAACTCTCGATCCCGCCACGAGAAAAGCCTTGCAATTGCAAGGCTTTTTTTATTTTCCGAACTTGAATTTTGTGTGGCCGTGGTATGTTTCTCCGGGGCGGAGAAATGCGTTGGATGCTGGCCAGTGTTGGTTGGGAGAGTCTGGGAATTTCTGCGTTTCGAGACAGATGGCGCTGCGTTGCTGGTAACGGATGCCATCTTTTCCGACAACTGTACCGTTGAGGAAGTTGCCAGTATAGACCTGCATTCCTGGCTCGGTGGTGAAAACCTCCATCACGATGCCCGTCACGGGGCTCTCCAGTCGGGCGCAGGGACGGCTGTCGTCGCCTTCTGTGTTCAGCACCCAGTTGTGGTCGTAGCCGTGCCCGTATTGTAGTTGTTCATTGTTGTCGGAAATATCACGACCGATGGGCTTGGCCTGCCTGAAATCCATCGGGGTGCCCTCTACGGCTGCAAGTTCTCCTGTCGGGATAAGGGTCTCGTCAATAGGGGTATAGCGGTCGGCATCAATGGTCAGCAGGTGGTTGAGGATGTCGGTAGAGGCATCGCCGTTGAGGTTAAAGTAACTGTGGTTGGTGAGGTTGATGACGGTGGGCTCATCAGTAACTGCTTCGTATTCAATGTCCAGTGCATTGTCGTCTGTCAGCGTGTAGGTGATGCGGGCGCACACGTTGCCTGGAAATCCGTTGTCGCCGTCCTCGCTGACCAGACTCATCACCAAGCGTTTGTCGTTTACTCCCTCTACGGTAAACAGACAGTACTGCCAGCCATTGGGTCCGCCATGGAGGCAATGCAGGCCGTCGTTCTGTGGCAGCTGGTATGTGCGACCATCAATAGTTATTTGTCCGTTACAGAGACGGTTGGCATAGCGGCCAATGATGGCTCCGAAGTCAGAGCGATGGTTTTCAGGTTGGTAGTCATCCAACTTCTCAAAGCCAAGGACGACATCTCGCAGTTGTCCGTTCTTGTCTGGCACATACAGCGACACTATACGTCCACCGAAATTGGTGATTTCCGCACGCAGGCCGTGGGAGTTTGTCAGTGTGAAAATTTTAGTTGCCATATTATTTCATGCTTTAGGCCATCTTTTGAATCTCCTCCACAGTAAGTCCTGTAATATCAGCGACCAGGGTGGACTCAAAGCCCTTTGCAAGCATATTTCGGGCGAGTTGGCGTTTTTCATCGGCACGGCCTTGCGCCACGCCTTCCTCAATACCCTTTTCACGTCCCTGCTTTATTCCCTGTTCCATTCCTCTTTTTACTCCTTCCCGTTCCCCAATGCTTTTCCAAGTGGCTTCCACGCTTACCGCATCCCAGTAGCGGTCGTAGATTTCCTGCTCCACTTCGTCATAGTTGATAACCTCCAGCAGTTCGATGGCTTTGGCCACCTCGGGGTCGTCGAGCAGCTCCGGAGCGGGCTTCCGGGTTTTCTCGGTCATCTCGGTGAAGTACCGCATCCATAGGTCCTTCTTGGTACGGCCTTTCACCTCCAGTTGCTGGTACTTTCCCATCTCGGCGAAGACAATGCTGAGTCCATCGAAGACACGGTCGGAGTGATAGACATGGACAAGCTGGTAGGGATGGTACCACTCGCTGAGTCCTTTGTGCAGGTCTCCCTGCACGAAGTTGAGGGAATAGACGGGCTGGAGCAGGTGGAAAGGCTTGCCCTTGTCCAGTTGCTTGACATAGGCCTTGGAAGTATTGAAGACGACCCTCTGCATAAAGTCGGTGTCCCAGTTGAGCTGCATCTCCACGAGGAAGGTGCTTCCGGCGGAGTCCTCGCAGCGCACATCCACGATGCTGTTTTTGCGCAATGGGTTCTCGGGCATCATTTCAGGCGGGACATACTGTATGTCGGTGATGACGCGCCCGTCCTCCAAGGGCAGGAAGGCGTTGAGCAGGCTGGCGGCCAGGTCGATGTGCTCCCCAAAGACTTTCCGAAAGGTGATGTCCGTCACGGGACTGAAATATTTGTAAGGTGTCAACATGATAACTTGTTTTGTTTTTCAGCTGCAAAAATACATAAAAAAACAATACAAATGAAATTTAATTCTTAAAAAATGAAAAATAATTCAATATTAAATATAATAATTATTCTATCCACATGGATTTACAATGATCAAATACCCACTTGTCTCCCTTTCTTTTAAGTACAATTGTGCGTCCTGATATACATTCCTCGTATGTCACAACAGCATATTTAAGCGAATGGTCAAAAATGATTTCTCTAATTGTGATAAAAGGAACGATTTCATAGTTGAATGATAAAAAATGGAGACAACCAATATCAGCACCATATTGTCTTAAAAAATTGACTCTATCGAATTGTGAATTAAAATAATCGAAAGTGTCTTCTTCGCTAGTTTTCTCCCAAACATTGTCTGGTTCTGTTAGTTCCCAGTTGTCAATGTCATCAAGTACCACGTGAATAGAGAATGTCGAAACAAATTCTTTTAGCAAGTCTTTGTAGTCTTCTGTTAAGTATACTATTGTGTGATTTTTAAGATTTGGTCGAAAATCTATGGCGGAATCAATAGGAACATAGGCGGTTGTATCAAGCTCGCCATGTCGAAAATAGTTAGATTTTCTTTTTACATAACCGATTTTATCCAACGAAGATTGTACAACAAGGATGGAATCTAGAATCACTAAGCCATTGCGTGATGCGTTTTCAGGGCTGCAGATGGCGGCAAACACTTTGTGAGCCTCCGCCACCCATTTGTCTGGCGCTTCGGCTTCATTATCCTTCAGTTCCTTTTGCCAGTTGTCGAAGAACTTTGCCAACAGGTCATTTGATTTGGTTTCGTAAGCCTCTTCAAGTAGTTCTTCTTGTCCGTATGTTTGGGCTATGACTATTGACGGCATGTTGGCAAAGCAAAATGTACATATTGCCAACAGAAACCGGTATAATAGCTTGAATTTCATAACAATTCCATTTAGACTGCAAAGATATATATTTTTTTTCGAAAGTAAAAAAATAGCAACTGGATTTTTTGGTCCAGCGGACGCGATGAATCGCGTCCCTACATTATAAGAGATGGTGTAAAATGGGAAAGACTTTGGTAGGGGGTGGCATTGTGCCATGTCGATGCGTGTGTTGGCGATGCCGATATGTATTAAATTATGTCAATATTAAAAATTTCCGTATGGAAATTTTTACCATAATACCGCTTTTGCGAATGACTTGCGTAGAAAAACGCAGAGTATGGAGACTGAAAAGACGACTGTTTGAGCTTGCTTTAGCAAGCGAGTTTCGGCTTTTCAGGGTACATACGACCGTTTTTCAGCAAGTTGATTCGCATGCGGAGAAGTTCATTTTCTTTGCAACTTTCTTTTGGAACAGCAAAAGAAAGTTGAGAAAAAACTACTCTTTTTCAGATAGTTCCAGCCACCGCATGGACTTCTCATCCAGAGAGGTTTCTACCTCCTGGTAGCGGCGGCTCCAGTCGGTGAGCTCTTGCGAGCTGCCGTCACCGCTGTTCATCTTCTCGATGAGCTCGGCTTTTTCTTTTTCCAATTGTTCAATTTCCACCTCCAAAGTTTCGAATTCCTTGCGTTCTTTGAAGGTCATTTTATTCGGATTGGTAGCTCGGGCGGGCTTGCCCTTGCTTTCCTCCGTCACCGCAGGCGCGTTGATTTTGGCAATGCGCTTCTGCAATTTCAGTTCTTTGTCCTTCTCCAGACGATATTCCGTGTAGTTGCCATAATAGTCCTTGATCTTGCCATGGCCTTCAAACACAAAAATGTGGTCCACCAGTTTGTTCATAAACCAACGGTCGTGCGATACCATCAGGATACAGCCGGTGTAGTTTTCCAAAAAGTCCTCCAGCAGATTCAGCGTGTCGATGTCGAAATCGTTGGTGGGCTCGTCCAAAATCAGGAAGTTGGGATTTTTCAGCAGGGTGATGAGCAAGTGCAGCTTGCGTTTTTCTCCACCACTAAGGTCTTCATAATAAGTGTATTGCTGCTCGTATTTGAAGCCGAAATGATTCAGGAACTGCGAAGCGCCCATGTAGTTGCCGTTGTCCATGCGAATCACTTCCGCCTGCTCTTTCACCAAGTCGATGATGCGTTTGTTGCCGGAGTAGGGGAGTCCGTCCTGCGAGAAATAGCCGAACTGGATGGTTAAGCCTGGGGTGATTTTGCCACCGTCGGCTTGCAATTCTCCCATAATCAGCTTCAGGAAAGTACTCTTGCCCGTGCCGTTGGGACCTACAATACCGCATTTCTCTCCTTTTTTAAATATGTAAGAGAAGTCATCCAAGAGCACATTGTCGGGATAAGCGAAATCCAGATTGTTGATTTCCAATATTTTATTTCCCAAACGTTCGGTGCGGACTTTGAAACCCTCCTGTTTCTGCTCGGGGGCTTTGCTGACTTCTTTCTTGAGTTCCTCGAAAGCGTTGATTCGGGCCCTGGCCTTGGTGGTACGGGCTTGTGGAGAAGTATGTACCCATTCCAACTCTTTGCGGAACAGCTGCCTCAGTTTTTCATTTTCTGCGGCTGCATTGGCCAGTCGTTCGGCCTTTTTCTCCACAAAGTAGTCGTATTTTCCTCTGTAATGATAGAGCTGTCCGTGATCCAGCTCGATGATATCGTTGCACACTTGGTCGAGGAAATAACGGTCGTGGGTGACCATGAGCAGCGTCACATTGGCGGCTTTCAGGTAATTCTCCAACCATTCAATCATTTCCACATCCAGGTGGTTGGTCGGCTCATCCAGTATCAGAAGGTCCGTGTCGGCTATCAGGGTTTTGGCCAGGGCCGCTTTTTTGCGTTGTCCTCCTGATAACTCGTTGACATTCTTGAAGATGTCGTGAATGCCAAAGCGAGAGAGTATTTCTTTGGCTTTGGACTCAAAATCCCAAGCCTGCAGGCGATCCATCTCCAGGATGGCTTTCTGCAGGCGTTGGTGTGTTTCGGGATTGTCTTGACCATTTTCCGCCATCAGCATACAGGATTCATATTCTTTAATTGCCTGTATGGTAGGTGTTTGTGCATCAAAAATGGCATCCAGCACAGAAAAATTGTCAGCGAATCGGTCCATTTGCGGCAGGTAGGAGACGGTTATGTCGTTTCGTATCACCACCTGCCCGCTGTCGGGCGTGTCGTAACCTGCGATGATATTGAGCAGGGTGCTTTTGCCGGTGCCGTTGCGCGCAATCAATGCCGTCTTCTGGCCTTTCTCAAGACCGAAGGTAATCTCGGAGAATAACTCTTTCTCTCCGACGCTTTTTGACAGTTTTTCGACGGTCAAATAGTTCATCAGAAGATGAAATTCAGATAATATAAAATGTTATGCCTGAATTATTTAACAGCGATGGTCTCAATCTCTACCAAAGCTCCCAGTGGCAGGTCTTTCACAGCGAAAGCGGCTCTTGCCGGAGGGTTCACGGTATAATATTTGGCATACACTTCGTTCATGGGCTTGAAATAAGCGATGTCGCTCAACAAGCAGGTGGATTTGATAACATTGTCGAAGGTATAGCCAGCTTCTTTCAGGATGGCTTCGATGTTCTTCATCACCTGTTCGGTCTGAGCCTCAATGCCTTCGGGCATTTTGCCGGTAGCCGGGTCAACGGGAATCTGACCAGAGATGAATAACATGCCGTTAGCTTCAATTGCCTGGCTGTATGGACCCACAGCCTTGGGTGCGTTGTCAGTGTGGATTACTTTCTTCATAGTTGTTGTTTTTTTTATTTTTGATATCCCCCACATTGCGCTGCGCTTATGTGGGGTTAATAAAATTTAACCTCTTCGAGGTAACTTATAATTCTTAATTCTTAGTTCTTAGTTCTTAACTGTCAACTTTACCCGATGCTTCCCTCCAAGCTGATACTCAGCAGTTTCTGCGCCTCAACGGCAAACTCCATGGGCAGTTTTTTGAGTACTTCCTTGGCGTAACCATTGACAATCAAGCTGATAGCGCTTTCTTTGTCAATGCCGCGCTGCTGGCAGTAAAACAGCTGGTCGTCGGAGATTTTGGAGGTCGTGGCCTCGTGCTCCATGACCGATGATTTGTTGTGACACTCGATATAAGGCCATGTGTGGGCGCCGCATTGGTCACCCATCAGCAGTGAGTCGCACTGTGAGAAGTTGCGGCTGTTTTCGGCCTGCTTGTTCACCTTCACCAAACCACGGTAGCTGTTCTGGCTTTTGCCGGCGGAGATACCTTTCGAGACAATCAGACTGCGGGTGTTCTTGCCGATATGGATCATTTTTGTACCCGTGTCGGCCTGCTGGAAATTGTTGGTGACAGCCACGGAGTAAAATTCACCCACGGAATTGTCTCCACGCAGTACGCAGCCTGGATATTTCCATGTGATGGCGGAACCGGTTTCGACCTGTGTCCATGAAATCTTGGCGTTTTCTTCACATAAACCTCTTTTGGTCACCAAGTTGTAGATACCGCCGTTGCCATTTTTGTCACCAGGGTACCAGTTCTGGACGGTGGAATATTTGATTTCCGCATCTTTCAGGGCAATCAGTTCCACCACTGCGGCATGCAGCTGGTTTTCATCACGTTGCGGGGCAGTACAACCTTCCATGTAGCTCACGTATGCGCCTTCGTCGGCAATGAGCAGGGTGCGCTCAAACTGGCCGGTGTTGGCCGCATTGATACGGAAATAGGTGGACAGCTCGATAGGGCAGCGCACGCCCTTGGGAATGTAGCAGAAGGAGCCTTCGCTGAAGACCGCCGAGTTGAGCGCCGCATAGAAGTTGTCGGTGGCGGGAACCACAGAGCCCAAGTATTTCTTGACTAAATCAGGATATTTCTGGATGGCTTCGCCGAAAGAACAAAACAGAATGCCTTCTTTCTCAAGGGTTTCCGAGAAGGTGGTCTTGACAGACACAGAGTCGATGACGGCATCAACGGCCACACCCGACAGCTGCTTTTGCTCTTCCAAAGAGATACCCAGCTTGTTGAAGGTCTTCACTAGTTCGGGATCGACTTCATCCATGCTGGACAGTTCTTTCTTCTTTTTAGGAATAGCTAAATAAATAATATCCTGATAGTTGGGTCTTTTGAAAGAAAGATGTCCCCATTCGGGCTCCTTCAGGGTTTGCCAGTGTCGAAAAGCCTTGAGTCGGAACTCCAGCAGCCAGTCAGGTTCGTTTTTTCTTTTGGAAATGAGGCGGACAATGTCTTCGTTCAGGCCTTTGGGAAATTCTTCCACGTCGATATCGGAGACAAAGCCGTATTCGTAATCTTTATTGGTTATTTCTTCAATTTGCTTTTGATTAGAAGCCATAGCAATAATTAGTTTTGATTCAGAAATCTTTCAGCCTCCACAGCGGCGATACAGCCGGAAGCGGCTGCGGTGATCGCCTGGCGGTAGTGGGGATCCTGCACATCGCCGGCGGCGAAAACGCCCGGCACGTTGGTGCGGCCGCCTTTGTCGGTGACGATATAGCCTTGCGCGTCCAGCTCGATTTGTCCTTTGAACAGCTCGGTCACAGGGGTCACGCCGATGGCGACAAAGATGCCATCCAAAGACAACACACGCTCGCTTTTGTCCTTGGTGTCAGCGAGTTTCAGTCCGGTAACGCTTTTTACGAAGCCTTTCTTCTCGCCCAGCACCTCCACAGGAATGCTATTCCATTGGATATCAATATTTTCTTTCTTGAAAACCTTGTCCTGCATGGCCTGCGAAGCGCGGAAGGCGTCGCGGCGGTGCACCAGATACACCTTGGCGCAGAGATTGGACAGGTACATGGCCTCCTCAAGGGCGGTGTCGCCGCCGCCGATAACGGCTACGGTACGGCCTCTGAAGAAGTTGCCGTCGCAGGTAGCGCAAGCTGACACACCGAAACCACGATATTGCTCCTCGCTCTCCAATCCCAGCCAGCGGGCGGTGGCGCCAGTGGCGATGATGACGGTCTCGGCCATGATTTCGTGCTCCTCGTCCACTACGCAGCGGAAGGGTCTTTTCGAAAAGTCAACGCTTGTGACCATGCCTTGGCGGATGTCGCTGCCGGCATTAAGGCTCTGCTGGCGAATGTCGTCCATGATGTTCGGGCCGGACTGTCCCTTTGGATAGCCGGGGAAGTTCTCCACTTCGCTGGTGATGGTCAGCTGGCCACCGGGCTGCATGCCCTCAATGATGACGGGCTTCAGACCCGCACGGGAAGCGTAAATTCCTGCGGTATAGCCGGCGGGACCGGAACCGATGATAAGACATTTGATGTTTTCCATATTATTTTTTGTCGATATTAATCAGATTGTATTTCTTGTTGCCCATACCCAGTTTTTCGGCATAGTCAATTTGATATTGACCGCTGATTTTGTTCACATCCAGGAAAGCGTCTTTGCTGTTGGTGGCTTGGTTGACCAAATCCTGAGCGGCGGCCTCGATGGCGACAATGTCGGTGGACAGCAGAATGCCGATGTTTTCGCATAAGGGCTTTTCAGGATGGCTGCCACAGTCGCAGGTGGGTGACAAGTTAATCACGAAGTTAAAATAGATGTTGTTGTGATTATGTGTGGCGGCTTTGGCATATTCCACCAAACCTTCGATAAAACGCTCGTTTCTAAGTGAGTCTGATGCCGGTACGATAGCGTCGTGAGGGCATGTGGAGATGCACTTGCCACAGCCGATGCATTTCTCACGGTCAATCACGGGACCCTTGTCAGTGATGGTGATGGCATCCACGGGGCAGTCGTATGTGCAAGCGTTGCAAGCGATGCAGTTGGAAGCCACCACTTCGGGAAAATCGCTGCTATGCATAATTTTTTTGCCTCTGGGTGTAGCCATGCCCATAGAGGCATTCTTGATACAGCCACCGAAACCGCAACGGCCATGTCCTTTGAAATGGGTGAAATAGATAACTGTCTCGTACTTTTCGAGGTTTTTGCCAATAAAAGCGCTCTTAAACTGCTTGCCGCCTTCAATGGGAATTTCCACTTCGCCATCAGCGTCCAGAATGTCGATAGGTGCGAAAGTGAAACCGTGGTCACGGGCCAGCTCAATATGGGTCTCAGTCTGAGAACGGCGGCCTTTGTAAGCCACATTGGTCTCTATCAGTGTGGCATTCAATGATTTGCATAAGGGTTCTACCATAGTGGCAGGGACGAAGTAGGTATTGCCGTCTTCGCCGAAATGTACTTTGATACCGACATTTCCTTTTACACTATCTTTCAGATATTCAAAAAGTTGCATGACTCCTTCTGGAGAGATATTCTCGGTATAATAAACGTCGGAAACGGGTCCGGCATCTTCCTCGGCAGTGTTGGCATTGGCATTCTTGTTCTGGCATCCGCAGAAAAAGATTGCGGGAACCATCAGGGCTAACAGGAAAAGTTTTTTCATATTTTTCTGATTAAAAGTGGATTAATAAAATTTGATAGTTATATGTATATAAAATGCAAATGTACACAAATTTCTTGAATTATAAAAAAAACTCCACGGAACGTGGAGTTTTTTTTGTGGTCCCACTCGGGCTCGAACCAAGGACCCGCTGATTATGAGTCAGCTGCTCTAACCAACTGAGCTATGGGACCTGCTTTGAAAAGCGGCTGCAAAATTACAAAAAATTTCAATACCTTTCATCGTTAAAATGATTTTTTCAGTGGCCCACCTCCATATCATATCCGCATCTGTGTCGTCCGAGGAGTCTGTAGGGACGCATCGCATGCGTCCGCATCTCTACCACGCATATATCCGTGTCCACATCCTCATACACATCGTATCCGTATCACTGCCACGCATATGTCCGTGTCCACATCCCCATCTGCATCGTATCCGCATCCACGTCTGCGTCCGTATCTGATAGTGTAGGGCTGTCACATCGTGGCAGCCGCCGGATGTATGCCGTGCAGTCCATTCCGCGGTGTGATGACCCAGTGCTTCGGCGCAAGTTCACAGCGCACCGCGGTGGATGCGTACGGGTTGCGCATCCACCCCAGACTCACGTCTGGGGTTACTGAAATGAGGCATCTTCGATGCCATGCTGTATCGGCCGCATGGTGTCGTACGTGGAGTTTTTAGGGACGCATCGCATGCGTCCG
>LXOW01358084.1_pt1 | contig 17927 bp, 10 predicted proteins | sample 1368591 | NCBI WGS metagenome assembly LXOW01 (sample SAMN04884650, study PRJNA319009) | bovine gut metagenome | isolation source: Cow rumen | host: Bos taurus | place: Italy: Legnaro (PD) | collected 2014-07-09 | reverse complement strand
CGATTCCCCTGCATATTGCACCATGTAGGAGTACATTGCCTTGAATGCGAACGTGGCGGATGAAGTTACCGACAACGAGTTGTTCGATGAATTCCATTCGTACAGGTATGGCATACTGGTGCTCCGCCAGTCAATCGCCGAACCGCCGTCGGTAGGAGACAGATCGCGGCTGTAGTTAGCGAAGCTCGGTACACCGATTACGTGCCAATAACTATCTTTAGCTGTACGATCGTCACCACCGTCAAAGCGCGGACCGATGGTGCATTCATAGCCTGTCTGGTCGATTTCCACTAGTCGGCTGGTCGCTTGTATGTCTTCAACCTCATCTGCTGACGGGAAGTAGATATACACATCCTCCACGCCGTTGTTCCATACGGATGAGCTCTCAGTCATCTCATCCAGGTCAAGAGCAAGGATATAGCCTTCGAATGCCTTGAGCGTGAAACTGCTGCGCTGCGATGGCAATACAAACTTCCAGTTACTTGGCGAATCTGCCCAGAAGCCGTTTGCTGCACGACCCTTGCCGTCGTAATATTCGATAATCCAGTGGGTGCCGTATGTGCCGAAGCCGAAGACATCGCTCAACTTGACATCGAACGGGAAGGAGATATAGAACAGGTCTCGTTCGTATTGGCTCAAACCGGCATCGGCATGACCGCCGGTCTTCTGCTTGTTGTTTACGGTGTATTTGTTGAACTTCATGGCGCCATAAACAGTCTTGACGGTGGACAACGAACCTCCATTGAAGAGGATTTGTTGCGCGTCTTCTTGAGCTTCGCGTACAATCATCAGGTCAGCGTTAATACTCAAATCTGTAGTTATTTCGTCTTCCGGCATAAATGCCTTCATCAGTCGGTTGGTCTTGAAGTCATATACGATGCGGACTTTGTATTTGTCTGAGCCCGAACCGCCCAACAGCAAGTCGGTTGTCTCGGTCGAACGGGCACCTGCCTTGCCGTAGAAGTATTGGATCTCGCCGTTGTACGCCGCAGTCAGTTTGATGCGTGCACCCGGCTGAGCCTTTACGGTTGCCTCATAGATCCAGTTCTGGTCGTCGGTGAAGTTCATCTCATATTCGTTCAGTCCAGTAACTTTTCCGCCTGCAGCAGTGGTCAGAGCTGTCCCGGCTTCGTTGAACATCTTGGCATCGCCTTCCAGTACCAAGAATCGGTCGGATACAACGCTCGAACCGCTGATATATGCGCGGCTGACTGCGTTCGTGCGATGATCCCACATAAAGCGTACGTTACCGTTGGCCTCTATCCATTCGTTGGTATAACTGTCGCTCACGCAATATTCTGTGAGACACGGGCTGTAGTCATTGGCTATACAGAACTTAATGTTTGCGCCCTTTGTCACGTAACGCATATAGTAATGTGTGAATCCACTATTATCTTCTGCGTACTCCGAGTAGGTCATCGTGTTCGTGCCGGAAGTCTTGTAGTTCGACCATCCACCGTCCGATGCATCAGTACGGATATAGAAGTTTCCGCTATAACTGCCATCATATGCAGCCGTTGCAACTTTGCTGCCGTTTTGCGTCACCTTGAAATTGTAGATTCCTGTGCCGGTGATAGCCGACAAGTCAAGGTTGCTGCCTTGCTTTTCCCATGTCTCTTCACCTGTTTCGCCGTCAATGGCTTTACACTTCTGTAACTCTATGGTTGCGTTTGCGCCATCGGCCTTGCTTACGTAGAACGAAACGATATCCTCAGCATTCGCTTCCGCCTTGATGACGCGCGAGTAGATATACCAATCTGCGGCATGTGCCGAACCCGACCATGCTACGCGGTCATTGTATGCCAGACGCCAGTCACCTACGGATGCCGGGTACGTCACATTTACCATAGGCTTACCTGTACCGAACGAAACGGTAAACTCGTAGTCGCCTAACGCATCTGTATGAATACCGCAACGTGTGTTCTCATTTGCGCCATCGGTCGTGAAGTCCCAAGGCAGGGTTGTTGTGCTTGCGTAGATTGTACTTGTGTTGGTGTACCAGATTGCATCCGAGTTCTTGGTATATTCCTTATGCAGTATAAAACCGTAGGTGTAATTGGCACTCGGGAGGTTTACTGTTGCCTTGAACTCAAATCCTCCGGCTATATCCGCTGTCAGCAATACAGGATCGGTTACCGCTTCGCCGCCTGAACCATCTTTCCATGTGTTGGTATAAAGTTTATATCCCGGATCAGTCGAGTTGTATTTCATCCAGCAACCTGTGCGGTAATATGTACCGCCGTTACGTGCCTCGCTGTCACCGTCGTAGGGGATGAACATCGTTGCTGATGGATCGAAGTCGCCACGACCGAGGAACTCGCCGGCATTGAAAGCGGTGTTTGTTCCTACATTGTCAGTGGCAGCAAATCCGTTGTTGTCAAACGCAATGTTATTTTTCCAACCTGCATAGTTGCTTGTGACGTAGGCATCAGGTATGCGGCACGAGAAAATATCGGATGTGCCTAACTGCGTCATTTCGTAGTAGGGCTTGGTGTTGTTGTTAGGAACGCTTTTCCCACCTGCCGTTACCCAGTTGCAGTCGAATGTTACGTACACATGCTCCCAGCCGAGGTTGTTCTTGAAATATACAGTCGGGATAGCGGTATAGTTTGCAGTGATGGTCGTGGCTGCGGTAGCTGTGATTGTCGTCGTATCGTTGCTTGCGTCAGCGGGCGTAACATTTGATCCTGACCAGTTGGAGAACTCATAACCTAAAATCTTCGGTGCAATAATCGTCGGTGTCAGAGCTGTTGATGAAGCGCTCGTGGATGAACTGTTGCGCAACTTCACATCGCCGCACTTGTAGTCAATATTAACGGAATAGATATCCTCGTATTGAGCATACAGCGTGTGGTTGCCTGCTGTGCTGACCAGTGTCGATGCTGTAACCAGTGTGCCGCCGCTGCTCAAAGTGTACCAGCCCTTGAAGATCTTGCTTGCATGCGTCATGCCGCCCGGCAACTCGCCGTACGCCGAACCGAACGTCACACTCTTGCTATCTGGCGTGCTTGCCGTACCGCCGTTCACATTGAAACTTACGGTATAGGTGTTGGCTGTGTAGTTGGAATAAACCGTTGTGGCAGCATTGATAGTTGTTGTGTACGACGAAGATGTACTTAGTCGTGTGCCGCCGGTTGAGTTGTTATACCAACCTTCAAACGTATAGCCGGACAATGCTGTTTGTGCAAAGGTTACAGATGTCCCCGCCTTGATCTTTGTACCGGAATTAAATGCCGTTGTGTTGTTTATCTTAGCTGTTACGGTACTTCCGCCCGTACGTTTGCCGAAGTTTACGACATAGTTTGTCGGGTAAGTTACGCCTAACTTGTGTGTCGATTTGTTGTATGCAAACGTGTAGGAACCGTTAGGATAAACATCCGCTTTCAGTTTGATGTTATTGGATCCGGACGCGAGTGTTACATTACTTTCTGTGGCTGTAAATGTCTTGTTTGCATGTCCGTACCAAATAGCATTGTCAATGACTTTGAACTCGTAGTTTGTTCCACTACCGTCAATCGTTACTGAGTACGTACCATCATTGCCTGTGAAAGCCAAGTTCGTTTCCTCAGTCCAACTGTTAAAACTGCCGGTTACGGCATAAACTGTCGGATATGTAATAGTTACTGCAGGGTAGGTTCCGGAATAGTCTACCTTAAACTCATATGTTCCAACGATGCTCGGTGTGAACTTGAGATTGTTGCCGTTACCATCTCCGCTATAAACATTTTTCGTGGATGTGGCAGTCCATTCAAGGTAGGTGTCACCTGTTGAGTATCCGTACCAAATATCAGCGCCAGCTCCATTGTCATCTGCGATTTTGAACATGTACGTCCTTCCGCCGGCTGTAGCTACATCAACACTGCAATAAACTACACTTTCCGTAGAATGTCCGGTAGCCTTTTGCATCATTGACTCATCGCTAACAGTCCATCCATCAGGAAATATCTCATAACCGGTGTCATTTTGTCCTACCAAGTGCCATCTACTGGTCAAATCCTCCTCGTAGTTGGCAACAACGGTTGCTGCTTTTCCGTCACCATTTGAACGGATAGTTATTGAGGTCGCCGTAGCGCTTCCTCCATCCGTACGCGTACAATTAGTCAGTGTCCAGCCAACAAAAGTATATCCTGTGCCTGCTGAGGTCGCTGTAATACTACGTGTTGTTGCATATCCCACATTTGTTGCAGAGCCGTAAACCGCCGGTGCTGCATAACTCGGGTTGCCGGCATCATAGTGACAAGAAGTTGAAAGACTTGACATCGTCTCATTAAACGAAGCGGTAACGGTTGTATTAGCTGTTGGCTTGAAGGTGTTGCTGTTCGTGCTTGCACTCGAAGTAAACGAACCGCCGCTGGACGAACTCCAACTTGCGAACGCATAACCTGTGCTCGGAGTGGCGGCAATGCTGATACCTGTCAACTGTCCTACAGTTTGCGGACTTGCGGCTGGTGTGGTTACAGTACCGCCTGTTCCGGCAGCAAAAGTAACAGACCAAGTTTTTTCAACGAACTTTACATATACATCTATTGCGCCTGCAATAGAGGTTGTATAAGTCAAACTACCGGCATCGTGTTTGCCTGTACTGCATGCGGCATCAGTGTACCAACCTTCCACGGTATAACCCGTATTGGGTGAAGCGGTAAAGGTCACACTATGTCCGCTGCGAACATTACTTCCGCTGGAAATAGATGCAGAGGATGTGTTGTCGTATGCGCTGAGCGAACCTAATGAGGTATAACTTGTGCCAACACCAAAAGTGACTTTGTATTCCGTTACGTCATATACCCATTTGGCATAGAGTGTGGTGTTCGCATCGCGTGTCCAAATACCTCCAGCACCGGTATAGCCGGTTACATTGGCAACTAATGTTCCATCGGCATTGATGACTTTTGTGGTCAGACCTGCTTCTGCATAGTAACCATCAATACGATAGTCCGTACGCGATGCATGTGACGAGAAACTCAATGTGGAACTATTGTATGTCGCTGTTGCCGAACCATCTCCTTGATATGAACCATTGTCATCCAAGGTAATAGTATAAGTCTTTGCAGAAAAACCGGCAGTAACCGTTGCGCCGGTATTTGTTGCCTTGATGGTTGTCGAAGCATTGGAGGTGTTGCCGATAGTTACAGCACTCGTATTTGTGCCCGACAACGTCCAACCGGTAAAACTGTAGCCGGTACTCGGGGTTGCAACCAACGTTTTGGTAGTGGAGTAATTTACAGAAGCCGTACTACCGGAAGACACCGTTGCCCCGCCAACAGAAATCGAACCATGACCATTATGTGAGAATGTGAGTGAATAGGTGTTCTCTGCCCAGTGAGGATAGAGTGTTAAATCAGCGTTAGTCGTGTAGCTTGCGCCCATGTTATATGTCTTACTTCCGCCATCGGAAGTTGACCAACCGTCTTGTGTGTAACCGGTGCGGGTGAACTTTGATGACGAAAGAGTGAAACTTGCATTCCATGTCTTAATTCCGCTTGCTATAGTACCTGTTCCATTCGCTCCCTTATTATACGATATTTGATAAGGGCAGTGAATAGCCATCGCGTTAGTGGTCGGATTAAGTGTAATGACAGCTGTTCCGGCATAAGTGGATCGGAAAATAATGTTATTATCTCCGTCGGTTGCTTGTTTAGTGCCCTGTGTAACGGNNCCATTTGAAATATCCGTTTGTTGCATCATATGTTGGCGCATTGGCTGTTGTACTCCAATTTTGATCAGACGCACCGCAAGTTCCGGCCAAGTAATACTTAGGCTGAATCATCAGTTTCTTTGTGGACGTATTGAAAAAGAAATAATATGTCAAACTACTCGCTTTAAAATCGCAATACGCATTATCTCCACTTCCTAAAGCATAAGCAGTGCCAACAACGACATTATTACCGCTACCGTCTTTTCCATACCAAGTGCTGCCGTTTAGAACCTTAAAGTTAGTCCATTGACCGCTTACGGTTAAGTCTTTATACACCCAGTTGGAGATTCCTGACGAACCTAGCGTGTGAGCTGCGTTTTGAGTCCATGAACCATCAGGACCAAGGATATAGTCCGTTGCCTTCATCTCTCCCACACCGAGTGTCAGCACCATCAGCAGTGTTGCCACGTACCGCCATACTCGGGTTGTTGTCGGGGTGTTGCCGAGCCATTGTCGGGCCGTTATCGGGACAATCCTAGACAATACTCGGACCATTGTCGGACCATTCTCGGCCCATTCTCGGTCCGTTCTCGATGCAACATCGGGAGTGATTGCTCCGCACCCTTGTGCTTTTGGGGCTTTTTGTGCTTTCGGGGCTTTCTCTTCTCCCCGCACTCCGTTCATCAAGGTTTCAGTTAATAAGTTATCGTTTTTCATTGTATTTGTGTTTTATTTGTTATTTTCGTTTGTTGTGTTCTTTCGCTTCTATTTAGCTGACTAGTTGTCGTAGCCTCTAGCTTACTAGTCGTCTAGTTGTCTAGTCGTCTAGTTGACTAGTTCTCGTAGTCTCTAGCATACTAGTCGTCTAGCTGACTAGTTTTCGGCTGAGTAGTTGATTAGTTGGTTAATACCCTCTCACTTTTCTTCTTGCGGCGGACATCTTTTCTTTCAGGCCTCCTTCTTCCAGGAAAGATTTTTCTACAATCTGCAGGTAGGTTAACAGTCCCCTGTCTGCTTGATGGATGAGCGTCAGCGCCACGTTGCAGAACTCCTCTATCGTCCAGCGCTCGTAGTATGGCTGATAGTTTTTCAAGTCATGGTGCCTGTAGCAGTATTGCACCATTTTCTCATACCGCGGATGACCTTTCTCCCATTTCTCCAGTCTTCTGGACCGCAGTTGGTCTTCGTAATCCTCCAAGAGCTCCATCAGACTTCCCCGTGCCGTGTTTAGCAACTTGATTTCCATCTCCTTGCTGGTCATGCCGTCGGCTTTTCCTTCAACCACATTTTGTTTCCCGCTTCTGGCCGCTTGTTCCATCTGGTCTTTTGTGCGGTCGCCACGATACAGATTATGCTCTTGATACCAGTAGGTCATGTCGTATAGGATGGTTGCCTTCTTGTAGAACAGCAGCTGCCTATAGTCCCCCGGGTACTGCAAAAATCCGTTCTCGTTAAGTGGGGTCATTTTATTCGTTTGTTTATTATTGTTTGTTCCTGGTTGTCTAGCTGCCTAGTTGTCTAGTTGACTAGTTATCGTAATCTCTAGCATACTAGTCGTCTAGTTGTCTAGTTGACTAGGTCTCGTAGTCTCTAACTTACTAGTCGTCTAGTTGTCTAGCCGTCTAGTTGACTAGTTATCGTAGTCTCTTGCTTACTAGTCGTCTAGTTGTCTAGTTGGCTAGTTGGCTAGTTGGCTAGTTGGCTAGTTGTTTCTCTCGCGTATATACGCATACACCTACATTACGCCCGAAAAAAGTCGGGCGCAAAGTTACAAAAAAAAAATGACATTTGCAAAGCGAAGGGCTGAAAATTCTGCAAAATTGTGCATTTTTTGTCGTTTTTTCGCAAAAATCGCAGATTTTGGACCTATTCTTAATAAGAAAAATATAGTTTTTTTTGTCAATTCTCCTACATGTCTATTTGTCTATTTGACTATACTACTGATGCGTTAACTTTTGTTACTTATCCTTTATGTCGCATATATTCCGCCATTTGCGAGCGCATTTTGATTTTTCGATTTGACGGCAATTATATTTATGTTTATTGCTGATTATTGTTTTTATCTCGAAGAGAAGGAATGTTTGTACAAATGAGTTATGTCAAATATATTTGTAAATAAGTCAGTTGTACAAAGATTCCATGGTGCGCAGCACATAAAATCAATAATCAGTGTTTATATAGGTTTATTTTCTTAAAGTTATCACATCAGCACTAATTTGACTAAATTTCATACTCACCGGTTTTCTGTCTGACTAGTCGTCTATCCGTCAGATAGGCTGGTGAAATCACAAAAAAAGTCCCCAACCAGAGACTTTTTTCGTGTTGCTCAACCAGGACTCGCATGCGGAGCAATCGTTCGGAACGCAGTGGAGATAAGACCCTGGGTTTGAGTCGGTATGAGCAAAATGAAAGAGGTCACCTGCTGTTAGTGACCTCTTTCATCAAGTTGCTCAACCAGGACTCGAACCCAGACAGACAGAACCAGAATCTGTAGTGCTACCATTACACCATTGAGCANNTTTTCTGATATATGCAAATATTTTTCAAAAAAAAGTGAAGAAATGCGCTTTTTATATATATTTTATAAGGTATATGTTCACTTTTGTGCTTTTTTATTTGCAAAAGTGGTATTTTTTTTGTAATTTTGTGCTCCGGTATTTTGCAACGGCCAAATGCCGCAACTGTAGCTAATGGATATCATCGCCCAAATACGTCAGACGATTGCTGAGGAGTTCCGTCAGTACGAGACCCTGTACGAGCAGACCATGCGTTCCGAGAACGTCCTGCTTGACCAGGTGCTCCGCTACATCAGCGCCAAGCGCGGCAAACAGCTGCGCCCGACACTCGTTCTGCTCTCCGCCAGGCTCTGCCGCAGCGTGAGCGACAAGTCCGTGCGTACCGCCGTTGCGCTGGAGATGCTCCATAACGCCACGCTCGTCCATGACGATGTGGTGGACGCCTCGGCCATGCGCCACGGCGTACCGTCCGTTCAGGAGCGCTGGTCCAACAAGGTCGCGGTGCTTGTCGGCGACTGGATGCTGGCTAAGATGATCGGCATGGTCGGCGAGGTACGGAACGCACAGATCCTGGCTATCGTCTCCGAGATGGCGCGCGCCCTCTCGTCCGGCGAACTCATCCAGCTGCATGCCGACGGCTCGATGTGGATCAGCGAGGAGCAGTACTTCAATATCATCGGCAAGAAGACCGCCGAACTCTTTGCCGCCTGCACCGAGGCCGGAGCGGTCTCCGCAGGTGCCACATGCCGCCAGCAGACCGCCATGCGCACGTACGGCTACGAGCTCGGACTGGTCTTCCAGCTCAAGGACGACGTGCTCGACTACTCCGACAGCGAGGAACTGGGCAAACCCACCATGGGCGACATACGTGACGGCAAGGCCACACTGCCGCTGCTCATCGCCCTGCAGCGCGCACCGAAAGACGAGGCGGCGCACATTCGCGAGATAGCCGAGGAACTCAGCCGCCAGCAGCGTTCGCTCTCCGCACAGACACAGAGCGGCATAGAGCAGGAGATCAAGAACTTCGTCATGCGCTACGACGGCGTACGTTATGCCTACCAGCTCATGCGCACCCACCGCAACAAAGCCGAAGAGGCACTGCGCGTCTTCCATGACTGCGACACCAAGCAGGCCCTGCTCGCCTTGCTGGATTATATCATCAGCAGACTGTATTAGATCCTGTCAACTAGACGTCTAGTCAACTAGAAGACTAGTAGAAAACATACGAACAGAAAAACACACTCACCATATGATACAATCAATGACCGGCTACGGCAAAGCCGAAAGCAAACTGGATACCAAACGACTCGTGGTCGAAATCAAGAGCCTGAACTCCAAGCAGATGGATATGAGCGTCCGCCTCTCACCGGCGTTCCGTAGTCAGGAACTCGCCGTACGCACCATGCTCGGCAAACAGCTTGAGCGCGGCAAGGTGGATGTCGCTATTTACACCGAGGAACTGACCGACCAGGCTTCCGGATGTACGTTCACGCCCGTCAACCGTGCGGCGTACGCTTTCCACCTCAGCGAACTGCGTGAACTCTGTCCCGAACTCACCGACGGCGAACGCGCACTGGCTGTGCTGCGCATGCCCGATGTCGTCAAGTCCGACGAACCCCAGGCCGTTAGCGACGAGCAGTGGCAGGTCGTCGAGCAGGCGATAGCCGAAGCGGTCAAGCATTTCATCGCGTTCCGTACGCAGGAAGGTGCCGCGCTCGAGGCGATGTTCACGGAGAAACTCGACGCCATCAGCAGCCTGCTGGCGGAGGTCGAGCCTTTTGAGAAAGGACGCGTGGAGCGTATACGCCAGCATCTGTTGTCCGGACTGGACAAACTTGCCGAGGAGACGCGCACCCAGATTGACTGCAACCGCCTGGAGCAGGAACTGATCTTCTATCTCGAGAAACTGGATATAACCGAAGAGAAGGTCCGCCTCACCAACCACATCCGCTATTTCCGCGAGGTGATGGCTGACGGCGAAGGCGCCGGCGTGGGCAAGAAACTCGGCTTCATCGCCCAGGAGATGGGACGCGAGATCAATACCCTCGGCAGCAAGAGCAACCAGAGCGAGATGCAGATCATCGTTGTCAAGATGAAGGACCTGCTCGAGCAGATCAAGGAACAGGTCCTCAATGTCCTGTAGCATCAGCGGTCTTTGCTCTTTCAGCGATAGCGGTCTTTGCTCTTTCAGCGTAGCGGTCTTTGCTCTTTCAGCGTAGCGGTCTTTGCTCTTTCAGCATAGCGGTCTTTGCTCTTTCAGCGTAGCGGTCTTTGCTCTTTCAGCGATAGCGGTCTTATATCTAAATATATACTATGCAAAACGTCATTTCTGTCATCGGTGGGGCTAACGTGGACATGTCCGCCACATTGTTCGACAGCTTTATAGCTGCCGACTCCAATCCCGGCAAGGTGGAAATCAGTTACGGAGGCGTGGCCCGTAACATCGCCCATAACCTCGCGCTGCTCGGCAACCGCGTGCAGTTGTTCACGGCTTTTGGCGGTGACCTGTTCGGCCGCCTCCTCGAGGACCACTGCAAGCAGCAGGGACTGGATGTCCGTCTTTCTGCAGGCGTTGACAATGCCCGCAGCGGAACGTACCTGTGCATCAACAACCATGGCGGCGAGATGATTGCAGCCGTGGCGGATACGGAGATCATCAGCGTCATCACGCCCGAATGGCTCGAGAAACGCATAGGCGACATCAACCTTTCGGATTTCGTCGTGGCGGATACGAACATCAGCGAGGCGGCTATACGCTACCTTATGGAGACCGTCACTGTGCCTTTGCTCATTGACGGTGTCAGCACAACCAAGGCGCACCGCGTGGTCAACGCCCTGAGCAAGAGCAAACTGCCGTACCTGCACACGCTCAAGCTGAACCTGAAGGAGGCGATGGCGGTGACCAACGAGGCGAACTACGCACTGGCTGCCCAAAAACTGATTGACCTCGGCGTGGCGCATATTTATATCACCCTCGGCAGCGAAGGCGTCTATTGCCGCAATGCGGCCGAAGAGTGGCTCTATCCCGCACTGCCTGCCACTGAGGTGGTCAACACCAACGGCGCAGGTGACGCTTTCCTCGCAGGCGTGGTCTATGCGCTCGGCAAGGGTCTGGCCTTCCCGCAGACCGCGCAGTACGGACTCATGGCGGCACGCGCCACACTCATGAGCCCCAAAGCAGTTAATCCTGACATAGCGAATATACTTTTATAAAAATCTTCAAATCTTCAAATGAATAACAAATATTTATCCGTATCGCCCGAAGTGGCGAAAGCACTGAGCGAGGGCAAGCCAGTCGTTGCTCTGGAGTCAACAATCATCAGCCACGGCATGCCGTATCCGCAGAACGTGGAGACCGCCCTGCGGGTGGAGCAGACCATCCGCGACAACGGCGCCGTGCCGGCCACCATCGCCGTCATCGGCGGCAAACTCAAAGCCGGCTGCACGCCCGAGGAGATCGAGTACCTCGGCAAGAAAGGACAGGCGGTCATCAAGGCCTCGCGCCGTGACCTGCCCGTACTCATCGCACGCGGTGAGGATGGCGCCACCACCGTCACCACTACCATGATCATCGCCGCCATGGCGGGTATCAAGGTGTTCGCCACCGGCGGTATAGGCGGCGTGCACCGCGGTGCACAGCAGACCTTCGATATCTCCGCCGACCTCGAGGAACTGGCGCAGACGCCCGTCATGGTCATCTGTGCCGGTGCCAAATCCATCCTGGACCTCGGACTGACGCTCGAGTACCTGGAGACCAAGGGCGTGCCGGTCATCGGCTACGGTACCGACGAACTGCCGGCGTTCTACACACGCCACAGCGGCTTTGGCGTGGACTACCGGATTGATACACCCGAGGAACTGGCTGCGGCGTTCCGCGCCAAGCTGGACTGCGGGCTCAAGGGAGGCATGCTGGTCACCAATCCCATCCCCGAGGAGTACTCCATGCCGGCGGATGTCATCAACAAGGCCATCGACCAGGCGCTGCGCGAGGCGGACGAACAGGGCGTTCACGGCAAGCAGTGCACACCGTTCCTGCTGGCGCGTGTCAAGGACCTCACCGGCGGCGAGAGCCTCGCGTCGAACATCCAGCTCGTGCTCAACAACGCACGGCTGGCGGCACGCACGGCTGCTGCTTTGGCGAAGTAACGACGGCTGAAAGGTGCGCTCCGGAAATTTTGTCAAAAAACAGGAGCATCAGGATGCCCAAAATCCGGCATTTTGAAAAAAAAATGTCTTTTACGCACAAAAAAAATAAAAAAATGTGGAATAATTTGCATTTTTCATATTATTTTAGTATATTTGCAGCGTAATTCGTGCTTATGCGAAAAATCAGGTACCGATACATCTAAAAATTAAATCTATATGCAACTGAAAAAATCACCAAAAGTCAGCTTGGAAGACAAGAAACTAACCTATGTGCTCATAGGTCTGGCTTTCGTGCTGAGCATCTGTTATGTCGCTCTTGAGTGGACCGAGAAGGAGGTCACCAAGTATGAAGTGGCGGATTTGGACATGAGCTTCGAGGAAGAAGTGGAGATTCAACAAACATCACAGGACGTTACACCTCCGCCCCCACCGCCACAAGTTCAGGAAGTGGAAGTGCTGAATGTCGTTGAGGACGAGAAAGAGGTGGAAGACATCGACATCAAGACCGAGGACGACAGCGAAGCAGAGGTAGTTATCGCTGCACCGGTAGAAACGCCGGTGGAAGAGGAGGAAGAGGAAGTCGTCTTCGTGGTTGTGGAGAAGATGCCTGAGTTCCCCGGTGGCCAGCAAGCCCTCTTCAAGTACTTGAGCGAGAACGTGAAGTATCCCGTTATTGCGCAGGAGAACGGCATTCAGGGCCGTGTGATCTGCCAGTTCGTGGTGAACAAGGACGGTTCGATTGTTGATGTTGAGGTCGTTCGTTCAGGCGGTGACGCTTCGCTGGACAAGGAGGCCGTTCGCGTCATCAAGTCCATGCCGAAGTGGAAAGCCGGTCAGCAGCGTGGCAAACCCGTGCGCGTGAAATATACCGTACCGGTTAGCTTCCGTCTGCAATAAGCCGTTAGCCTTTAGCCATTAGCCGTTGGCTGCCAATGGCCAAAAGCCAAAAGCCAATGGCCTCAAACCTGAGGTTTGTTAGACAAAGAGATAACATATTGCAAGAATGTCGGCTCGCGTAGGGCTGACATTTTGCGTAAGGAGCTGGGCGTGGATACTGCCGCCGAGCTCCTTGAAGTTTATCCCTACAAGTACATCGACCGTTCGCGCTTCTATTTCATCCACGAGATAGAGGACGAGGACACGTTCGTCCAGATCAAAGGCGAGATACTGGAGTTCCACACCATGGGCATCGGCCGTGCACAGCGTATGTCCGCCATGTTCAGCGACGGACAGTCGCAGATAGAGCTCGTCTGGTTCAAGGGCATTCAGTACCTCAAGCTCCAGACCGGCGTGCCATACCTGCTGTTCGGCAAACCCTCGCGCTACAACCGCACATACAACTTCGTTCATCCCGAACTGACGCCCATGGCAAAGGTCACACCGCAGATGGTCAGCGGACTGGAGCCGCACTACAACACCACCGAGCGGATGAAGAACAGCGGACTGAACTCCAAGGCCATGCGGACCATCATCGCCGGACTGATGCCTGATGTGGACCGCGGACTGCCCGAGACCCTTCAGGCAGATATCCTCCAGCGCTACCATCTGATGAACCGCACCGAGGCGATGCATCAGATACATTTTCCCAAGGACACGCGCTCGATGCAGAAGGCGCGCGAACGCCTGAAGTTCGAGGAACTGTTCTACAACCAGTTGTCCATCCTCAGCCGTGCATCAGCACGACGGCAGCACACCGACGGGTTCGTCATACCTGTTGTGGGCAGGCATTTCAACTATTTCTACAAGAACCTTCTGCCTTTCCCTCTGACCAACGCCCAGAAACGTGTTATCCGGGAGATACACGCCGACATGAAGTCCGGCAAGCAGATGAACCGTCTCCTGCAGGGCGATGTGGGCTCCGGCAAGACACTGGTGGCACTCATGTGCGCCCTGCTGGTCATCGACAACGGCTATCAGGCGTGTATAATGGCGCCTACCGAGATCCTCGCCAACCAGCATCTGGCCACTTTGCAGCACCTGCTCCGGGGCTCCGATGTACGGGTGGCGCTGCTCACAGGCTCCACTACCAAGAAACAGCGCGCCGAACTGCTGCCCGCACTTGAGCGGGGCGAGATAGACTTATTAATAGGTACGCACGCGTTAATAGAGGACACCGTCCAGTTCGCCAATGTCGGACTGGTCATTGTGGACGAGCAGCACCGTTTCGGTGTGGCGCAGCGCGCCAAGCTCTGGGCGAAGAATATCCGTCCGCCGCACGTGCTCGTCATGACCGCCACGCCTATCCCGCGCACGCTGGCGATGACCGTTTATGGCGACCTGCAGGTCTCCGTCATCGACGAACTGCCGCCGGGACGCAAACCTATTCAGACCTACCATTACTCCAACCTCCGCCGCAAGTCCATCAACGAGTTCATCACCAAGCAGGTCGGCCTCGGCAGGCAGATATACGTGGTCTATCCGCTTATCCAGGAGAATGAGGAACTGGATCTCGCCGACTTGGAGAACGGCTACAACACGCTGGTGCAGACCTTCCCTCAGTTCCGCATATCGATGGTGCACGGCAAGATGAAGTCCGCCGACAAGGACCTGCAGATGCAGCGTTTTGTCAACGGCGAGACGCAGATACTTGTAGCCACCACGGTTATTGAGGTAGGCGTGAATGTGCCCAACGCCTCGGTAATGATCATCGAGGACGCCCAGCGCTTCGGCCTCAGCCAGTTGCACCAGCTGCGCGGAAGGGTAGGGCGAGGTGCCGAACAGAGTTACTGCATCCTGCTCACCCCGCCGGAGATGTCCGCCGACACACGCAAGCGGATGGATATAATGGTTGCCACCAACGACGGTTTCCGTATTGCCGAAGCGGACCTCGAACTCCGCGGACCGGGAGATTTTGAGGGCACGGCACAGTCCGGTGATCCGATGCACTTCAAGATAGCCAGTCTGGCTACCGACGGCCAGGTGCTCCAACTCGCCCGCGAGGCGGCTAACAGCGTCCTTGACGACGACCCCACACTCTCCACCGGCTACACCCAGATCTACCGCGACAACCTCGCCAAGTTCAAGTCCTCCGCCGTAGTCGAGTACCGCGAAATCTCGTAGGTGGCAGATGAATGTAAGATAATAACCATACATCATATATAAATTTGTAAGCATGCAATATTCTGTCAGGCGGATAGTGGATGTGCATCCTGAATGGTTGCAGGGATTGAAGCAGAAATGCTACGCTGTAAATGGCTGTTGCGCCATGGTGCATCGTGATCTTGGACCATACTTGAATGAATATATGTACCAGGATGCGTTGCAGATATTGTTTGACGAGCAGCATATACCATATATTAGGGAGTTCTATTTCCGAATAGACTATCACGGCAAGCAGATAGCGCATAAACACTACGTGGATTTCATGGTTGATGACAGTATTATCGTTGAATGCAAAGCAGTAGATAACTTATGTATAGAACATCGGCAGCAGTTGTGGAACTACATGAGGTTGACTAATATACCTATAGGAATACTGTATAACTTTGCGCCGGTTAAAGATCAATCTGAGCACTACTATTTGGATAAAGATGGAACGATGTATATGTTCTGACATGGAAATTTATGTATGTTTATGGCTGAGGTTGGCTGTACCCTCCCTGAGGGGTTGACTTAGGTGGATAAGCGGCGCGGTAAGCATGCTTAACGGCGCTGCTTATACAGCTAAGGCAAAAGTCCGTCAGGACTACAGACAAACTCAGGGTTTATGTAGGTTTATCTTCGACAGCTCTTTTCGATGTGTAATTAATTGACATTCAAAATGAAAATACAACATTTATTCCTTATGGCATCCCTTGCTATGCTACTCGCAGGCTGCGCACAGAAGCAGCAGACCGACGACAAACAACCCGTCACCAAACCGCAGATCACCCTTCAGGGCGACCGCCTCACTCCCGAAGCCCTTTGGGCGATGGGGCGCATCGGCTCCGTCAAGTCGGATATCGAAACGGGACTCATAGCCTATACCGTCAGTTACTACAGCGTCCCGGAGAATCGCTCCACCTCTTGGATCCGCATCTGCAATCCGTTTGTGCCCTCCGAACAAAATGACCAAATGGTAAATGACCAAATGGTAAATGTTGTTGATGAGTTCGTCGGCGCTGAGCCCGCATGGTTCGGCAACAGCGGCTGTCTCGCCTATCTCAAGGGCGGCAAGCTCTACCTGCGCCGCGACAGGGAAGAGGTCGAGGTGCAAGGTGCCGAGGACGTGGAAGGTTTCCTGCTCTCGCCCATGCGCGACAAGGTCATTCTTATCAAGCAGGTGAAGACCGTGCAGACCACTGCCGACCGCTATCCCGACCTGCCGCTGGCAAGCGGGCACGTCCACGACGACCTTATGTACAAGCACTGGGACGAGTGGACGCAATCCGCGCCGCAACCCTTTGTCTGCGACCTCGAGCTCACCTACTACGGCGAAGGCGAACGCATTAAATCCGCTAAACTCGGTGCCTGCACGAACCTGCTGGAGGGCACGCCCTACGAATGCCCGATGCTGCCGTTCGGAGGCATAGAGCAACTGGCGTGGCATCCCGACAACAGGCAGATTGCCTACACCTGCCGCAAGAAGACCGGTCTGGAGTATGCCGTATCGACCAACTCCAACATCTACCTCTATAATCTGGAGACCGGCGAGACGAAGAACCTTACCGAAGGTAATGACGGCTACGACACCAACCCCGCTTTCTCGCCTGACGGCACAAAGATTGCCTGGCAGTCCATGGCGCGCGACGGCTACGAGAGCGATCAGAACCGACTGATGGTCATGGATTTAGCCACCGGCGAGAAAACCTTCCTCAGCAAGGCTTTCGACAGCAATGTGGACGAGTACGCCTGGTTTGGTGACAACGCTTTGGTCTTCACCGGCGTTTGGCACGCTACGGTGCAGCTCTACCATATTACGCTTGACGGCGCTATCTCCGTGCTGACCGACGGCCAGTACGACCATGTGCTCGGCGATGTGTGCGACGACCGCATTTATCTGCTCCGTCACTCCATGGTGGAGGCGAACGAACTCTTCTGCCTCGAGCTGTCACGCCCCGAAACACCCGCTGTCCCTGTTGGGCGCGAAGCCATGCATGGCGTGCCGTCCGTCGCATCATTCACCCAGCTCACCTTTGAGAACAAGAACATCTACGACCAGCTCGCCTACGCCACTGTCGTCCCGCGCTGGCAGAAAACCACCGACGGCAAGGAGATGCTGACTTGGATCATTTTGCCTCCGCACTTCGACCCGAACAAGAAGTACCCGGCGCTCCTCTACTGCGAGGGCGGACCGCAGTCGCCTGTCAGCCAGTTCTGGTCGTTCCGCTGGAACTTCTCTATCATGGCAGCCCATGATTATGTGATCGTTGCGCCCAACCGTCGCGGCCTGCCGGGCTTCGGTATGGCTTGGAACGAACAGATCAGCGGCGACTACGGCGGACAGTGCATGAAGGACTACTTCACCGCTATCGACGAGGCGTGCGCCAACCTGCCGTATATCGACAAGGACCGTCTGGGCTGCGTCGGCGCGTCGTTCGGCGGATTCAGCGTCTATTGGATAGCCGGTCATCACGACAAGCGCTTCAAGGCGTTCATCGCCCACGACGGTATCTTCAACCTCGAGATGCAGTACCTGGAGACCGAGGAGA
>LXOW01414282.1_pt1 | contig 17936 bp, 16 predicted proteins | sample 1368591 | NCBI WGS metagenome assembly LXOW01 (sample SAMN04884650, study PRJNA319009) | bovine gut metagenome | isolation source: Cow rumen | host: Bos taurus | place: Italy: Legnaro (PD) | collected 2014-07-09 | reverse complement strand
TTTTTTTTGTGTACACTCGGCAAAGGCGTTTTGTGTTCATGGGGTTGCGGAAAGGCTTTTTTGCGTTGATTTACCGTGTCATTATGATTTTTTTTCATATTTCCTTTGTCAATTCAAAAAGTTTGCGTACTTTTGTAACACTTATTATCTACAATTGATATCATGGTGGAAATAGACTGAAGCCACCTTAAATATAATATTTACTTAAATACTTCATGAGAAAAGTTGCACTTATCACAGGCGTTACAGGTCAGGACGGCTCTTACCTGAGTGAGTTCTTGATAGATAAAGGTTATGATGTTCATGGTATCATACGTCGCTCCTCGGTAGATTATCGCGAGCGTATTGCCCATCTTGAGGGTAATCCGCAGTTCCATCTGCATTATGGTGACCTTGGAGACTCCATGTCTCTGGTAAAGGTAGTTGGAGCAGTCAGACCAACGGAGATATATAATCTGGCTGCTCAGAGCCATGTTCAGGTCAGCTTCGACTCTCCAGAGTTTACTGCTGACGTTGATGCTACTGGTGTTCTGCGTGTGTTGGAGGCTGTCAGGGCATGCGGCCTTGAGAATGAATGTCGTATCTACCAGGCTTCTACATCGGAACTTTATGGAAAGGTTGAGGAGGTACCTCAAAATGAGGAGACTCCGTTCCATCCTTATTCCCCCTATGCAGTGGCAAAGCTCTATGGCTACTGGATAGTAAAGGAATATCGTGAGGCGTATAATATGTTCTGTTGTTCAGGCATCCTCTTCAATCATGAGTCGGAGCGCAGGGGCGAGACCTTTGTGACTCGTAAGATAACCCTCGCTGCTGCCCGCATTGCTCAGGGTAAGCAGGAAAAACTCTTCTTGGGCAACCTTTCCTCACTGCGTGACTGGGGATATGCTAAGGATTACGTGGAGTGTATGTGGCTCATACTCCAGCATGACAAGCCAGAGGATTTCGTCATTGCTACAGGTGTGCAGCATTCTGTAAGGGAGTTTACCTATGCAGCGTTCAAGGCTGCTGGTATGGAACTGCGCTTTGAGGGTGAAGGCATGGACGAGAAGGGTATCTGTGTATCTGGTCCGGAAAACCTTGTGGGTAAGACCTTGGTAGAGGTGTCACCGGATTTCTATCGCCCAACCGATGTGGTGAACCTTTGGGGCGATGCATCCAAGGCAAAGAGAGAACTTGGCTGGAATCCTCAGAAGACTTCTTTTGAACAGCTTGTAGAGATAATGGTTCGTCACGATATGCAGAAGGTTGCTGCTGATCATGTGGCAGGTGTCATGCGCACCAATCTGGCCGAGTATCTTGAGAAGGGACTGGTGAAGTAAGGTTTAGAGTTTAGTTTTTAGAGTTTAGAGACGGTATTAACGTTGAAAGACAGAAATATATGGAGAAAGACTCAAAGATATATGTTGCCGGTCATCGTGGTATGGTAGGTTCTGCTATAGTGCGTGAGCTGCAGCGTCAGGGGTATACCAATATCATAACTCGCACTCATAAGGAGCTTGACCTTTGCAACCAGCAGGCCGTAGCCGACTTCTTTGCTGCAGAACGTCCTGAGTATGTGTTCCTTGCGGCAGCGAAGGTCGGTGGCATCATTGCCAATCAGAGTGCCTTGGCTGACTTCATGTATGAGAATATGATACTCGAGATGAACGTCATCCACTCGGCATGGCAGAATGGCTGCAAGAAACTTGAGTTCCTTGGCTCCAGCTGCATCTATCCCCGTATGGCTCCCCAGCCCATGCCGGAGTCGTGCCTGCTCACATCTGAGTTGGAAAAGACTAATGAGGCATACGCTTTGGCCAAGATCTCCGGCTTGAAATACTGTGAGTATCTCAATCGCCAATATGGCACAGACTATATCTCTGTTATGCCAACCAATCTATATGGTCCTAATGACAACTATCATCCAGAGCACAGCCATGTCCTTCCTGCGCTCATACGCCGTTTCCATGAGGCGAAGGTGTCGGGAGCCAAGGAGGTGACATGCTGGGGTGACGGAAGCCCCTTGCGTGAATTCCTTTATGTTGATGACTTGGCCAATCTATGTGTCTTTCTCATGAACAACTACAGCGGCAATGAAACCGTCAATGCCGGCACGGGTAAGGAGCTGACCATCAAGGCCCTTACAGAACTCGTTGCCAAGGTCGTAGGCTATGATGGCGAGATAAAGTGGGACACGACGCGCCCCAATGGTACTCCTCGTAAACTATTAGATGTATCGAAGGCTCAGAAACTTGGTTGGACATACAAGACAGAATTAGAGGATGGCATACGTTTGGCTTACGATGACTTCCTCAACAACCCTATGCGTGCAGAGAGATAACCTAAGTTAAACATACCTAACACTAACCGACAATGAAGAATGTTCTGTTATCCACCTTTACAGCATGCCTCTTTGCTATGGTCTTCACCTCCTGTGAGAGCGTAGATTTTGCAGAGATATATGGTACAGACCCAGGTAATGACGGTGCACCAAAGCAGACGCTTAAAGTTAAAGCCCAGTCAACGGAAGGGACCATCACCTATCCCGTGGTTGTATATGCCTTTGATGCAGACGGCAACTATGTGGCAAATCAGACAATAGCTTCATCCTCAAGCAATCTGTCGTTGAAACTGCCTTCAGGCACATACAACATAGTTGCACTCGCAGGAACAGAGGGGCTGACGATTCCTGAGGTGGAGAATATAAATACGAAGATAGATATAATGTCGCAAAGCACCGTCGCTTTACAGATGGGTAGTGCCAATGTTACAATTGGAACGACGCCTGTCAGCGCATATATCAACATGGGCTACAAGGTGTGCGGCGTTCGTTTTACGTTGTCGCAAGTGCCAGAAGATGCTGTCAGTGTGTCGGTGACAGTATCGAATATTGTCTCTGCAATGGATTTTTTGGGGAATCCTTCTGGAACATCTGATGTTACAATACCACTTAATGAAACCATTGAGTATGGTGTGTGGAGTTCATCAGAGGTATATATAATGCCATTTAATGCATCTTCGACAGTCCTTACTATAAGTATTACACGTCCCGACAATACAGAGACATACTCTTACACCCATTCTTTAGGCCTTGAGAAGGGTACACCTTACCATTTCCGGGGAACATATATGACGTCTGGTGGCGGTGGAGACAGTAATATAGGACTCAGTGGAAATTTTATTGCAGCTACATGGAACGATTTACAGACAGTGGACTTTAACTTCGGAGACTATAAAAAGCCAACAATTGTAGAAAGCGGTTATATACCTGCTTACTCAATATGGAAGGGACATGCAGTTGTCTCAGTGAAGGATATAGATGATCATACGGAGGAATTGTTACTATTCTCGTTGAAAGAATGGACGGATGTGGGAGGATGTAAAAATTCTAATAATCCTAATATGGCTGATTCTATTGCCAAAAGTTATATTGAAGGAGAATATGGTGAGTGGCGAATGCAAACTCAGGCAGAGNNCTATTGGAGAGTACTTATGATGAGAATGGAAATCCGGGTGCTCCGATTGAATACTCTGCAAATGAAGATGATCCAACAAAAGGTGATAATGCTACATATCTCTGTGATAGTGCACAAACTTCATACAGCTATTCTCCAAAGTATGGAAGTTTTGTTACAACAAAGTCAGCTACCAAGAAACTTTACCGCCTCCGCCTTGTAAAGACCATAACCCACTCATACTAACCCTTGTAAATAATGACGGGATTCCGCCTTTACATATTTTGCTTTTTCCTCGTTGTCGGTCATGGGGTGTCCCGTGCAGACAACCTTACTGACAGCATCCTGTCGGTATCGAGGTTGGCAAATAAATACTTTATGGAGAAGTGGCCCGATCCTGGTATTGATATCGAAGACAGACAAGATACGTCCCAGTCATATATGGACGCGAAGTGTTTACTACGAAGGTCTCATGGGGTTATACTCCATCGACTCCCTCCAAACCTACATCGATTATACCGACTCATGGGCCGACTCTCATCAGTGGTCACCGCGCAGCACCATCTGGAGGATACATGCTGACGACCAGTGTTGCACACAGACCTACATGACACGCTATTTCCAAGCTGGTGGAGCAGAGAAATATCTTGCCTCAAAGGCAGACTTTGACAATCAGATGTATGGCAAGGATCGCAGCACGCATTATAAGGACTGGACATGGATAGACGCCATTCAGATGGCTATGCCTGCGCTGGCAATGCTGTATAAGATAACGGGTGAGCGCAAATACATCGACTTTGCCATGCAGTCGTATCTCTGGTCACGCAATGCCGGTGTAGAAAACAAAGGCGTAGGGTTCTTCGTTGAGAACGAGGGTCTTTGGTGGCGCGATGCGAAACTCTATGGCATCAAGGAAAGCGATGGCAAGAATAGCTATTGGAGCCGCGGCAACGGGTGGGTATATGCCGCCTTGGTCCGAGTGCTGGAGCAGCTGTCCCCCGACGATGAGTATTACGCCCAGCTGAAGCACGACTTCCTGTTGATGAGCGAGGCCATTATACCCATTCAGCGCTCTGATGGGTTTTGGAATGCCAGCCTTGTGTCAACGCAGTATAATGGTCCGGAACTGTCAGGTACAGGGTTATTCCTTTACGGTCTGGCATGGGGTGTTCGTAACGGATTCCTCACAGATGCAAAATACCGCGCTGCTGCCGATAAGGCATGGCAGGCCTGCAAGTCGTGCGTTCATGACAACGGCTTCTTGGGATATGTGCAGGGCACCTCCGACCGTCCCTCCAAAGGTTGGCCGTTCGAATATGATGCAGAACCCAACTTCGAAGACTACGGCTTAGGCTGTTTCCTGCTTGGCACGACAGAATATTACAAGCTGGTAAAGGCTCAGCCTGCTGATGACACGACGGGTGTGACCACATTGTCATCTCCGTCAAGACGCGCGGATGATGCCATTTACGACATCTCAGGTCGCCGCATCCATAATATATATAAGAAAGGTGTATATATCCGAAACGGCAAGAAATACTTACATTGATATAATAAGGTTAAGAACAATAGAGTATCACGAGATATGAATGTAATAGAAACAAAACTTCAGGGAGTCCTGATAATCGAGCCGCGTGTGTTTGAGGATGCGCGTGGATATTTCTTTGAGAGCTTCTCCCAGCGTGAATTTGACGAGAAGGTAAGGCCTTTGCTGGGCTACGATGTCAACTTCGTGCAGGACAATGAGAGCATGTCATCTTACGGAGTGATGCGTGGCCTGCATTTCCAGCGTCCTCCATTTACGCAGAGTAAGCTGGTGCGTTGCGTCAGGGGGAAGGTCCTTGATGTGGCTGTCGACATTCGCAAGGGCTCCCCAACCTACGGACATCATGTGGCGGTGGAGCTGACAGAAGAGAATCACCGGCAGTTCTTCATCCCCAAGGGCTTCGCTCATGGCTTTGCCGTCTTGAGCGATACCGCTATCTTTCAGTACAAGTGCGATGAGTTCTATCACCCCGAGGCCGACGGNNAGTCCTTTCCGCTTATAAAAGATAATATAGAATCGACATGGTGGATGTTAAAAGCCGCCATCAATAAAAACAACAACAAACAAACTTAACATGAGAGTAATTATTGAACCAGACTACGACAGATTGTCGAAATGGGCAGCAAACTATGTTGCCAACCGTATTAAAGAGGCAAACCCCACAGCAGAGAAGCCATTCAAACTGGGATGTCCCACAGGCTCCAGCCCTCTGGGTCTCTACCGTGAGTTAATAAAGAAGTATGAGGCTGGCGAACTCTCCTTCCAGAATGTCATCACATTCAATATGGATGAGTATGTGAAGCTGCCCGAGACTCATCCCGAGTCTTACCATTCCTTCATGTGGAATAACTTCTTCTCACATATCGACATCAAGAAGGAGAATGTGCACATCCTCAATGGTAACGCTCCTGACCTCATCAAGGAGTGTGAGGACTACGAGAAGAAGATCGAGGAAGTTGGTGGCATCGACCTCTTCATGGGCGGTGTAGGTCCTGACGGTCACCTGGCCTTCAACGAGCCTGGCTCCAGCCTCTCTTCCAAGACACGTATCAAGACCCTCACCACCGACACTATCATTGCTAACAGCCGTTTCTTCGACGGCGACCTCAGTCAGGTGCCCACTCAGGCCCTCACCGTAGGTATCGGTACCGTGATGGCTGCCAAGGAGGTACTCATAGTATGTAATGGTCACCACAAGGCTCGTGCCCTGAAGCATATCGTTGATGGCGAGATAAGCCACAAGTGGACTGCTTCGATGCTGCAGTTGCATCCCAAGGCTGTTGTGATATGCGACGAGGCAGCCTGCGATGAGCTTACTGTCGGCACCTACAAGTACTATCTCGACAAGGAACGTGGAAACCTTTAGAGCATTAAGCATTGAGCATTGAGCATTAAGCATTGAGCATTGGACCTTGACCGCCTCATAGTACGCTTCAGACAGTTTGGCGGCTGGCGGCTCCTCAGAGCCTATGCCGACATGGGTGTGCTATGGCCTGGACTGAAGGCTTTGCTGCGATGTGCCGTGACGCACCGTAGCTTTAAGGCCGTCTATCCTGTCATCACGAGGCGAGTCGATGAGATACTTCTTGAGAAATATGGTGCGATAAGCGGGGTCTCTATGTGTGGCGAAGAGCTCGAAACACGTGGAGACTCTGCCACTGCCCTCTCGGGACGTGTCTGGTTCTGTTGGCTGCAGGGCATGACTGATGCTCCGCCATTGGTCAGGGCGTGTTTAGAGTCACAGCAGCGTTGCTTCGGTAAGGAGGCGGTAGTAGTCCTCGATGCCGAGAATTACACGCAGTGGGCCACCCTGCCAGACTATGTGGTGGAGAAATACCGCAAGGGCATCATGCCAGCTGCGATGTTCTCCGACATGCTCCGTCTGGAGCTGCTCCTGCGCTATGGTGGCACGTGGATAGACTCCACGGTATTGGTCACGCGGAAGGTACGCATCCCTGACTGTGAGCTGATGCTCTACCGCTATTTCCGTAACAACCGCGTGGAGGGTATCTCCAATTGGTTCATCCATGCCACCCCCGCCAATCCACTCCTTGCCGACGTGCAGGCCATGCTCTTGGCGTATTGGAAGGACTACGACTGCACCGTGGAATACTACATGATGCACCTCTTCCTCAGCCATGCGGCACGTCGCTATCCTGCCATGATAGCCGCCATGCCTAAGGCAAACACCTACAATGCCCTCATTCTGAGGGATATGCTGCATAAGTCCTTCGATGCCCACAGATGGCAGGAACTGACTGAACGCGTGCCCATCCATAAGTTGAACTATCGCTTGGCTGACAAGGCAGCGCATAATACCGATAGCTATTACACACACATAGTAAGTGAAGAGTTAAGAGTGAAGAGTGATTAATCGGCTAACGCCGTATTTGTGACCGATGACAGAAAACCTTTTCTTTGAACTCATTCAGGTGTCTGTTGGTGTCAGGGACAGCCTGCAGACCTCCCCGTCTGATGAGCAGTGGCGTGCAATATACGAGACGTCCAAGCAACAGGCGGTGATGGGTGTGTGCTTCATCGGTGTGCAGCATCTTCCCAAGGATCAGTTGCCTCCTGGCAAGATTATCCGTCAGTGGGCCGTTAAGGCCGACAAGGTAGTGGGTCGTAACTACTCCTCGTCAGCAGACAGTAAGATGGTGTGTGACCGCCTGCAGCGTGATGGCTTCAACAGCATACTTTTGAAGGGTCAGGGCAACCGCAGCTACTATCCCCCGCAATTGCGGGATTACCGCAGCCCCGGCGATATCGATGTGTGGGTGTGGCCTGGTGAGACTCAAAATGACTGTCACCGACCCATACGTTGTGTCATAGACTATTGTCAGAGCATCCAGAAGGGAGAGTTCATCTATTATCATGACATGGACTGGCCTCTGCTGCAGTTGCCTGTCGAGGTGCACTACCGCCCTACGTGGCTCTTTAATCCGTGGCGCAACAGACGTCTGCAGCGATGGCTGAAGGCACATCGGGATTATGAGGAGTTTGAAGGCTATCATATCCCCACGCCAGAGTTCAATGTAATTTTTCAGATGCTTCACCTCTACAAACATATCTTTGAGGAAGGCATAGGGCTGCGTCAGCTGGTGGACTATTATTTCGTTCTGAGGCGTTTCGGCGATGATGCCTCTGACTCTGAGAGAGAGACGGTGCACCAGTCGCTATCCTCTTTCGGACTGAAAAATTTCTCTGCCGCTGTCATGTATGTTATGAGGGTGGTCTTCGCTATGTCCGACGAGTACCTGCTATGTTCCCCCGACGAGTCAGCTGGACAGCTGTTGCTTGAGGAGATAATGATAGGCGGTAATTTTGGAAAGTTCGATGAGCGTTATAATTGGTCGGAGGTGACTAATGACTCCCTGGAGTTCCGTGGCTCTTCCTATGCTGTGACTCGTTTCCGCCATAACAGGCGTTTCTTGAGACACTATCCTGAGGAGGTGCTGTGGGAACCCCTCTTCCGCATCTACCATTTCCTTTGGCGCAGGCTGAAGTTGTGGCGGTGGGAGTGATGATGGTAACGTTAACGATAACATTAACCTTTAACCTAAAATGTTATGAAGAAAGTATTGGTTGTAGGCAGTGCGCGTAAGTCTGGTGGCGGTGTCGCCTCGGTGGTACGCCTGATGCAGAAAATGCCAGCATGGCGTAAGTATCGTTGCCATTGGTTAGGCACGCAAATCCAGGCGGGTAAGCTAACCAAGATAAGATATGCCCTAACGGCCTATCTGTGGGCATTGTTTCGTATATGGGGATATGACATAGTGCATTTCCACACTGTCCCCGACAGGATATGCCTCCTCATCCAGATGCCCGTTTTCCTGCTTGCCAGACTGGGAGGTAAGAAGATAATCATGCATATCCACATGGGAAACCAACTTTCGCAGCACACCCAAAACGGACTCTTCCTGTGGCACCTGCAGCGTGCCGACCTTATCATACTCCTTGCACGGAAATGGCAGCTGCTGTTTGCAGAGATCTACTCCAACATCCATACCCCCACCACCGTCTTGTATAACGCTTGCGAATGTAGAGAAAACGTTTCCTTCGAACATCGAAAGAAGAAGATCCTTTTCGTGGGCTATATGGACGACAACAAAGCTCCCAACATCTTGCTTGAAGCCATAGCGCGCCTGAAGTCCCATCATGAGCTTGACGACTGGACTGTCACGATGTTGGGCAATGGCGATGTGAAGCGTTTCTCAAAGATGAGAGACGATATGGAGCTCACTAACGAAGTGGAGTTCACAGGCTATGTCACTGGTAATAAAAAGGTGAAGGCCTTCAGCGAGGCCTCCATTCTTGTGCTCTGCTCCTACAACGAAGGATTCCCTATGGTGGTCCTTGAGGCTTGGAGCTATGGCCTGCCCGTTGTCAGCACTCCTGTTGGCGGACTCCCTGACGTGATAGAAGAAGGCCGTAACTGCCTCACCTTCCCATTCGGCGACAGCAAGGCGTTGGCCAAACAGCTGAGCAGACTTATGGCCGATGACACCCTGCGCACCGACATGGGGGTCTATTCACAGTATTTCCTTCGCAAGCATTTCTCCTTGGCAAAGGTTAATGCCATGTTGGAAGAGATATATGCCACTGTGGGAAATTAAGATAAGTGGGAATTAATATAAGCCACCATAAACAAGAGCAGTCATAATGAGAATACTTTATCTTGCATACGCTTGTGAACCTGGAGCCGGCAGCGAATATGGTGTTGGCTGGATGGTGCCGCTGACAATGGCGATGCAGCATCCGGAACATGAGGTGTTTATTCTGACCCGTTCCAAGAGTCGGCAGAAGATAGACCAGACGGTATCTGCCCTCGCAGAAGGGGAGGAACCGATAAGGAATATCCATGTGCAGTATTACGACATCCCTTCATGGCTGTATTACAAGAAAGAGATGCAGAGCCATTGGGGAGAGCAGTACAACTACTGGATGTGGCAGGTGTGTGCCCGCAGGACTGTGCGGGATATAGTGCGCAATAGCGGCATAGACCTCATACATCATATCACCTTCAACCAATACCGCACACCCTCGCCGGGGTATTGGATGGACATCCCGTTCATCATCGGACCTATCGGTGGTGCGGAGCTCATAGCACCAGCCTTCTGGCAGGACCTCGACCCTCATACCGCCCGTAAGGAGGCCATACGCATGAAGGGCAGGGATCTGCCTCTGTTTCGTTGGTTAAACAGACGTAGCAAGAATAAAAAGGTAATCCTCTTTTCTGCAAAAGAAAACCAGAAACGTCTCAGTCCATATAGCGGAGACAGCGAGGTTCGTCTCATGCCTGCCATAGGAATCAGTAAGCATGATATTTCCTCGTTTCCTCAGCCATCATCATCTAACACCTCTCTTCTCTCATCATCCCTTGCCCCTCATCCCTCATCCATGATTTATGCAGGCAAGGCGCTTGACTGGAAGGGACTGCATATCTTCCTTCGTTCTGCAGCACGTGCCAGACAGTTGCTCCTTTCAGAAGGCAAGAGCGAGGAGGCGGGTTTCTCCATCAAACTGATAGGCATCCGTACGGAGGATGAGCAGAAGAAGGTTCGTGGCTGGGTTGAGGCTCAGGGACTTACTGAACAAGTGGAGTTGATACCCTTCATGCAGCGTGATGAACTGTTGAAGGTGATGTCTGCCTGCAGCCTCAGTGTCTATCCTGCATTCCGCGACTCTGGTTCTATGTCTGTATTGGAGGCATGCTCGCTGGGGTGTCCCACCATCTGTTTCGATGCCGGTGGGCAGGATGCCTTCCCTGATGATATATTAATAAAGGTAAGGGTAGGGGAGACATATGAGGNNCAGAGATCCCGCATTTGGGTCGCAGAAAACCTCACGTGGGAAAAGAAGATACAACAGTATGACGAGATATACAGGTCGCTGCTCCTGTAACCCCCAAAACGCGCGAGACCGGTTATGCTATGTTTGCATAACCGGTCTCGCTAAGCTTTTTCGTCTTCGTAGGCCGTAGGCCGTTTCGTAGCAAAGCGTTTCCTTTCTTTGTCTTTGTCTTCGTCTTCGTAGGTGCGAAGCACCGCTTCGTACGGCATAGCCGTTAATATAGTCCGAAAGCACCAAGTAATAGCACCGTGAGTATCAGGGGCACGATATATTTCAGCATAATGATATATATAGGCTTTCTCTTAAACTGATATCCATTGAGGCGCATCTCGCCGATAAGGAGGTTCGGCTTCACCACCCATCCTATCAGTATGCATGTGGATATAGAGATAAACGGCATGAGGAGGTTGTTGCTCACGTAGTCAAAGATATCCAATATCTGTGCCGTTGCCCCGTTTGGCAGCGTATATTCAAAATACAATACATTATATCCCAGCGATACTATTACAGAAGCTATCAGCCCGCCCATCGACAGCACTATCACCGATTTCGTCCTTCCCCAGTGGAAGGCATCCATCACGCTCGATACGCAGGCCTCCAGGATGGATACCGCACTGGTAGTGGCGGCAAAGAGTATCAGCAGGAAGAAAGCCAGTCCGAGGTATGGTCCGAAGGTTCCTAAGGAATGGAAAATCTTTGGCAGTGCCACGAAGATGAGGCCAGGTCCTGCTCCCATGCCTTCCGTACCCATGAATACGAACACCGCCGGTATCACCATCATGCCAGCCAGCAGCGCTATGATGGTGTCGCAGATCTCTATGCGGTCTACGGCCTGTCCCAGATTCACGTCGCGTTTCATATACGACCCGTAAGCTACCATAATACCCATTGCGATACTCAGCGAGAAGAACAGCTGTGATGCTGCATCCATAGTAATCTGCAGCAGTCTCGACAGTGTCATGCCTTCAAAATTTGGAATGAGGTATATGGCGGCGCCCTGCAGTCCCGTGCGTGTCACGCCCTGTGCATCGGTGTGGCTGATGGTGAGTGAATAGACTGAGATAAACACCACGAGCAATACCAGCAGCGGCATGATAATCTTCGAGAATTTCTCTATGCCCTTCTCCACACCGCTGTACACCACGTAGAAACACATGGCAGTGAAGACAGCCATATACACCAGTGGCTCCCATATCTGCTGCAGGTGTCCGAAGAAGAACCCGTCGTCAGTGGCCTGTTCACCATTTAATGTAAGGTATGTGACGAGGTATTTCAGCACCCATCCGCCTATCACGCAGTAGTATGGGTATATTATCGCCGGTACTATGAAGGAGAAGAATCCGAGAAACGTCCACTTCTTGCTGAAGAAACGGTACGCCGTCAGTGGTCCCTGCTGTGACCGCCGTCCTATTGCCACTTCTGTTATCAGCAGCGTAAAGCCGAAGGTCACTGCCAGAATGATGTAGATAAGCAGGAATGTTCCGCCGCCGTCTCTCGCTGCGAGGTACGGGAAACGCCAGATATTACCCAGGCCTACGGCACTGCCGGCTGCAGCCAGCACGAACCCCAGCGACCCGCTGAATGAGTTCCTTTCTTTATTGTTAGTCATTAAATATTGATTCTAGTATAATAACGTTCCCGCTTTCGTCTTCGTCTTCGTAGCGCTGAAAGCGCGTTTCGTCTTCGTCTTCGTTTTCGTTTTCGTTCCCGTTCCCGTTCCCGTCCTTCTCCTCGTCTTCGTAGCGCTGAAAGCGCGTTTCGTAGGCAGGATGCCTCCTGCCGCTTCATAGGGGCAATGCTCCGTTTCCTTGGTGTTAAGCACCAAGAGCTAAAATCTCTTTCTTAACACCTTTGCTGGTATGCCGCCGATGATGGAATACGGCTCGCAGCTCTTTGTCACTACCGACCCGGCAGCCACGACGCTGCCTTCGCCTATTGTCACACCTTTTAGGATGGTCACATTCGCTCCTATCCAGCAGCCGTCCTCTATCACCACGGGTTGGTCATTCTCCGGCAGCTTCTCCTCCTCGGTGATGTCGATGATATACTTGTCTCTGATGTCCGTCCTGTGGTCACCGGTGATAATGGTGGGCTTAGGCCCGAACAACACCTTCTTGCCTATGGTGCATGGTGCGCCTGTACAGTAGATGGTGCTGCCCTTGGGTATCGACGTGGCATCGCCTATGGACAGGTTCCACAGTCCCTTGATGTCACTCGACATAGGGCGCAGATACACCCCCTTGCCACAGTGCTTCATGCACCGCTTATATACCGGTGCCCACATCATATCCCACAGATATGCCGGCAAAAGACTGAGTTTAATTAGTATATTGCAAATCATAAAGGCAGTTTTATTGTCATGCAGCGCCATGTTGAGTGGATATATTTTCAGTCGTGCACAGACTTTTCAGTCTTGTCCTGTCCGAAAGAGCAAGGTTAACTGTGTGTTCTGGGCAAGATTTCCGAGTGTCCTTAGCGAATTATTTATGTAAAATCCGAAAATCTTATAATAATTTTGGATTTGATTCCAAAAATCTTATAATAATTTTGGAATCCGAGGAAAAATCATTACCTTTGTCCCGTAAATCGTTCCATGTTATTATTATCATCATTAAATACACAATATGATTCACAGAATTCTTGAAGACAGGATGGAACAACTATTGGGTTCCAATAAGGCACTGATTATAATGGGCGCTCGTCAGGTAGGCAAATCCACATTATTGAGAACGATGCTTGGAGAACGTAACGACGTAATATGGATGAATGGTGACGAGCCGGATATAGTGCAACTATTTGAGAACATCTCCTCTACACGACTGCGCAGTATTATCGGGAGTAATAGATTTATTGTTATAGATGAGGCTCAGCGTATTCCTAATATTGGACTCAAACTAAAATTAATCACCGACAATGTATCTGGCGTTCAAGTGATAGCGACTGGCAGTAGTTCTTTTGAATTGTCAAGTAAGGTCAACGAACCTCTTACGGGGCGAAAACGCGAATTCCGAATGTTGCCGCTTTGCTTTAGGGAAATGGCTGAACACACAGGCTTGCTTGATGAGCTGCGTCTCATACCCCACAGACTTGTCTATGGTTATTATCCGGAGGTTGTCAATAATGCCGGAGATGAAAGAGAGACCCTGAAAGAACTTTCAGACAGTTATCTGTATCGTGATATATTGTCACTCGATAATATCAGTAAGCCAGAGAAACTTATTAAGTTATTACAGGCCCTGGCTTTTCAAATAGGAGGCCAGGTTAGCTATAGTGAGATAGGAAAACTAATCGGACTTGACCCCAAAACTATTGAGCGATATGTTGATATCTTAGAGAAGTCATATATAATATTCCGATTGGGCAGTTTCAATCGTAACTTGCGTAATGAGTTGAAAAACAGCCGTAAAATATACTTCTGGGATTTGGGTATTCGTAATGCTGTCATAGGAAATCTCTCTTTAGTGGAAAATCGTACAGATGCGGGAGCTCTTTGGGAGAATTTTGTTATCTCAGAGCGTATGAAGAAACTCTCGTATGCCAGTAGTTTCGCAACCTCATGGTATTGGCGTACCCAACAGCAAAAGGAGATAGATTATATAGAAGAGGAGGATGGAAAACTTCAGGCATACGAAATAAAATGGAATGACAGAAAGGCTACAGTAAAAAGTCCCGCGACTTTCTCTTCGGCTTATCCTGATGCCTCCTTCAAAGTCATCACTCCGCAAAATGTAGAGGAATTCTTGTTGTGAAAAGTATATCACAAATCATAAAGGCAGTTTTATTGTCATGCAGCGCCATGTTGAGTGGATATATTTTCAGTCTTGTCCTGTCCGAAGGAGCAAGGTTAGCTATGTAGAGGCTAAATGCCTCGCTTAGTAAGCGAAGCCTTCCTTTGCTTCAGCGGTCTCCATGGTNNGTCTGCTCTATGGCGAGACAGAAGAACGCCATGAGGAACACCCTATAGTGCTTCAGGTCCGTAATCTTATTAAACTCTATCAGCCTCCTCTTCCAGAAGATATAGAACAGAATTACTCCCACCCATCCGAACTGTGCCAGGGTGGGGTAGTAGGCATCGCAAATGAAGCCACCACCTTCATCCAAGCCCCAAATAGTATTGAGGTCATACTTATAATAAAGTGGGGAATAATACTTCCATGCTCCATTCGTGCCCAAAGTTGCCATGCCTGGCCCGAACGGGAAGTATTCCCATTCACAGAGAATCTTCCACGCAGTCTTATAAGTCTCTGGTCGTGCTCGACGTTCATCGTCAACCATACCAGACACATAATAGACGTCGAACTTGCTCCAAGTAACGAATAATACCACAGCGATAAGCAAAATGAGTGCACCGAGTGTCTTGGGAGATTTGAAGTCAAGCCTGTGGTCAAGATAGGTGATAACGGCATAGAAACAGACACACTCTCCGAGGAACTTGAATTTCGGGGCGAGCAGTCCTACGGCTACAAGCAACAGTGCTGTCCTGCGGGTATATTTGTTCTCATCGTTAAAGAGGTAGTATGCCATTCCGCAGCATATTGCCAACTGTCCTAATACAGGGAATTCCACTTCCCTGTTACCTGTCAGAGTAGCGGTGGTTTCAGGATGGTAGACTACCCATGAGAACAATGTTGCAACCATCACCCTCACCATCCATTTCTTCTGATTCTCACTGAACTGCGGATTCAGAATCCACGTACAGTAAATCACGGAGAATGGTCGTATAGTCTGTAGGAAATCAAGGAACACCGCATTTGCCACATTTTCCGCCCTTATCAGGGAGTATGCCACGTAGAATGCGAGTATCCACAGGAACTGCACNNTCCACGTACAGTAAATCACGGAGAATGGTCGTATAGTCTGTAGGAAATCAAGGAACACCGCATCTGCCACATTTTCCGCCCTTATCAGGGAGTATGCCACGTAGAATGCGAGTATCCACAAGAACTGCACATACTCCTTCCAAGGTTCAGGATTTGTAATATTGCGGTAGTGTATACCGCGTTTGGTGAAGGTATAACCTATAAGCACGAACGTCAGGATCTCGTCGACGCTCGACATGCCCGGCAGGTCGTTGTAAGCTATACAGGTCGGGAAATATATAATCCAGAACCAGAAGTAAAAATTCGCTATCTGTCTCATTTTAAAACGGGAACGTTAACGTTAACGGGAACTTTTACGGGAACGCTCGCCAAGGCGACCATGATAAAGGCAAGATTATTGGTTTCTGATAGAACTTATCAGGCCTGTTAATTGTTTTTGTATTATTGTTAGATTATTAATCAGTGCAAGACAATCATCTTCTGTCATGTAGCCTATGTTTTTTGATATAAGTAGTTGCGTCTCTACCTCATTGGCAGATCCCAAAGCTATATCCAAGAAATGACAAAATTCTGCATCAGTTGAGCGTCCCGCACCTTCTGCAATATTAGACGAAATGCTTACTGTCGCACGTTGCAACTGATCGCAAAGTCCTTTTTTTTCAAACCAAGGTAAAGATGAAGTTACCTTATAGACCTGCGTAGCATAAGAGACGGCATCCTGCCAAACTTTATACTCTCTAAAATTCCGAGATTTTCCAGTCATATTTATTTCTAATTATTTCTCGTTCTCGTTCCCGTTCTCGTTAGCTTTGCTGACCCTCTTAATGCTTCCTAAAGTTCCAGGCCTCCCCACAGGGGCAAAAATGCGGTTACNNCGTTCCCGTTCCCGTTCCCGTTCCCGTTCCCGTTCCCGTTCCCGTTCCCGTTAACGTCCTATTCATCCCCTAATAGCCGCAATCCTCTCCCTAAGCCAGATGCCAAAGAACCTGTCATAAACGATGTAGTTACCATTATACTTGTATATGAACTGGTTCTCCATCAGGCTTGATAATGCAACCTTTATACTGCTCAGTGCAGGGAGGTGGTAGTTAGAGACGAAAGACTGTGCCATTGGCGACTTAACGCGTTGTTCACATGCAATGGCAGTGAGAAGTGCGGCCTGATTTGTCGTTAGAGAAGAATAATAGTTTTCAAAGGCCACCTCTTCCTCGTCAATTAATTCTTGTATGGCAGCCTCCACATCAGCCTCTGTTATCTCACTGTGCTGATTAGCATAGATTCGATTAAGAGAAGCCTGGATATACCATGTCTGACCATCCAGTTTGTCGTATAGGTAATGAAACTGCTTTTCATGCAGTGTCTGGCCGCGTTTAGAAAAGAATGTGTTGGAGAAACGAAGATATGCCGACTCGTCAATCTCTTTTATTGTGACAATCTGTGCCCCTTGGTAAAAGGGACGTTCTGGTGAGAGAAAGATGTCAGACATCATATGTTGTTGGCTTCCGGCAAAGATGAAGTACACGTTAGGCACAAACTGAATGAAGGAACGAAGCAGCGCTTCAGTGTCGGTCTCTGCATATTTCGTTATCTGTTGGAACTCATCAATGGCAATATAGCATCGCTTTTCTGACTGCGCCAGATATTCGAAAATGCGTTGCAGTGACATTTGTAGTTGGCTTTTTGCTATGTCAAGAGAGAAAGTCGGTATGCCAGTTACAGCATCAAATGACATTGTAGGCCTAAAGGCACTGAAGAAATCCTGTACTTTCCTAAGGGCACTCTGTGAGGGCGTATCTAATTTCCCCAGGATATTACGTGCCAGAAGCTGCACGAACTGTTCCAATGTCTTGGTAGCCAGTATGTCAATATAAATGCATCTCACCTCAGACTTCTGTGCAGAGATGGTCGAGAAAACATGGTGTATCAGTCCAGTCTTCCCAATCCTTCGTGGAGCTATCAGTGTGATATTCCGCTCATTGTTCAGTCCTTTAATGATTTTCTCGGTTTCTGCATCCCTGTCACAGAAATAGTCTTTCCCCTTATATCCGTAAATCACAAAAGGATTATTCAGTTCCTTGCCCGTCATCTTATATTCACTTCATATTTTACGCTTCATGTTTTGTGAAGTGCAAAGTTAATGCATTTTTCTCAATTGTGCAAGAAATGTCATCAAAAAGCACAATGTGCTAAACTCTTGAAAAGTTTTTTTTGTTCCCGTTCCCGTTCCCGTTCCCGTTTTCGTTCCCGTTATCGTTCCCGTTCCCGTTATCGTTCCCGTCT
>LXOW01005587.1_pt1 | contig 17943 bp, 14 predicted proteins | sample 1368591 | NCBI WGS metagenome assembly LXOW01 (sample SAMN04884650, study PRJNA319009) | bovine gut metagenome | isolation source: Cow rumen | host: Bos taurus | place: Italy: Legnaro (PD) | collected 2014-07-09 | reverse complement strand
CGGGCCGACCGAACTCAAAGTTATGTTCAATATCAGTGTCCTCCGTTCGGAACACCTCAATAGCCAGTTGGTTTAGCGAGTTATAGTATGAACGCCCAATACGTAGCGGCCACCAGGCGTCGCCTCGTTTCACCTTACGGGCAACACCCGCCTCCTCCGTCTGCCGTCTGAAGGCCTCCTTTTCGTTGGCATATTCCAACTGTAAAAGAAGTCGTTGTTGAATTAATTCCTGTATTGCGTTCATTCTCTGATTTTTAGTGGCTGCAAAGTTACAACAATTCAATGAAACGACAAACACTCATGAAAGTTTTATGAAAATTTTTTGATGAAAATGATACNNTTTTGAAATCAAAAAACAAAAAAGTTTTCCAAAACGGAAAACCTTAACGATAATGCTAACAACAAAGATAACAATAACTATAAATATAAAAATTGACATAACATAATGGAAATCAAGAATTTCACCATTACGAAGCGAGACGGTTCTAAAGACCGTTTTTCATTGGACAAGATTATGAACGCAATCGTCAAAGCGTTCGAAAGTGTAAACGTACCAGCGGACCTCAGTACGATTTCGAAAATTCTGAGTCACCTTGACATGCACGACGACATCAAGGTGGAAGACATCCAGAATCAGGTGGAAGAAGCCCTAATGCGCGAGGGTTACTATCAGGTAGCCAAGTCGTTTATGCTCTACCGTCAGGCACACTCGGAAGACCGTGAGACATTGGCAAGGTTACAGTTCCTCTCTGACTATGTGGAGTCTGTAAATGCCGCTACAGGTTCCAAGTACGATGCTAATGCCAATGTGGAGCACAAGAACATCGCCACACTCATCGGTGAGCTGCCTAAGTCCAGTTTTATTCGTCTGAATCGTCGTTTGCTGACCGACCGCATCAAGAAAATGTACGGCAAGCAACTGGCTGACGAGTATATCGACAAGCTGACACACCACTTTATATATAAGAATGATGAAACCTCGCTGGCCAACTACTGTGCCTCCATCACCATGTACCCCTGGCTTATCGGCGGTACGACCAGCATTGGTGGCAACTCGACAGCTCCCACCAACCTGAAGAGCTACTGCGGCGGATTCATCAACATGGTGTTCATGGTCAGCTCCATGCTGAGCGGTGCCTGTGCCACGCCGGAGTTTCTTATGTACATGAACTACTTCATTGGCAAAGAGTTTGGACAGGACTACTACACACGTGCCGACGAGGTGGTGGACCTCAGCCTGAAGCACCGCACACTCGACAAGGTCATTACCGACTACTTTGAACAGATAGTATATTCCCTCAACCAACCGACAGGTGCCCGTAACTACCAGGCAGTATTCTGGAACGTGGCATATTATGACCGCTACTACTTCGAAAGTATCTTTGGCGAATTCTACTTCCCCGACGGCTCCAAGCCCGACTGGAATGGACTCTCCTGGTTGCAGAAGCGCTTCATGAAATGGTTTAACCACGAGCGTACGAAGACCCTGTTGACCTTCCCCGTCGAGACGATGGCTTTGCTGACTGACAAGGATGGTGAGTGTCTCGACAAGGAGTGGGGTGAATTCACTGCCGAAATGTATTCGGAGGGTCACTCTTTCTTCACCTACATGAGCGACAATGCCGATTCACTGAGTTCGTGCTGCCGTCTGCGCAATGAGATTACCGACAATGGCTTTAGCTACACTCTTGGTGCCGGTGGTGTATCGACAGGTTCTAAGAGTGTGCTCACCATTAACCTGAATCGCTGCATTCAGTATGCCGTCAATCACAAAATGGACTATCTGGAGTACCTGGGTAGCGTCATCGACCTTTGCCACAAGGTACAGATGGCCTATAACGAGAACCTCAAGGAATTGCAGGATCATGGTATGCTACCGCTGTTCGATGCGGGCTACATCAACATCGGCCGTCAGTATCTCACCATCGGTATCAATGGACTTGTTGAGGCTGCCGAGTTCATGGGCCTGAAGATTACGCCGAACGATGACTACCTGCACTTCGTACAGGGTATCCTCGGCCTTATTGAGAAGTACAACAAGCAGTACCGCACGAAGGACGTCATGTTCAACTGCGAGATGATTCCTGCCGAGAATGTCGGTGTGAAGCATGCCAAGTGGGATCGTGAGGATGGTTATTTCGTCCCGCGCGACTGCTACAACTCCTATTTCTATGTGGTAGAGGACGATTCACTGACCATCATCGACAAGTTCAAGCTCCATGGTGCACCTTACATTGAGCACCTCACTGGTGGCTCTGCCCTGCACATGAACCTCGATGAGCATCTGTCGAAGGAACAGTACATGCATCTGCTCAAGGTGGCTGCCAAGGAGGGTTGTAACTACTTCACGTTCAACATACCCAACACCGTGTGCAACGATTGTGGCACCATCGACAAGCGCTACCTCAAGGAGTGTCCTCACTGTCACTCAAAGAACATTGACTACATGACTCGTATCATCGGTTACCTGAAGCGCGTCAGCAACTTCTCTGAGCCGCGCCAGCAGGAGGCAGCACGAAGATACTATGCCCACGCAGAAGAATAAAACACTATGCTAAAGTACGTCAACTCCAGCGTCGTCTTTCAGGAGATTCCCGATGAGACGACGCTGGCTATTAATATCTCTAATTGTCCGTGCCATTGCCCAGGATGCCATAGCAAATACCTATGGGAGGACATCGGACTGCCCCTCACTACCAGTGCCATTGACGACTTTGTCGGACAATATGGCACTGATATTACTTGTATTGCCTTCATGGGAGGCGACGGAGATCCCAAAGGCATCAATATCCTGGCACAATATATTCATGAAGAACATCCGGAATTCAAGGTGGCATGGTACAGTGGTCGCCTACGCATATCCTCACTTGTCAACAAGACTGACTTCGACTACATCAAGATAGGTCCTTACATCCAGCATCTCGGCCCGCTCAATAAGCCGACTACTAATCAGCGGATGTATCGTAAACTCGATGATGATACCTTTGAGGACATCACCGAACGTTTCTGGAAGAAATAGGGATATTCACTCACTATTCAAGAATAAGAAAGAATTCAGAATGATATTTTTAAGACCCGAATCATTTGTTATTGATAAGGGTCTTATAGATATTGATAACCTGTTGGGCGACATCCTGTCCCTCGAAGCGGCGGATATAGTCGCGACTGCGGGCAATACGTTCCTCGCGTTCAGGAGCTCCACGGAGCACGCGACGGATAGCAGCGGCAAGGCCTTCGGCATCGTCGGGTGAGACATAGAGCGAATGAGGTCCTCCGGCTTCCTCGAGACAGGAGCCTGTGGCGGCTACGACAGGCAGATTCATCGCGATGGCTTCGATGATGGGGATACCGAATCCCTCGTAGCGGGAAGGATAGACAAAAGCTTCGGCTCCTGCATAAAGTTGTGGCAGCTCGTCGTTGGTGACGTCGTGGCGCATGATGACGCGGCGACCGAAACCGTGATGGTCAGCATATTTGCGAACTTTCTTGGCGTAGTCCGTAGAACGTCCTACCAGTACCAGTGAGAGGTTCTCAGGCAGGTAGGCTAGTGCCTTGACAGCTAATAGCGTGTTTTTACGCTCCTCAATTGTGCCGACGGAAAGGAGGTAGGGTTGGGGGGTGCCAGATGGAGAGTTCTTCGCAGAGTCGAGCGGCAGGGTTGAGGATTGAGGTTTGAAGCGGGGGCTGAAACTCTGGTAGATGACACTGATTTTTTCTTCGGGCACACTGCCGAAGTGCATAATGTCGCGTTTGGTACACTCGCTGATAGCGATGATATGGTCGGCCTCACAGATGGTCTGACGAAATTTCCAGGTATAGAGTTTTGTGTCGAGCCAGTGGTAGTACTCAGGATGGTGCAGGAATATCAGATCATGGATGGTTACAACACTGGGAATGCCGGCACGACGAAGGCCAGTAGGCAGCTCGCCGGAAAGCCCGTGAAAGAGATGCACTCCATCACGTTCCAAGTCATTGACGATACTCCGGCTACGCCAGTATTTGCTGTAAAGGGTAGGGGGTAAAATGCGGAGGTAGGAGGGTGTGGTAGGGTAACAGAAACAGACATTAGGACGGGTTTCCACCTGCTGGCGCAGTTCGTCACGTCCCTCATCCGGAGCATAGAGTCGTAGGTCGAGGCAGTCAGCCCCAGCCTTTGCCAGGTCGTTGACCAGTGTGCGGCTATAGCTACCCAGTCCAGTGTTATTGCGCACAATGCGCTTGGCATCGAATCCTATGTTTAGTTGTTTGGTCATGGGTGCAAAGATAATAAAAGTTTTTAGTTTTTGGTTTTTAGTTTTTAGTTTTTTTCCATGACGATAGTAAAATATTCATTCTTCATTCTTCATTCTTCGTTTTTTACATTATCTTTGCAAACAAAAAGTACATGACGATGGAGAATAAGAATAAGATTTCGGTAGTCATCAACACGTATAATGCGGAGCAGCATCTGGAGAAATGCTTGCAGGCTGTCAAGGACTTTGATGAAGTAGTAGTTTGCGACATGGAGAGTACGGACAGTACGGTGAGCATTGCACAGAGGTACGGCTGTCGGGTGGTGACATTCCCGAAGAATGGTCATACCTGCTGCGAGCCAGCACGACAGACTGCCATCGATTCGGCATCATACCCATGGGTATTGGTTGTTGATGCTGACGAGTTGATAACGCCCGAACTGCGTGATCTGCTCTATCGTTTAATACAGGAGGACAACGTTGCAGAAGGATATTATATCCCAAGGAAGAACATGTTTATGAGCATGTACGTACGCGACTTCCATGACGACTATATATTACGTTTTGTCAGACGCGACCTGACCGAGTGGCCGCCCATTATTCATGTTGTACCCACAATAAAAGGTCGAGTAGAAAAGTTGCCTACAGAGAAGAATGCCTATATGCTTCACCTGATGGATGAGACCATGCATGAGTATATGGACAAGATGAACCAATATACTGACAATGAAGTGGAAAAGAAGAAGGATAAGCACTATGGTGTTTGGGCGCTTCTTTGGCGTCCCTTCTGGCGTTTCTTCAAGAAGTACTTTATGGACGGTAGCTTCCGTATGGGCAAGCGTGGACTCATCCGCTCCATGATGGCAGCCTGCTATCAGTTTGTGCTGATATCGAAGATCATGGAGAAAAAGTATAGAGATTAAAGTTTAAGGATTCTTGACGAAGGCACGCTGGTCGTGATATTGCTTATAGGGCAGATTATAGTCCAGATAATAGAAATCGTGCTGTCGCTGTTTGTCATGCGGAGGAACGACCATATAGTCGACACCGTACTTCTGGCGCAGATACTCGTCGGCATGTTCCACCCCCATCAATTGGTGGCCGTCGAACTCCACAGGCTGTGGGGTTCCTAATATACTTTTGGGGATGACACCATGGAAACCATCATCGTAGTCGAGCACATACTCTGAGCGATTGTAGTCATAGGCTGTGTTGGCTGCCCGTAACTGTCTGCGCACCCATTCGTGGGTGAAGAGGCGCTGAATGAGCAGGATAAGCCATGCACTGGGGCCGTGCCCATGCTTATAGGGGTCACGATGCAGGAAGTAGAAAAGTTTGTCAAGTAACTTATAGCGGGTCGTGGCCAGACGCTGACCAAGGCGGTTGCCCGTGATGCCGTCAATGGGAAACACATCGATATAGATGCCGGCCACGTAGTCACTGTGGCCTCGTTCAATGAGCGTAGTACTGCTATCGACAATCTTTCCGAATGTACCAGGAAAGTCGGCGCTGGTCTCTATACTCAGTGCCTCTAACGGCTCTGGCAGCCACTCGTGGGCATGAAGCATGAAGCGGTCGTAGTCTGGGCGTGGCATACAGATGTCCATATCGTCATCCCAGGGAATGAAACCGTGGTGACGCACAGCTCCTAACATGGTACCAGCCCAACAATAGTAACGGATGTTGTGCTCACGACATACACGATCTACTGAAAGCAGAATCTGTAGGATGTGTGAATGGAGGGTGTCAATATCGTATGATGCCATTTTTGATGCAAAGATACGATAAAGTTATCAGTTATCAGTTATCAGTTATCAGTTTTTTTGTAAAAAAGGTTAAGCGACAGCAAAAACTCTAACCTTTAAACTCTAACCTTTAAACTTTATCGTACCTTTGCAGACATCATCAAGATAATAAACAGTTTTCTATGAAGATATTTCATACCATTTCCAACAAAGAATGGGGCGGTGGCGAACAAACGGTGTTAGACCTGAGCTGCCGTCAAATGGCTGACGGTATCAAGGTAGAGCTCTTTTGTCTGCCCAAAGAAGACATCGTAGCAAGATTTCATGAACTGAACGTCCCAATATATCAACTACCTCTTCATGGTGCCTTGGATTTCAAGAGCGCTTGGATGATGTCAAGGATCCTGAAGAACAGTGATGCTTGTGCAGTGCATGCCCATAATTTCAAGGAGGCCTTTACGGCGGCTTATGCCAGGAAACTGTCGGGACGGAAGGACCTGCGCGTGGTGATGTGCCGTAACTTGACGCGTAAGGGTAAGAACTCGTGGCTCTATCGTTGGCTCTACAAGCAGTTGGATTGCATTGTCTTCGACTCCCAGTTGGCGATGGACGAGTTTCTTAGCAGCCGTCCGACCATTGACCACAGCAAACTGAAAGTTATCCATAATGGTATCGTGGTGCCTGAGAATATAGTGCCTGCAGACGTACATAGCGAGTTCAACATCCCAGAGAACGAACTGATAATCATGTACCACGGACGACTCGACCCAGAGAAGGGTCTGGATGTGCTTGTGGAGGCGGCAGCGCTGTTGCGTAACAAACCTTTCCGACTGGTATTGGTGGGTCGTGGCAGCGAGGAATATACTGCCCACTTGAAAGCACTCATTGCCGAAAGACAGGTGGAGGACAAGGTGGTGCTGGCAGGTTTCCGTAATCCTGTCCTCCCATACGTGGCCGCCTGCGACATCGGTGTTCTACCGTCCATCGTGCCAGAGGGCTGTTCACTGTCAGCACAGGAACACATGGCGATGGGGCATCCCATCATTGCCACCAACAACGGCGGACAGCGTGAATATATTGAGAATGGAAAGAATGGTCTGCTGGTACCTCCCAACGACGTGCAGGCCTTAGCTAATGCCATGAGGCAGCTGATTGACGACGTCAGTCAGCGACAGCAGATGGGTCAGCAGGCAAAGGCTGACTTCTATGACCACCTGCACTACGATCATTTCTATGCGAAGATGCAGAAGATATATAATGGGAACGATAACACAAATGAGAAATAACGTGCTCTACCGATTATTATATGCTGTCTGGTACCTCATGTCGCTATTACCGATGTGGGTTCACTACCTCATTAGTGACGTTCTTTATGTCTTGATTTATCATGTCTTGCATTACAGGGTACGGGTGGTACGCAGTAACCTGACCTCGTCGTTCCCTGAAAAGAGCGAGGTTGAGATACGGCAAATTGAGCGCAAGTTTTACCATCGTCTGTGTGATTATTTCGTGGAGATGGTGAAGACCATGACGATGAGTGAGCGACAGATGCGCCGACGCATGGTGATTAAGGGTTGTGAAGTCTTAAATGAGTGTTTTGAGGAGGGACAGTCGTGTGCCGTCTATCTGGGCCATACGTTTAATTGGGAATGGGTGACCTCGCTGCCGCTCTGGGTGCCGAAGAATGTGCAATGTGGACAGTTGTACCATGCGCTGGAGAGTCCCGCCTTCAATCGTATCACGTTGGAGCAGCGTCAGCGCTGGGGTGCAGAATGCATCGCTTTGGTTGACATCCTGCGTAAGACCATTGAGTATAAGCGTAAACAGCAGTTGACGGTGATTGGCTACATCGGTGACCAGGTGCCCCATTGGAATAACATCCACCACTGGTGCTGGTTCCTGAATCACGACACGCCGGTGATGACAGGTGCAGAACGTATTATTGTCAAGAACAAACAGGCTGCCTTCTTCTTGGACATGCGGCAGGTAAAGCGTGGCTATTACGAAGGGGAAATCAAACTGATAACCCGTACTCCTGAACAACTGAAGGAATATGAACTGACCGATCGTTACCATCAGCTGTTGGAAATGAACATACGCAGACAACCAGAACTGTGGCTCTGGAGTCATAACCGCTGGAAGCGGACCCGTGAGGAGTTCAATCGTCGTTTCCAAGTAGTGGGTGGCAAAGTGATACCCAAGGAGGGGGTTGAAGAAGAATGATTTTCGTACATGATAAGGGTCGCATGGCCAATAATATCCTGCAATACGGGCATGTCTATGCCTGGGGACGGGAACATGGACGTAAGACCATGTCCATGCGTTTTGCCTATAAGTATCCGTGGTTTCATATCTGCACGACACCTCATCATAACTTTCTGACCTATGTCTTTGCCAAGTATGCTGCTAAGTGGCGGCTCATCCCTACAGTGCGCTTCGATCAGGAGCATGCAGACTACAGCCACGAGGAACAACAGATGCTTCATCAGAAAATGCTTCTGGTGGGTGGTTGGTATGCCCAATGGCATGACCTCTTCCTGAAATACAAACCAGAGATTCTGCAACTCTTTGCTTTCAATGAGGACGTTGAAAGCCATGTTTTAGAAGAGATGCAGGCTCCTAGCTCCATCAAGCTGGGTGTACATGTCCGCCGTGGTGACTATGCTACGTTCCAAGGTGGTCGTTTCTTCTATAATGACAAACAGTATGTCAATATCATTAATCAGTTCTGTTCGTTACACGATGGCGAAGCGGTTACAGTGTATATCTGCGGCAACGATCCCCAACTGGACAAAGACTATTACCGACAACAATTGTCGGAGTGCCATGTCGTCTTTCCTGATGGTAATCCGGCGGAAGATCTTTGTCTGCTGTCATACTGTGACTTCCTGATTGGTGCCCCCAGTACCTTCTCATTGGTGGCAGCCATGTATCATGACACTCCGCTTTATTGGATAGAAAACGCCGACACGCCATTGCGTACCGACGCTTTCAGACATTTCGACTATTTGTTCCGTCACATCTATTAATAATAGGTTACGGCTTACAGCTTATTGCTTAGGGTTGGAGGCGATCCTGCGTCATGCGCTCCATGTATTGCTGGATGATGGCTTTCAACTCAAGTTCCATTTGTGGTTGCATGATTCGGCCTTCTTCCTTCTTCCATCTTTCGTCTTTCATCAGATTATGCCGCATGAGTGAGTCAGTCAGTGCATAGACTGCCTTTGTCTGCTGTCCGTCAAACTGCAGCACATGGCCGTGCTTCACGTATTGGTAGATACCACTCATGTAGTTCACGGCCCACGTGTCTTCGGCAGGGGTGTTTAAAAGGTCAATGCCGAAACCGAAATAGGGCTTTTGATAATGTAACATTCCCATGACGGTGGGAAGAATGTCAATCTGCTGGGCTATCTTATCTTCCATGCGCGGCTGTTGCTCACCACTGGCATCAAAGATGATGATGGGAGAGCAGAAACCGCCAAGATCTGTCTGGTAATAAGCATGGTCTGACAGGTTCGTATGGTCGCTGGTCAGCACGAAGATGGTATTCTTGAACCAAGGTTGCTTGCTAACCTTCTCAAAGAAACGACCGATGGCCATGTCAGTATAGCGGATACACTTATGGATGATGATACCCTCCTCGGGATAGGTGGACTTGTACTTCTCTGGTACTGCATATGGATGATGACTGCTGGCTGTGAATACTGCGGTCATGAAGGGTTCTTTCATCTCCGACATCTTCGTGGCATAATACTGTAGGAAAGGCTCATCCCAGATGGCCCACATGCCGTCGAAATCGTCATCACCGCCAAAACGTGGGTCAGCACTATAGTCCTCCCGACCGTAATACTCCTGGAAACCTGTGCTATTGGCAAAAGCCTGAAAACCCATAGATCCACGTTGTGCTCCGTGGAAGAACGCCGTCTGATATCCTTCATCCGCCAATAGTGATGCGATACCGCTGACGTGGTTCATGGAGGATGGAGTCAGGAAGAACGGTTCCACAAACATGGGGATGCTGGAGAGGATGCTGGGCATTCCGTCAATGCTCTTACGACCATTGCAATAGCTGTGGCTGAAGGTGATGCTTTTGGCTATCAACTCATCGACGTTAGGCGTGTAGCCTTTGTACTGACTGTTTTCCAGTGTCTTGTTGAGGGCACCGATGTATTCGCGGCCGAAGCTCTCAACAATCAGGACGACTACATTCTTTTTGACGAAAGCAGAGTCTCCTGCAGGGTGGTGTACAGGTGTATAGACTGCTGCCAGTTCCGCCTCGTCAGTAAAGTATTCTGGTACCACGAAGACATCCTTGCCGATGGTGCGGTATAGTGAGAAGGGGGTGTTCAACACTAGTGCTGCTTCGGTAGGACGTGTGATGTATTGTTTGGCATTCGAGATAGTGATGGGACGTACGGCAGTAGTAAAACCACCACGGATGCCTGCCACGGTCAGTGGTACTGCAAGCAGTAATGAGCATGTAGTAGCAATGGTATAGCGCCACCATGATAGTTCACGGGCCTTTAGATGCGGTGAATGGTAAAGTTTCCAGAGACCATAGATAATCAATATACCTGCCAAAACGAAGTACCAGTGGCGGAGTGTTTCCTGGAAGAAGATGCTGCCGAGGTTGCTCTCGTTCTGGAACTCGCTGAACACGGTCGTTGTGGTACGGCGTAACGTAAAGGGGAAATAGGCTGCATCGCAGAGATTGACGACCAATGCCAATCCGTTGACGGTGACAAATAGGATGCGACATAACAGGTGATACCATGGCTGTTCCTTCAAGTGAAGCGGAAACAGCATGAGCAACAGCCACAGACTATTGGTGACGAGAATGGCCGAGGTATCGAATACCAGTCCGCCGCCCAGCAGTTCCATCAGATGGCTGAAGGTGAGTCCTTCTGCAAAGTAACTCCAGTTGTCGGCCATATAGAGCAGGCGTGCTAACATATACACTATGTACGCTAACAGCAGGTTGTAGACAACCGCGCCGAGAGGCTTCATGTATTTACAATTTGACGTATTACAAATGCCCATTTGTTGTTTGATTAAACGATTTTACAATTCCACACTTCACCACTAATCACCTGTTCTTCAGGTCGGCTGACGTGGCCTGCAACAGTGCCTTACCTAACCGTTCCAGTCGGTCAATGTCGTTTGTCTGGCGGACAATGGGTTGCATGGAGTTCAGGTCATAGACCATGAAACCTGTTGAGTCAACCAACGAAAAACCATTGTTGAACGTATGGTAGGCAAAGGGATAGGGATAGTCGTGACTCAGTACGTTGCGACTGAAGGTGAATGCTGAGTGGTCAAGACCTAACTGTGCTAATAGCGTGGCAGCCAAGTCGGTCTGGTTGCACAGAACCTCTACGGTGTGCGGTTCCTTGACGGCACCTCCCAACCAAAGCAGGGGGATGTGGTTGTGCAGTGGGTGGGTCTCGTCAATGTCGCGATAGTTGATACCATGGTCAGGCAACAGGACAACGAGAGTGTTCTTCCAGATTGCCGACTGTTTCAGTTTCGTGATAAAGTCACCGATACACTGGTCTAAGTAATAGAAGGCATTGAGTACCTCGTCGTCGAACTGCTGAATGGGCACGTCCCACGGCTCATGGCTGGACAATGTGCTGTAGCCGATGAGGAAGGGTTGTTGCATCGTAGCGGTCAGACGTAGGAGCGTGTTGAAAGTGATGTCATCGCGAACGCCCCAGTTGGCTGAGCGTTGCTCCTTGGAGCTGTAGTCAGCTTTCCATGTGAGTTGCTGAAATCCACCTGACACCAGATAGCTGCGCATATTGGTGAAGTTGATGTCGCCGCCATAGAGATAGTGGGTGCTGTAGTCTCGCTCGTCGCGAAGCGTACGGGCGATGTTTGGTAGCTGCTGCGTCTTCGATGGCATCTTCATGACCGAGGTGGTGGGGAACGAAGGATAACCACTCCATGTACACAGTGTACCACGATCGGTTCGCCACGAGTTGGCATAACAGTTGGTGAAGTAGATACCCTCACGACAAAGCCGATTCAGGTTGGGCATGATATCTGCTCGACCGCTCAGCTCTGTAAACTCACCGCCTGCACTCTCCATCAGGATGACGATGATATTCGGTGTTTGTGTGGTCAGTAAGGTGTCTGTTGTCGCACCTGTTACAAAGCATCCTTTCAATGTGTTCCGGCACTCCTCATCACTCATGAATTGGTAGTCTGTATTGTCGCTGGCAGTCTTTTCGAAGGATGCCAGGAAACTGAAAACAGGGTTTACGGCCGAGTGATTCAAAAATTGGTTCTGTGAATAATACACTTGTCCGATGTTTGTGGTCGATTCATCCAGACCACCACGTATGCCGACAATCATCAGTGGCAACAAAACAAGCATTGCAATAGTGGTCAACCAACGATGACGACACACCTTGAACTTCAGGTCGGCTCTGTTCAGTAGATAGCCAATAAGGCCAGCCAATACGACGAGAATGATGAGCCTGATAAGCACATATCCCATATCGACACTGGCAAAAGCATCACCTGGTGTCGATAGAAACTGCAGACACGAAGCATCAAGTTTGAAACCCCAGAAGGGATATAGACTTGTGTCTGCAAGAAAAGCCAATGAAAAAGCAGTCGCGATGATATAATTATATGTACGTGCGATAGGACGAAGCACCTTTTCGCGGTTCCACCAGACGGAAACGAATACCAAAAGGAAAGGGATAATCAAGAAGTAGAGTGCAGTGGAAAGGTCGAGCGATGCTCCGTGATAGATGACGCTGGCCACGTCGCCCATGCTGACGTCATGTCCTTCGCGGTTGAAGAACATGAATGCCAGTTTGGCTGCCATGAATGTCAGTACCAGCAGCCCATACGCTTTCGCTAAATACCAGAGCCGTTGTCTCATATATCATGCCTGCATGTCGTGCAGTTTCTTGTAGTAGCCGTCAGTGGCCAGCAATCCTTCGTGAGTGCCGCGTTCTACAATACGTCCTTCGTGCAGCACCAGTATCTCGTCGGCATTCTTGATGGTCGAAAGGCGGTGGGCAATGGCCACGGTGGTACGCGTCTTCATCAGGCGTTCCAGTGCATCCTGTACCAGTCGCTCGCTCTCAGTGTCAAGGGCTGATGTCGCCTCGTCGAGGATGAGGATAGGCGGGTTCTTCAGGATGGCTCGGGCAATGGAGATGCGCTGTCTTTGTCCACCGGAGAGTCGTCCGCCACGGTCACCGATGTTGGTGTCGAACCCATGTTCCGACTGCATGATGAAGTCATAGGCATTCGCTATCTTTGCAGCTTCCTCAATTTGCTGTGGTGTGGCATTATCGACACCGAATGTGATGTTGTTGGTGAAAGAATCGTTGAAGAGGATAGCCTCCTGATTCACGTTGCCGATGAGCTGTCGTAAGTCATAGAGTCCCAGGTCTTTCACATTGATACCGTCGATAAGAACCTCTCCCTCCTGCACGTCGTAGTAGCGTGGGATAAGATCGACGAGTGTTGATTTGCCACTACCGCTCTGTCCGACGAGGGCAATGGTCTTACCCTTCTCAATGGTGAGGTTAATGTTGCGGAGCACCCATTGTTCGCCGTAGCGGAAGGATACATTCCTGAACTCGATCTGGTGTTCGAACGACGGCAGATGCTTGGGCAGTGCCGGTTCCTTGATGGTATTCTCTGCCAGGAGAATCTTGTCGATACGTTCCATGGAAGCCAGTCCCTTGGGAATGTTGTAGCCAGCCCTCGAGAAGTCTTTCAACGGGTTGATGATAGAGTAGAGCATCACCATGTAGTAGATGAACAGTGGACCGGAGAGCGTCTGCGTGTTGAGCACCAGCACACCACCGAACCACAGCACAATGACAATCATCACCGTACCCAGGAATTCGCTCATGGGATGCGCCAGCTGCTGACGGATGTTTACGCGCTGGATGTCGTCACGGTAGGCTGAGTTCACACTATCGAACTTACGGCGCATCTTCTCCTCGGCATTGAACGCCTTGATGATACGCAGGCCGCCCAGTGTCTCCTCTACCACGCTCATGGTGTCGCTCCACAGGGCCTGTGCCTTGATGCTCTGTGCCTTTAGCTTGCGTCCCACATAGCCCATGAACCATCCCATGATGGGGACAATGATGAGCGTGAAGAGCGTCAGCTCCCATGAGATGAAGAGCAGCGTGGCGAAGTATCCAATGATCAGGATGGGGTTCTTGAATAGCATGTCGAGCGAAGACATGATGCTGTTTTCTATCTCCTGTACGTCACCGCTCATGCGGGCAATGATGTCGCCCTTACGTTCTTCCGAGAAAAAACCCAGTGGCAGTGACGTGATCTTCCGATACAACTGATTCCTGATGTCGCGTACCACACCGGTACGGATGGGCACCATTGTGGCCGATGAGGCGAAGTAGGCACCCGTCTTCAGACCCGTTGTTAATGCTAAAAAAAGTCCGATGAATAACAACGTCACCGTGGGGCCGTAGTCTGCTATCAGTCCGTTGACGTAGTAATTCATATTGTTCATGAGTACCTTCTCAGCGTGCGCCCAGTCCCATGCCATCAACTGTGTGGCAGTCTCTGCGTCACCTGTCTTGAAGATGATCTGCAGGATGGGGATGAGGGCGGCAAACGAGAAGATGTTGAGAATGACCGATAGGATATTGAACACTACCGACCACGTCAGATATTTCTTATAGGGCGGAACAAAGCGCCTCAGTACTTGCAGAAACTCTTTCATAAATCAGATCCTCCTTATTTCTCCTCTACGATAGCACTTCCCAGTAGCGTTGCACTGGTGCTGCCGGTGATCTTCACCCGTACCGTCTCGCCGATGTGATGGTTACCCTTGTCGAACACCACCATTTTGTTCTGTTCCGTACGTCCGCAGAGCTGTTCACGGCTGCGCTTGGAGAATCCCTCCACCAGCACGTCGAACTCCTTGCCCTCGTCCTTCCTGTTTTGCTGAGCGGAAATCTCCGTCTGCAACTGGATGAGCTCGTTCAGTCGGCGTATTTTCTCCTCCTCGGGCACGTCGTCAGGCAGATGCTTCGATGCATACGTGCCTGGCCGTTCCGAGTACTTGAACATAAAGGCCGAGTCATAGCCCACCTCACGCATCAGCGAGAGACTCAGCTGGTGGTCCTCCTCCGTTTCCGAGTGATAGCCCACGAAGATGTCCGTCGAGAGTCCGCAGTCAGGAATGATGCGGCGAATGGCTGCCACGCGGTCCATATACCACTCGCGGGTATATTTGCGGTTCATCAGCTTCAGGATACGGTCGCTGCCGCTCTGCACGGGCAGATGGATATGCTTGCACACGTTAGGCATCTCGGCAATCACCCGTAGCGTCTCGTCGCTCATGTCCTTCGGATGACTTGTCGTGAAGCGTACCCTCATCTCTGGAGCCTCTTCAGCCACCAGACGCAGCAATTCTGGGAATTGTAGTTTGTTATCTTTACACTCAATGCTGTATGAGTTTACGTTCTGTCCCAGCAGTGTCACCTCCTTGAAGCCACGGTCACGCAGGTCACGAACCTCCCGCAGGATGCTTTCCACGTCACGGCTGCGTTCACGGCCACGGGTGTAGGGCACAATACAGTAGTGGCAGAAGTTATTACAGCCACGCATGATGCTCACGAATCCGCCGATTCTGGCTCCGTGCAGTCGTTGAGGCACCACGTTTTTGTATGTCTCCGTCGTTGACAGTTCAATGTTCATGGCCTTATGGCCCGTCTCTGCCTGTGCGATGAGGTCAGGTAGCGAGAGGTACGCATCAGGTCCTGCTACGAGGTCGCAATGGTGGTTCTCCAACAGATCCTCCTTCACGCGCTCTGCCATACAGCCTAAAACGCCGATGATCAGCCTTCCATCTTCCGCCTTTGACCTTCTGCGACGCTCTGCGTCGAGTGCCTCCAGGCGGTTAAAGATTTTTTGCTCCGCATTGTCGCGCACCGAGCACGTATTCAAGAACACGGCATCCGCTTCATCAAGGTTTTCCGTCGTCTCGTAGCCTGCCATCTGCATGACCGAGGCCACCACTTCCGAGTCTGCCACGTTCATCTGACAGCCATATGTTTCTATGTATAGTTTCTTCATCTTTATTCTCTTTTCCGCTGCAAAGGTACGAAAAAAGCGTTAAAGCTAACGCTTTATGCTTAATTATTTTAGGAAAACCTAGGCTTCTCATTATATGGATACAGTAAAGACAATTCAAAACGGATAAAAAGAAAATAAATGGACATATTGTTTTTCGTTTTAAACCTTTTACCTGTTCTTACGTCTAACTGACAGTATGACTTATTACAATCTATAATTATTTTTAANNCTGCTGGCTATTCCTTTTGCTATGCAGGCTCAAACAAAGTATCATGACGTGGAGCTTAACGAAGCAACAGGTCCGGTAAAATGCATTAAGACTGAGGTTATGGGTGAACTCCAGACCAGCAACTTCACGAAGGAAGGAAAGTTGGAAGGTGGTGTCATGACCGATGTAGTTTATGACGCAAACGGCTTTGCTCAGTCGGCAAACATGGAGGTTCGTGGCCAGAAGCTGGCAGTTCGTTTCAAGTGGGAAGGCGGCAAGGTAACGAGCCAGTTCATGAACATGATGGGACAGGACGTCGAGGTGAAGTTTGCCTATGGTAACAAGGGTGAGATAACCGGCCAGACCATCGATATGGGTGGTCAGAAGATGGAGATGCCCTACTCAGACTATAAGTTTGATGATCGTGGCAACTGGACTAGCCGCAAGTCGTCTATGATGGGTCGTGACATTGTTCAGACACGCACCATTGAGTATTACGAATAAGCAAATCCGTACAGTAATCATAAAGCCGATAGCCATTGTAACATGGCTATCGGCTTTTACTTTTCGAAAAAACGGATATTTTCTTGGTTTTCTGCAGGGTTTGCACTATCTTTGCATTTGCAAAACGAAAATGATACATGAAACTAATTAAAGACAAAGAGTTTGGTGGTGAAAGACCGCTATTTGCCACACATGACCTAAGACTAGAACGAATTACGATTACCGATGGCGAGAGTGGCATCAAGCAATGCCAGAACATCGAGGCCTACGACTGCCGCTTCTACGGCAAGTACCCGTGGTGGCACGTCGATGGGGCATACATCGAGAACTGCTACTTTGCCCTGGACTCGCGTTCAGCCATCTGGTACACGAACGACCTGGTGATGAAGAACTCGCGCATTGACGCCCCTAAGTTCTTCCGCGAGATGGACGGGGTGCAGTTGGAAAACGTGGAGATAACCGATGCGGACGAAACGTTCTGGCGCTGCAAGAACGTGAAGCTGAAGAACGTCAAGCTGCATGGTGGCACCTATCCGTTCATGTTCTCGGAGAATATCTTTGCCGACGGACTGGAGAGCGACTCGAAATATGTTTTCCAGTACTGCAAGAACGTGGAGATACACCATGCGAAGATCCTGACGAAGGACTCGTTCTGGGAGTGCGAGAACGTGACGGTCTATGACTCGGTGCTCGACGGCGAGTATCTGGCGTGGCACTCGAAGAACGTACGCCTGGTGAACTGTCACCTGGCAGGCGAGCAGCTGCTGTGCTACACGCAGAACCTGGTGCTCGAGAACTGTACCATTGACAAGGCCTGCGACCGTATGTTCGAATACTCGACGGTCGAGGCGGACATCCGCGGACACATTGAGAACATCAAGAACCCAACGAGCGGACATATCACGGCAGACAGCATCGGCAGCGTGACCATTGACGAGAATGTGCGCCAGCCGAACGACTGCGTGATAGAGACCCGCCACCAGCCCCTCCATGAAGGGCAGGGAGTAAAATGACCCTACGATATGTATAAGGAAAAGCAACCATCAGCAAATGTCTCTGCTCCCCTCTCCGGCAGGGTGGGGCAGGGCGAGAGTCCTTTTGACGAACCAATCAACCGGCGCGGCACGAACTGCGTGAAGTCTGTCTCTTATACGCATCTGACGCTGCCGAC
>LXOW01113356.1_pt1 | contig 17948 bp, 11 predicted proteins | sample 1368591 | NCBI WGS metagenome assembly LXOW01 (sample SAMN04884650, study PRJNA319009) | bovine gut metagenome | isolation source: Cow rumen | host: Bos taurus | place: Italy: Legnaro (PD) | collected 2014-07-09 | reverse complement strand
ACCTTCTTCTGGGCCAGGTTCACGGCCGGGGCCGGCCGCCGCACGGTCGGGACGGCCTTGCCGGCCACCAGCACCGCCACGGCCTCAAAGGACTCCTTGTTAGCCAGGGCGTTCTGATAGCCCTGATTGATAATGTCGTCCACGCTCTTGTCGTCGAACGAGAGCATATTGTAGCCCTTCAGCTCGTGATATACCTCGAAATCAACCATTTCCCGGGCCGGGCCGACCGCCTCCTTGGACAGGAGCGTGATGGTCTGGAAGGCCAGGTCGATCGGCGAATTCAGCTCGTCGATCTGGCGCGGGACGGACATTTCCGAGCCGATGATGATGTCGGCGCCCATCTCCTTCGCCAGGTCCACCGGGAAATTGTTGCGCATGCCGCCGTCCAGCAGCACCGCACCCTCCGTGCGCACGGCGCGAAAGTAGAAAGGAATGGCCATCGTCGAGCGCATCGCGTCCGTGAGGCTGCCGGAGGTCCAGTACTTCGGCGTCATCGTGTACATGTCCGTGGCCACGCAGGCGTACGGAATGGGCAGTTCCGCGAAGCTGATGCTGTCCTGGTAGCCCACGCTGACGGAGCTGAGCATGTTGCGGACATTGAGGCCGAACAGATAGCCGTCCGGCATACCGATTCCCATCTTGGCAACGGCCTCCTTGAGCATGTCGGAGCTGCCGTGCCGGGCCTCCTCGCCCATCACGTCCACGAGGTGCTCCCGCCGGAAACGCTCCTCCAGGTCCTCGTCGTCGTAATGGTGCGGGATGCGGATGACGAAGCGGTCACGATACTTGCGCAGCCTATACGTGATATTGTTGTTCGGAATGTTGTCCGACATCATCACCGGCCACTCGATGGCACGCACCAGCGAATCCAACTGGTCGTGGTTGTAGCCCATCGCATACAGGCCGCCGACCAGGCCGCCCATGCTGGTGCCCGTGACGACGTCCACCGGGATGCCGAGTTCTTCCAGATACTTGATGACGCCGAGGTGCGCGAGGCCGCGTGCACCGCCGCCGGCGAGCACGAGGCCCACCGTGGGACGGTACTGCCGGATGGAATCCATCCGGGCGCGCACCTTGGCAAAGGCGATGGAATCCGCCACCGGATCCGCACTCGTGAGAATCTGTGCCCCTGCGCCGAAGGAAACAGTACAGGCGAGCAGGACGGCAAGAAGCAATCTCTTCATACTATGATTATCAGTTAGTTAGTCAATAATTACGCGGAAGCCGAGCGCAGACAGGGTCTGCGTCAGCTCAGGCGTGGCACCCTGCAGCCGCAGGGTAAAGGCGGTCGGCTCGCGCCGGACCGGGTAGTCGCCGCGGAGCTGCTCGAAGCGCTCCGGATGGGCCCGGAGGGCACGGTCGTCCGCGAGGATGTCGTAGGTGTAGAGCAGGGCCTCGGAGAGGACCTCCTGGCGGCTCTTGCCGGCGGCGTTGAGCGTGAAGGAAAGCGGCTGCGCCGGCGCGGGAATCCTTTCCGGACGCCAGTCCGTCAGCGGCAGGGCCAGCACGGAGGCCACCGTATGCACGCTCATCATCGTGCCGTTCGCCTTGCCGTCGGCGCTGTAGCCGGCGATGTGCGGCGTGGCGATGTCCAGCAGCGCCAGCAGTTCGCGGTCCGGATCCGGCTCGCCCTCCCACACGTCCAGCACGGCGCCGCGCAGGCGCTTTGCCCGCAGGGCGGCCTGGAGCGCAGCGTTGTCCACGACGGGGCCGCGGGAGGAATTGATCAGGAACTGGTCGGGGCGCAGGGTCGCCAGGCGTGCCGCGTCGAAGAGGTGCCAGGTGGCGTCCTCCCCCTCCCGGGAAAGCGGGACGTGCAAGGTCACGATGTCGCTGGAGGCAATGATTTCATCCAGGCTGACGAATGCATCCCCTCCCTCGCGGCGGGCCCGCGGCGGATCGCACAGCAGCACCCGCATGCCCAGCAGCGAAGCCACTTCCGCCACCCGGCTGCCCACGTGGCCCACGCCCACGACGCCCAGCGTCATCCCCGCCAGCTGCAGGCCGTGGCGGCGGGCCAGGGTGCAGAGCGCGGCGGCAACGTACTGCCGGACGGAGTCCGCATTGCATCCCGGCGCGTTGCGCCACAGGATCCCGTGCGCCTCGCACCAGGCCGTGTCGATGTGGTCGAAGCCGATGGTCGCCGAGGCGACGACCTGCACGGAAGAGCCCGCGAGCAGCGCGGCGTCGCAGACCGTGCGGGTCCGCGTGATCACGGCGTCCGCATCCCGGACCACGCCGGGCGTCGTCTCCGAGCCGGGCAGGTACACCACCCCGGCATACGGTTCGAACACCCCGCGCAGGAAAGGAATCTTGTTGTCGCAGACGATCTTCATACCTCCGAAAACGGACTTCTTTACATTTTGTAAAGATACGCTTTTTTTACGAATGTTTTTTCCTTGGAAGGTAACGGAATTATTTGTACTTTTGTGTGATTATGCGCGAGTGCATGAATATTTGAAACAAAACATACTAAAACTACTCGATTCTATTATGGCAAAAGAAAAGAAATTCATCACCTGTGATGGTAACCAGGCAGCGTCGAACATCGCATACCTGTTCAGCGAGCACGCTGCCATTTACCCGATCACGCCGTCCTCCACGATGGCCGAGAACGTGGACGAGTGGGCGGCCCACGGAAAGAAGAACCTCTGGGGCGAGACCGTCAAGGTCACCGAGATGCAGAGCGAGGCCGGCGCCGCGGGTGCCGTCCACGGTTCCCTGCAGGCCGGTGCGCTGACGACCACCTACACCGCTTCCCAGGGTCTTCTGCTGATGATTCCGAACATGTACAAGATCGCAGGCGAAATGCTTCCGGCCGTCTTCCACGTGTCCGCACGTGCCCTGGCTTCCCACGCCCTCTCCATCTTCGGTGACCACCAGGATGTGATGGCCTGCCGCCAGACCGGTTTCTGCATGCTGGCTTCCAGCTCCGTGCAGGAAGCCCAGGACATCGCCGCAGTCGCACACCTGAGCGCTATCAAAGCTTCCCTCCCGTTCCTGCACTTCTTTGACGGTTTCCGCACCTCCCACGAGATCCAGAAGATCGAGGCCATCGACGAGGCGGACCTGAAGAGCATGGTCAGCGAGAAGGCGCTGGAGAACTTCCGCGCCCGCGCGCTGAATCCGGAGGCTCCCGTCACCCGCGGTACCGCCCAGAACGGCGACGTCTACTTCCAGGCCGTCGAGTCCCGCAACCAGGTCTATGAGGCCGTGCCGGACATCGTGGCCCGCTACATGGGCGAGATCAGCGAGCTGACCGGCCGCACCTACCGTCCGTTCGAGTACTACGGCGCCAAGGACGCCGAGTGCGTGATCGTGGCCATGGGTTCCGTCACCGAGACCATCAAGGAGACCATCGACTACCTCTCCGAGCACGGCCGCAAGTACGGTGTCATCACGGTGCACCTCTACCGTCCGTTCTCCGAGAAATACTTCCTCAAGGTGCTCCCGAAGAGCGTCAAGAAGATCGCGGTCCTCGACCGCACCAAGGAGCCCGGCGCCCTCGGCGAGCCGCTCTATCTCGACGTACGCGCCCTCTTCCAGGGCAAGGAGAACGCCCCGCTGGTGATCGGCGGCCGCTACGGTCTCTCCTCCAAGGACACCACCCCNNTACGACAACCTCGAGCGCAAGAGCCCGAAGGGCGACTTCACCATCGGCATCGTCGATGACGTGACCTTCAAGAGCCTCCCGACCAAGGGAGAGATCTCCATCGTGAAGAAGGGCACCACCGAGTGCAAGTTCTACGGCCTCGGTTCCGACGGTACCGTCGGCGCCAACAAGAACACGATCAAGATCATCGGTACCCACACCGACCTCTACAGCCAGGCTTACTTCGATTATGACTCCAAGAAGTCCGGCGGCTACACCTGCTCGCACCTCCGCTTCGGCAAGAAGCCGATCAAGGCGCCGTACCTGGTGGGCACCCCCGACTTCGTGGCCTGCCACGTGCCTTCCTACCTCGAGAAGTATGATGTCCTGAAGGGCATCAAGGAGGGCGGCAGCCTGCTGCTCAACTCCCTGTGGAGCGAAGAGGAGACCATCAAGCGCATCCCGGACGCCGTCAAGGCCGTCATCGGACGCAAGAAGATCAAGCTCTATATCATCAACGCCACCAAGATCGCCCAGGAGATCGGCCTCGGCGGACGTACCAACACGATCCTCCAGAGCGCCTTCTTCCGCATCACCGGCATCATCCCGGTGGAGGATGCGATCAAGTACATGAAGGACGCCGCCCTCAAGTCCTACGGCAAGAAGGGTGAGAACATCGTCAACATGAACTACGCGGCCATCGACCGCGGTGGCGAATACACCCAGGTGAAGGTCCCCGCCGAGTGGGCCCAGATCAACGCCAAGTTCACCAACCCGAACGCCGGCCGCCTCGCGACCCCGTTCGTCAAGGAGATTGCCGACGTGGTCAACGCCCAGGCCGGCGACACCCTCCCGGTGAGCGCCTTCCTCCCCTACCAGGACGGCACCATGCCCGCCGGCACCGCCGCTTACGAGAAGCGCGGCGTGGCCGTGAGCGTGCCTGTCTGGGACGGTGAGAAGTGTATCCAGTGCAACACCTGCGCCTTCGTCTGTCCTCACGCCGCCATCCGTCCGTTCCTGATGACCGCCGACGAGGCTGCCGCAGCAGCCGCCCAGGGCGTCAAGGCCGTGGAAGGCAAGGCCAACCTCAAGGAATACAAGTACGCCCTCGCGGTGTCCGTCGCCGACTGTACCGGTTGCGGCAACTGCGTGGATGTCTGTCTCGCCAAGGACAAGGCCCTCTCGATGCAGCCTTACATGGACCACGAGGCCGATCAGGCCGCGTTCGACTACCTCAACGCGAAGGTGGGCTACAAGACCCCGTTCGATCCGAAGTCGAACATGAAGGCCGCCCAGTTCGCCCAGCCGCTGTTCGAGTTCTCCGGCGCCTGCGCCGGTTGCGGTGAGACCCCGTACATCAAGAACATCACCCAGCTCTTCGGCGACCACATGATGATCGCGAACGCCACGGGTTGCTCCTCCATCTACGGTGCTTCCTTCCCTGCTTCCCCGTACTGCACCGACGCGCACGGCCACGGCCCGGCCTGGCAGAACTCCCTGTTCGAGGACTTCTGCGAGTTCGGTCTCGGTATGCACCTCGGTTCCGACCGCATCCGCGAGACGGTCGCTTCCCTCATGGAGAAGGGCCTGCAGTGCGAGAAGTGCAGCGCTGAGATGAAGGCCCTGTACCAGCAGTGGCTCGACAACCGCAAGGACTACGCCGTCACCCGCGAGGTGGCCGACAAGCTCGTCCCGATGATGGAGAAGTGCGGCTGCGACGTCAGCAAGAGCCTCCTCGCCCTGAAGCAGTTCATCCCGGCCCGCAGCCAGTGGATCGTCGGCGGTGACGGTGCTTCCTATGATATCGGTTACGGCGGACTCGACCACGTCATCGCCACCGGCGAGGATGTCAACATCCTCGTGCTCGATACCGAGGTGTACTCCAACACCGGCGGACAGTCCTCCAAGGCCACCCCGGTCGGCGCGATCGCCAAGTTCGCCGCCTCCGGCAAGAAGATCCGCAAGAAGGATCTCGGTATGATGGCCATGAGCTACGGGTACGTCTACGTGGCCCAGGTTGCCATGGGCGCCAGCCCGGTCCAGTACATGAACGCCATCAAGGAAGCCGAAGCCTACGACGGCCCGTCCCTGATCATCGCCTACGCCCCGTGTATCAACCACGGCCTCAAGGCGGGCATGGGTCTGAGCCAGAAGGAGGAGAAGCTCGCCGTGGAGTGCGGTTACTGGCACCTCTACCGCTACAACCCGACCCTCGAGGAGCAGGGCAAGAACCCGTTCACGCTCGACTCCAAGGAGCCTGACTGGACGAAGTTCCAGGACTTCCTCAAGGGTGAGGTCCGCTTCGCTTCCCTGTACAAACTCTTCCCGGAGAGCGCTTCCGAGCTGCTCGCCAAGACCGAGGAGTTTGCCAAGGTGCGCCTCGATACTTATAAGAGGTTGGCCGGTAAAGAATAAAATCTTTTGAAGATTTAATAAATTTTTGTTGTTTTTCAATAATTTTTGATTACCTTTGCATCAAGCAAGCAAAAGAGCAATCAATGAAAATGATGAAAAAGATCCTCTTCCTTGCAGCAGCGCTCCTCAGCGCTGCTGCTTTGGGAAATGCGCAGCAGCTGCAGCAGCTTCCCATGGATCCGGCCGTTCGCGTCGGAAAACTTGACAACGGATTGACCTACTACATCCGTCACAACGAGAAGCCCGCCCAGCGGGCCGAGTTCTACCTGGCCACCAACGTCGGCGCCCTGCAGGAGCTGCCCGACCAGGACGGTCTCGCCCACTTCCTGGAGCACATGTGCTTCAACGGCACCAAGAACTTCCCCGGCAAGGGCATCCTCAACTGGCTGGAGAGCATCGGCGCCTCCTTCGGCGGCAACGTCAACGCTTCCACGGGTGTCGAGCAGACCATCTACCTGCTCAACAACATTCCCCTGGTGCGTCCGACCGTCGTGGACACCTGCATCCTCATCATGCACGATTACTCCCACTTCGTGACCTGCGACCCGGAGGAAATCGACAAGGAGCGCGGCGTCATCCTGGAGGAGAAGCGTTCCCGCAACACCGCCCAGTGGCGCATGCGCGAGCAGTCCTATCCTTACCTCTACGGCGACACCAAATATGCCACCACCTCCATCATCGGCACCGAGGAGAACCTCAAGACCTTCAAGCCGGAGAGCCTGACGAACTTCTACCACACCTGGTACCGTCCGGACATGCAGGCCCTCATCGTGGTGGGTGACATCGACGTGGACTATGTGGAGGCCTGCATCCAGCGCACCTTCGCTGACATTCCCGCGGCCGAGAATCCCAAGCAGAAGGACGTCATCGCCATCCCGGGCAACGAGAAGCCGGCCATCGGCATCCTCACCGATCCCGAGAACCGCAATACCTCCGTCACCGCCTACTGGCGCAGCGAGGCCACGCCCGAGATGCTGAACAGCACCCCGGTCGGCCTGATCACCGACCTCGTGGAGGACATCGTCGGCATCGTAATGAACGAGCGCATCAATGAGATCGCCGCCCAGGCGGACGCTCCGTTCCTCGCCGGCGGCTTCGGCATCAGCAACCTCTGCGAGACCGCCGACGTGGTCTACTCCCAGGTGGCCAGCAAGGACGGTGCTGCCGAAGCCCTTACCGCCTTCGCATCCAGCATGATGGAGGCCGAGAAGCTCCGCCGCTTCGGCTTCACCGACGCCGAGGTCGAGCGTGCCAAGACCGAGCTCCTCTCCCAGTTCGAGGCCCGCGCCAAGAAGGCCGACACCCGCACGAACTCCGAGTTCGTGATGCCGCTCATCTACAACTTCTTCGACAATGAGCGCGTCATGGAGCCGCAGGCCGAGTACGAGCTCGTCCAGCAGCTCATGCCCATGCTGACGACCGAGACCCTCAACCAGATGGCCCAGCAGCTGATCACCCGCGAGAACCTCGTGGTCATCTACCAGGCACCTGACAAGGAAGGCCTCGTCCACCCGACCGCCGAGCAGATCCAGGCCGTGATCGACGCCGTCGAGAACGCCCAGATCGAGCAGGCCGCCGGCGAGGACATTCCGGAAGCCTTCCTGGATCCGGCCACCCTCAAGGGCAGCAAGGCCGGCAAGGTCAAGGACGGCATCTACGGTTCCAAGACCTTCACCCTGAAGAACGGCCTGCGCGTCTGGCTCCTCCCGACCGAGCACCAGAAGGACCAGATCCTCTTCAACCTGGTCAAGGACGGCGGCCGCAGCCTGCTCTCCGACGAGGAGCTCTTCTCCTTCGAAAGCAACATCTGGCAGCTCTATCAGCAGAACACCGGTATCGCCGGGTTCCCTGCCACGATGGTGCGCAAGATGCTCTCCGGCAAGCAGTGCGGTGCCAACCCGTACATCAGCGAGTACACCCACGGCATCAGCGGCAGCTCCACCAAGAAGGATCTCGAGACCGCCCTGCAGATGCTTTACCTCTATTATACGCAGCCGCGCTTCGACGAGACGGAGTACAACCAGGGCATGAGCCAGATCCAGGCCGTCCTGCCGAACCTCATGAGCCAGTCCAACTACAAGCTCAGCAAGGCCTACTACGAGCATGTCTTCGACAGCCCGCGCCGCTTCATGCTGGATAACAACGTGCTGGAGAAGGCCAGCCTCGCCCAGATGGAGAGCAGCTACAAGCGCCTCTTCGCCGATGTCGCCGGTGCGAACCTCGTGGTCGTGGGTGACTTCGACGTGGACGAGATCATGCCGCTGATCTGCAAGTACGGCGGTTCCCTGCCGGCCGGCAAGAAGGCCGCCAAGGCCGAGTATCGCGGCGACGGTATTTCCACCGCCAACCGCGTCTACGACTTCCAGGCCCAGATGGCCACCCCGATGGTCACGGTCATCCAGACCTACAATGTCATGAAGGCCTACTCCATCGCTGAAGAGGCTGCCTGCGACGCCCTGTCCTACATCCTCGACATGCTCTACACCGAGACCCTGCGCGAGGACGAAGGCGGCACCTACGGCGCCAGCTCCGCGGCCGAGGTGAACCACAAGCCCAACGAGCGCTACATCATGCAGGTGTCCTTCGAGACCAACGTCGAGTCCGCCGACAAGCTCCGCGAGCTGGCCAAGTCCGGCTTCAAGGGCCTGGCTGAGAACGGCCCGACCGCCGAGCAGTTCGACAAGGCTGTCAAGAACCTCCAGAAGACCCTTCCGGAGAGCCGTCAGCGCAACAACTACTGGAACAGCATCCTCCGCCAGTACATCCAGTACGGTGAGGACTACGACAAGGAGTACGAGGCTGCGGTGAACGCCCTGACCCCGGCCAAGGTCCAGGCCGCCGCCCAGGAGTTCCTCAACGGCAACTTCATCGAGCTCATCATGCGCCCCGAATAATCTGGGACGAAACATATCTCTAAGGGATTTTTATCCCGCAGAAACGCCGATTTGTCCGCCAAATCGGCGTTTCGTCACATTTTACGCCCGCCGTTCCCACGTCTTTGTCCAGGCCGTTGTCAGCATCTACCTTTGCATCTCGGATAAACCGAAAAACAACGAAGAAAATGTACGATCTGACTCTTAAAGACAGTTTCCTGCGTCGCTTCGAACAGTCCGTCAAAGCGTGCTGGGACAAAACAGCCCTTGTCGAATACAAACAGGCCGGCCTCACCTACGGCGAACTGGCCGCTGAATTGGAAAAGACCACCCTGTGGTGGCGCGCCGCCGGCCTGCAGCCGGGCGACAAGATCGCCATCAACGCGCGTTCCAGCGCCGGCTGGGCCAAGACCTTCTTCGCCGCCCAGACGGGTGGCTTCGTGGCCGTCCAGCTCTTCAACGGCTTCACCCCCACGGACACGATGCATCTGGTGGACCACTCCGACAGCCGCATCCTCTATACGGAGAAGGCGATCTTCGAGAAGATGGACTTCGAGGCCATGCCGCAGGTGATGGGCGTGCTCGACACCAAGAGCGGCGAGCTGCTGGCCGCCCGCGGCGACTTCGCCGACATCTATGCGCAGCGCGACGCGCTCTTCGCCGCCGCCCACCCCAACGGGCTCCGCGCTGAAGACGTGCACTATCCAGACCGTCCGCTGGACGAGCTCTGCGCCCTGATGTACACCTCCGGTTCCACCGGCAACCCGAAGGGCGTGATGATCTCCATCCGCAACTTCAGCTCCAACATCCAGCTGATCCCCAACCATTTCCCGTACAAGCGGGAGGACAACTACGTGAGCGTCCTTCCCTACGCCCACATCTTCGGCCTGGTCTATGACCTGATGGCCCCGCTCTGCTACGGCATGACCCTCTGCATCCTCTTCGTGCCGCCGGTGCCGGCCCACCTCAAGCCGGCCCTGCGCGACTACAAGCCCTATGTCTTCTTCGCCGTGCCGCTCATCATCAACAAGATGATCGACGACACCATCGGAGAATTCATCCGCAGCAAGAGCGGCAGCGCCAAGCTCGCCGACTACAAGAACAACCCCGACTTCTGCGAAGCGCTCCGCACCATCTTCATGAACGCCTTCGGTGGCAACCTCGGCCTGCTGATCACCGGCGGCGCCGCCATGCCGGAGCAGCTGGAGCGCCTCTTCCTCGAGCAGCTCAAGATTCCCTTCGTGACGGGATACGGCATGACCGAGTGCACCCCGACCATCACGCTGGGCCACAAGGAGACCTATGTCATGAAGGAATGCGGCGAGCCCGTCCCGGAAGGCATCGAGCTCAAGATCGACTCCCCGGATCCGCACAAGGTGGCCGGCGAAGTCCTCGTCCGCGGCCACGTGGTCTTCTCCGGATATTATAAGAATCCCGAAGCCACCCGCGCCGTCTTCACGGAGGACGGCTGGTTCCGCACCGGCGACCTCGGCACCATGGACGAACTGGGACGCACCTTCCTCGTGGGCCGCAGCAAGAGCATGATCCTCGGCATCAACGGCCAGAACATCTTCCCGGAGGAAATCGAGGTCGTCCTCAACCAGCTCCCCTACGTCCAGGAGTCCATCGTGGTCGGCCGCAACGGCCAGCTGACCGCGCTGATCGTCCCCGACCAGGCGATGCTGGCCGACCAGAACATCGACGCCGACACGCTCACGAGCATCATGGACGCCAACCTGGCCACGCTCAACCAGAAGATCCCCACCTACTCCAGCGTCCGCGGCTACGAGGTGCTCTTCACCCCGTTCGCCAAGACGCCGAAGGGCAGCATCAAGCGCTTTATGTATAAGTAATCTTGATATCTGAAAAACTTTCGAGCACCCGTGAGCCCTCACGGGTGCTTTTTTGTTAGAAATTACTACCTTTGCAGATAAGCATAAACAATAACACGATGTTCGAAGATTTCAGGTTACGCATATTCGAGCGCGTCGCGGAGCTGGGTAGCTTCACGGCCGCCGCCAAGGCCCTGGGCGTTTCCCAGCCGGCCGTCAGCCAGCATATTTCCGAATTGGAGAAGTCCGTCGGCGGAGCGCTCTTCGAGCGCGGTCGCGGACGCGTGGAGCCGACCGAGCGCGGCCGCCTCTTCCTGGCGCACACACGGACCATCCTGGCCGATTACAAGGCGCTGGACAGCGAATTCCGCGTGCCGGAGAGCATCCTCCTGCACCACGTGCTGCTGGACGGGCGCAAGACCAACATCCTCATCCGGCAGGACCGCTTCGCGGACCTGGACGCTCCGGAGGAGACGCCGGCCGACCGCGTCATCGAGGCGGACGGCCTGGCCATCCTCCCCTCCTTCTACAACACGCACACCCACGCCGCCATGACCCTGCTGCGCGGCTATGCCGACGACAAGCCGCTCCAGGAGTGGCTGGAGCAGGACGTCTGGCCCTTCGAGGCCAACATGACGCCGGAGGACATCCGCCACGGCAACGAGCTGGCCATCCGGGAGATGTCCGCCAGCGGTACGGCCTTCTTCAACGATATGTACTTCGACCCGGAAGAGGCCATCCCGGCCGTCGAGGCCGCCGGGCTGCGCGCCGCCATCGGCATTACCATCCTGGACAACCATCCCAAATCGCAGGCGGAGGCCCTCAAGAACTACATCAAGAACTGGCAGGACCCCACCGGCGGCCGCATCCAGCTCGTCATCGCCACGCATTCCATCTATACGGTCAGCGAAGAGAATCTCAAGCGCTGGGCCAGCTTCGCCCGCCACAACGGCCTGTTGCTGCACATCCATCTCAGCGAGACGCGCCGCGAGGTGGAAGACTGCATCAAGGCGCACGGCATCACGCCGGTGCGCTACCTCGACAAGCTCGGATTCCTGGGCCCGGACGTCATCGCGGCCCACTGCGTCCACGTGGACAAGGAAGAATGGAAGATTCTCGCGGAGCGCGGGGTCACCGTCGCGCACTGCCCCTGCTCCAACATGAAACTGGGCAGCGGCCGCTTCCCGTACGAGCTGGCGATCGAGTCCGGTTGCCGCATCACGCTGGGCACGGACGGCGTGTCGTCCAACAACAACCTTGACATGCGCGAAGAGATGAAATTCGCCGCCCTGCTGGCCAAGCTCGCCGGCGACGCGTCCCTGCTCCCCGCCCGCGAGGTGTTCCGCTGGGCCACGAAGAACGGCGCCGATTTCTTCGGCATCGATGCCGGCGAGATCGCCAAGGGCAAACTGGCCGACGCCCTCCTCGTCGACCTCGGCGCCCCGGCCATGCAGCCCTGCCACAACCTTATCTCCAACTGGGTCTACTCCGCCGACACCTCCGTCATCCGCTATCGCCTCTGCAACGGCCGCCTCCTGAAATAGACCGCCGTCAGCAGACTTCCCCCGTCCGGGCAAGAAAAAAAGCTTGCGCAAAATGCCCGTCCGGGGGAATCTGCTGCCCGGCAGGCAAGAAAAAGGGAGCCCCGTCGGGACTCCCTTACTGGTAAGACACTTGGTGCGTGATTACTCGGCCGGGGCGATGGCGCCCATCGGGCAAGCATCGGCGCAGGTACCGCAGTCGATGCAGACGTTCGGGTCGATGGAGTAGACATCACCCTCCTGGATAGCGCCGGACGGGCATTCACCCTGGCAAGTACCACATGCCACGCAGGTGTCGGGATTGATCTTGTAAGCCATTATCAATAAAATTTAGTGTGTGTTCGGTCCGTTATTTGCAAAAACCGGCACAAAAGTAATCAATTTTTCGTAAATTTGCAGCTATGAAGACGATTTTGACAATCTTGCTTGCTGCCGCGCTTGCGGCACCCATCCAGTTCGACAAGACTGTGCACGACTTTGGCGAGATCAGCACCAAGGCCGGCAAGCAGACCTGCACCTTTACCGTGATCAACGACGCAGACGAGGAACTCTCGATCTTCGCCGTGGTTCCTTCCTGCGGATGCACCGACGTCGTGTGGACGCGCGAAGCCATCGCTCCGGGCGCAAAAGGCGAAATCAAAGCCACCTACTCCAACGACGAAGGCACGGGCACCTTCGACAAGACCCTGACGGTCTACACCTCCGCCCAGAAGAAACCCGTCATCCTGCACCTCAAGGGATCCGTCAAGAATGCCAAATAGCAACTACACAGACGACAACATACGTACTCTCGAAGGCGTACAGCACGTACGCCTTCGTCCGGGTATGTACATCGGCCGCCTCGGCAACGGTAACAACCCGGGCGACGGCATCTACGTCCTCCTGAAAGAAATCGTAGATAATTCCATCGACGAATTCGCGATGGGATTCGGCAAGGAGATCCGCATCAGCATCCAGATGAACGACGTCACGGTCCGCGACTTCGGCCGCGGCATCCCTCTCGACTCCGTCATCAAGGCCGTGAGCATCCTCAACACCGGCGGCAAGTTCGACGACAAGGTCTTCAAGAAGTCCGTCGGCCTCAACGGCGTCGGCACCAAGGCCGTCAACGCCCTCTCCGAGAGCTTCTACGTCTGCTCCTACCGCGACGGCGAATGCTCCTGGGCGCGCTTCGAGCGCGGCGAGCTGAAGGACAGCGGCAAGGACAAGACGACCGAGAAGAACGGCACGCTCGTCACCTTCACGCCGGACAAGATGATGTTCGGCGAATACGCCTTCAACATGGACTTCGTAGAAACGATGGTCAAGAACTATTCTTACCTCAAGAAAGGCCTGACCCTCCTGCTCAACGGCACGCCCTACAAGTCCGAGAACGGCCTGCTGGACCTCGTCAACGAGAACCTGCTCAGCGACGAGCCGCTCTACCCGCCCATCCACCTGGAGGGCGAGGACATCGAGATCGTCCTCAGCCACAGCAACGCCTACGGCGAGAACATCTCCTCCTTCGTCAACGGCCAGAACACCCGCGACGGCGGCACCCACCTCGCCGCCTACCGCGAAGCCATCGCCAAGACCCTGAAGGAATTCTTCAAGAAGAACTACGACCCCACCGACTGCCGCCAGGGCGTCGTGGGCGCCATCAGCATCCAGATCCAGGAGCCGAACTTCGAAGGCCAGACCAAGACCAAGCTCGGATCCAACTACATGTGGGAGAAGCAGTTCCACGACGAGAGCGGCGCGCTCAAGACCGACATCGGCCCGACCATCCGCTCCTACGTGAACGACTTCGTCGCCAAGAACCTGGACAACTACCTGCGCATCCACAAGGAGATCGTCCCCGTGATCGAGGAGAAGATCAAATCCTCCCAGAAGGAGCGCGAGGAGATCAGCGGCATCCAGAAGAAGACGCGCGAGCGCAACAAGCGCACCAACGTCTACAACCCCAAGCTGCGCGACTGCCGCTACCACTACAACGACAAGGTCACCGAGAAGACGCAGGAGAACATCGAAGCGTCCTCCATCTTCATCACGGAGGGTGATTCCGCAAGCGGTACCATCACCAAGGCGCGCAACGCCAACTACCAGGCGGTCTTCTCCCTGCGCGGCAAGCCGCTCAACTGCTACAAGGAAAAACGCAAGAAGTTCGCGGAGAACGAAGAGCTCAACCTGCTCATTTCCGCCCTCGGCATCGAGGACGACCTGGAAGGACTCCGCTACAACAACATCATCGTGGCGACCGATGCCGATGACGACGGCATGCACATCCGCCTGCTGATGCTGACCTTCTTCATGAAATACTACCCCGACCTGATCCGCCGCGGGCACGTGTACATCCTCCAGACGCCGCTGTTCCGCGTGCGCAACAAGAAGGAGAGCCACTACTGCTACAACCAGGAAGAGAAGGACAAGGCCATCAAGTCACTCAAGACCGGCGTCGAGATCACCCGATTCAAAGGTCTGGGAGAGATTTCCTCCGACGAGTTCGTCCACTTCATCGGACCGGAGATGCGCCTCGACCTCGTCAAGATCGCCGAGGAGGAGTCCATCGCGAACATCATGGCGTTCTACATGGGCGACAACACCCTCGACCGCCAGAACTTCATCCGGGCGAACCTGCGTTCCGAGGAAGAGCTGGAAGACGTGAATATCTAGCCTCAGGCGCCGACGAACTGCAGCTGCGTAAAGACGCTGTTGAGCAGTTTCTCCATGATGATCGGCTTCATGATGAAGTCGTTCGCTCCGAGATCAAAGCCCTTCACCACATCCTCGTTCGAATTGAGCGCGGACAGGATGACGATGCGGATGCCCGCCGTGGCAGGATCCGCCCGCAGGCGTCGGATCACCTCGAACCCGTCGATGCCCGGCATCATCAGATCCAGCAGGATCAGGTCGGGTTTGCGCTCCGCCACGGCGTCCAGGGCCTGCTGGCCATTGCCGGCCGTCCGGATCTCAAATTTGAAACGGGATAGCATCTTCTGCACCAGCAGAAGGTTCAACGGGATATCATCCACGGCCAGGATGTTGTAGTTCGAATAATCTCGATTGAGATCGTAATCAGGCATGATCTAAAGCGTGTTATTAGTTAGTTGATGGGGGTGTTATATGCTCTTCCTGCGGCGGATCGACGGGCACCTCGAAAACGAAGCGCGCCCCGCCTGCGGTGTAAGTGGTATCTAAGTAAACCGAAGCGCCCATGCGCTCGGAAATGTCCCGGCAGATGCTCAGGCCCAGGCCTGTTCCCTGCACGAAATCGTTCAGCTTCGTGAAGCGGTCGAAGATGCGCTCGGCCTGGTCGGCCGGCACGCCGGGGCCCGTGTCCGTGACGGCATACGACACATAACCCGGCCGGCTGGTCAGGGAGCTCGACAGCACGATCTCGCCCTCCTTCGTATGCTTGCAGGAGTTGGTCAACAGGTTGATCAGAATCTGCTGTATGCGGCGCGGATCCGTCTGGAAATGGAACGGCTCCGCCGACTCGGGCGCATAGGTCATCTTGACGCCCGGCTGCAGGCGGTGCTCCGCGCTGCGGATGGCCGCCTGCGCGATGAAATTCATCTCGCCGTCCTCGTAGCTGATCCGGTACTTGCCGGCATCCATCGCGGAAGCGTTGAGAATATCGTCCAGAAGCATCGTCAACATCTTGGCGTTGTTGATGATATGGTCGGAGAACTCCGCCTTCTCCTCCTCCGGGAAAGAGCCGTCCGGCAGCGCCAGCAGCTGGGAGAAGCCGACAATGGCGTTGAGCGGCGTCCGTATCTCATGACTCATATTCTGCACGAAGCGGGTCTTGGCTGCATTGGCCAGCTGCACCTGTTCGTTCGCTTCCTTCAGCTCTTCGATCCGGCGTTCATCCATTTCCCGCGCCTTGCGCAGGTTGCGGTTGTGCACCCAGAAGAAGCCGGACGAGACGAGCAGGATGACCATCACCAGGAATTCCACCAGGCGCGTCGCCATCACCACCTCCTGGTTCTTCTCGCTCAGCTGCCGGTTCAGGGCATACGTCTGGTAACGGCCTGACGCCTCCTCCAGATGCATGTCATTGATCTTGGAGAGCACGTACTGCATCTCCACATAGCGCTTCCGCATCATCTGCAGGGAGATGTCATACATCCCCCATTCCGCCGCCAGGCGTCCCAGGAACTGCTGCTGCCGGGGCAGCGCCAGCGTATCCATCAGGGCCTGGGCCGGCCGCTCTTTTTTCACCAGCGCGTCGACGCAGGCGAAGAGCTCCTCGCCCGTCCGGAAGAACGAGCGGAACGCGGAATCGTGGAGGCAATAATCCCGCTTGCGCGCATACTCCTCGAGGTCCTTGTCGAACGCGGCGATCTGCGCCTGATAATATGCGCAGCGGAGCGTATCCAGATGCGCCTGCGCGGACTCCATCGCCCTGTTGTAATACAGGCGGCTCGAGTCGTCGGCGAAGTCGTAGGTATCGGCCAGGTCGCAGTAGGTACGCGTCACGGGCTGCCGCCGCACGTTGGGATCCTTCGACTCCTCGTACAGGTCCAGCGCCTGCTTGATGTAGTAACGTGTATTCAGGATATCTTCCTGTTTCTGATAGATCTGCGCCAGGAAACGCAGGGCCTGCCATTCGCCGTAGTCGTCGTTCTCCAGCTCGGATTCCTTCAGCATCTTGTCCAGCAGGTCGAATGCGGCGGAGACCTGCCGGGAATCAAAGTAGTAGTTCTGGGCCAGGTCGTAGGCGTAGTAGTAATACTGGGTAAAACCCGTCTCGCGGGCCACGCTCTTCAGGACGTCATACGCCTCGTCCACCGTCTTGTTCGCCTGGAGGCGCTGTTCGATGGGGACCTTCTCCCCCACCCGACAGACACGCCGGAGGGCGAAGACATAGTGGAGCGTGCGGGCCTTGTCGTCCCGGCGCTCAACGGCCAGGTCCAGCAGGCGCTGGTTCAGCGCATCGAAGTCTTCCGCAGACGGATCGTCCACGATCAACTCCGCCTGCTGCAGGATGGCGTAGCATGCATCGTCTATCTCGTAGGGGTTGTTCTGCGCCGCCGACGGCCAGAGTGCCGCCAGCAAACATATACTTGAGAGTAGCCAACGTTTCATAGTCCCAAAACGTTACGTCTTCCCAAAGATAAACATTTTTTGATATAATCAAAATGTTCACCCGCTTTTCTCACCTGATTGCAAAACAATTAGAACGATTTCTAAGAGTTTTTCCCTACCTTTGCCCCGCTGATCTTACGCCATGCCACGCCGCCTCGACACCGATTTCGAACAGCTCATCTTCGAGCACAGGGCCTACCTGGAACCGCACCTCACCGTGACGGAGGTGGCCCGCCGGCTGCACAGCAACAAGACCTACGTATCGCGCCTGGTCAACGAAAGCTACGGGATGAGCTTCCCCGACCTGATCAATTCCCTCCGCATCCGCTACGCCCGAGAATACCTCGCCGCCCACCCCGGCGCCCGCCAGCACGAAGTCGCCGCGCGCTGCGGTTTCTCCAGCGCCGCCTTCTTCAACCAGGTCTTCAAGCACCACACCGGCCACACCCCCTCCCGTCATTCGCCGGCCCCGACACTTCGTCATTCGCCGGCCCCGACCGGCGAATCTCCGGAAACAGTTTGAAATTCCGAAAAATATGACTATCTTTGCAGCCCCTTTTTACGAGGGACTATGTATTTAATTAATTATTAACAAAATGATCAAACCTGTCTCTTATACACATCT
>LXOW01377677.1_pt2 | contig 17949 bp, 15 predicted proteins | sample 1368591 | NCBI WGS metagenome assembly LXOW01 (sample SAMN04884650, study PRJNA319009) | bovine gut metagenome | isolation source: Cow rumen | host: Bos taurus | place: Italy: Legnaro (PD) | collected 2014-07-09 | reverse complement strand
TTGGAGTAAGCCGCCGAATAAAGTAGGCGCATCGCAAAGCTAGATTCCAATCGACACTTAGCGTCGTTTTCTGATTTTCTCTCAATTTAAGGGCCATTAGCTCAGGCGGTTAGAGCGCTGTGCTGATAACGCAGAGGTCTGTGGTTCGAGTCCACAATGGCCCACTTAAATTTGGGGTATTAGCTCAGCTGGGAGAGCGCGGGCTTTGCAAGCCTGAGGTCAGGGGTTCGAACCCCCTATACTCCACCCAAATATAAATTAGTCCGAGAAATCGGACTTTTTTTATTTTAGTTATATTAACTTGCCATTAAATAAATATATTATTACTATTAAATATGGTGTTTGCTAAAAATAAAATTCAAAGGATAAAAAATGATAATATAATAGAGGGGGGAACACTATCTAATGTGCTTCTTTCTTTGTTTTTAGGTTTTCTTTTAATAATGGGCGTTCTTGTGTATATTTTTATTAAAGCCTGGGAAAAGATAAAAGCTTACGCTATTCTTTTTATAATAGTTATGATCTTTATTGGACCATTTCCATTTCTATTTTTGTGGCTTGGAGTATTTGGATTTTTGCCAATAGTGCTTAACTCTTTTATTCCTGGTGGTTTATTGGAAGAAAATAAACTAAAGATTGAAAATACAGTTATTAAAACCAATATTAAAGTAAACGGCGTTTCACCTCACTGTATAATTGTAAAAAAATGGTGGGACGATTCTGGCGAAGATTTTGCAATAGATGTTGGTAAAGATAATTTTAATAATTACAAAAAGGGGCAGGTTGTTAGTTTAAATTCTCAAAAGGGAATTTTTGGTATACGAAGACTTATAAGAGATGATAAATATCTTAAAATTATTTCTGAACCTGAAGAAGATACAAACTCTAGCTCTTTACTTGATACAAGCGCACTTGTTTCCCCAGCATCTAAAACTCTAGAAACCAAAACTCCAGAAAACAAACCTAAAAATACAAAGCGCAGAAAGAAAAAGAGCAGTGATATATAAACTGTTTATCCCAAAAATAAAATAAATATTTATCTTTTAGGCTTTTTACTTAACCATATCTTTATAATCATCATCTGTTAATGATTTAAAGAATTCTTCTGAAAGATTTGTTGGGTCGGTTGCAATGCCATGGTATGTAAAATTATCTTCAAGTGTTTTTCCGCAGCTGACAAATCCATCTTTGCTTAAATCGCCAATAGAAGTATAGTTGTTTTTATTGGTTGCAGAGCATTGTAGCTCATTTTTTAAATAACCTTTTTTAATAAGAAGCGATATATCTAACTCTTTCATAGGGTTCTTTTTATATTTTTTGTTGTAAGCTTCTACTGCGTCTTGTATGACTCTTATATTTTCATAACATGATGTCCTTCGTATGTTTGCTGTTTCGTGAATTAAATCAGATGTGGACATTATATATATAATATGAACGATTATTATAACAATAAAGCTAAAAGGAACTGTTAAAATTAAGTCAAAAATAGTGGGGTTGGGTTGCTTGTATGATTTAAAATCTGGTTGAAAAACTTTTTGTATAAATTTGTGAACATATTTAGCAGGCATATGTACAGCAAACACAACAAACATTATTATTCCAACTCCTAATACAATTACTTTAGTCATATTAAGAGTTTCTTTTTCGTAGGTTTTTCCGCTGCTTGTGCTTACAAAGTTTGCATTTGAGGCTATTTTAATATCATCGTCTATATAAATTTTATTAAATATTGGTGTAAAAAATTGGAAAATGAATAAGACTAAAAAACTAAACAACAATATTCGTATGTAATATGCTTTCATAATTTATTTGCTCCATAAAAATTTTCTAAGCTAATTTTATATAAATAATATTAAAATATCAAATGATAGTATTTTTTATGTTAAAATGAAAATTACAAATTTTATTATTTAATGGATGAAAAATGGTAAAAAAAGTTGCGCTGTTTGTATGTTTGTTTCTTTTTATTTTTAATGTTGCTTATGCAACTCGCATAACCAGAGAGGAAAAGGCCTGTCCTTTATGTGGAACAAAATTTAATGCATCTGTTGTATGGTCCTCTAATAACTTTGGTGGAACTGACCACGATTTATGCCCTCATGCTATTGGGGCTTCACCGCTTTCTAGCTATATATGGGGCTGTCCTTACTGTAATTTTTGTGGTTATTCAGAAGATTTTAGTAAAAACTATACAGGTGAAGAAAAAAATAAAATACTAGATTGGCTTAAAACAAATTATCCTCCAACTATAGAAAAACCAGCTCAGGAAGAAGCTAAAGATAATGATGATGAATATAATTATGGTCGTAGTCATAATCAATACAGATTTGACTCTCTTCCATCATATACACGTTATGAAATAGGTGCAAAACTGGCTGAATTAGCAAATAAATCGAATTATGCCATAAGCAGGTATTATTTGCGTGCCTCATGGTGCGTAAGGGCAGAAACCGTAAGATTTAAAAACGAAAATGAATTAAAAGAAAATTTAGACTTATTCCGTTCCATAGAAAGACCTCACCCTATAATTGGTGAAGAAGGTGAAAATATTGGAAAAGAACTTAATAGAATCGAAATGGTAACTTTTACCATGGCTGATTTCTTTATTAAAATCGCAGAAAGAATTGAAAAAAGAGAATTTAAAGACGAAAATGAAAAATTATTGTGCTATTGTTCCTTAGCCTTTCAATTAAGAGCATCTGGAGAAAATACAAAAGCTGAAGAATTTATAAAAAAAGCAGAAAAATGCAAAGATTCAGAGAAGTATTCTTTTTTGTTTGAAGGGCTTAGAGAGTCTATAAAATTGGAAAAAACTTATCAAAGCAAAGTTGTTGAATATTTATCTGCTTCCTTAAACGATAAATTGGAAGAAGCTCAAAAGTTAGAAACTATATTATTGTTAGGCGAAATGAATCGACGACTTGAAAAATACAATGAAGCAAAAAAATATTATTCCATTTTGCTTGAAAAGTCAGATTCTTTGCCAGAACAATATATGGCCACTGTTCGTTTTGCAATGGGCATGATGGGAGCTGTAGATGGCGAACAACAGGAATCTTTTAATAAAATAGAAGAAAATAGAATTCATGCTTATTTAAAAAAATTGCCTAGAGCAATCTTTTATCATGATGTAGTTCCATATTTACAGATTTCTGAACGTAGAGATATTATTTACCCTAAGCTTGTTGAAATTATAAACGATGCTATTAAAAATGGACCAGATCTTTCTTTTGTAAGAGAAAAGGATGGGTATAAATTCCTCTATGATGAAGAAACCAAACAAATGGTTTCTTTAGGCGGTTTTGATAATAGTAGAGATTTATATGCTGAAAATTTTGCGTTAAGTTACGCTTTAGAAGCAATGTCTGACGAAACTGAAGAAGCTGCAAAATTCCAATATGGGCTGTTTGTTAAAGGATTACCTGATGAAGCTGCAGAAACAAAATTAATATATAACTTAGAAAAATTAACTCAATATTTGCCCTCTGAAAAATTTATTGAAAGATTTAACGCTGCAGATACGCCAAGAGAAATAATGAGGTATGCTGATTTTCTAAAATTATTTGGTGATAAACCATCTTTTGAAGCTTTATTCACAAAAGCTCAGAAACTAATAAATGAAGATGGATTAAAAAAATTAGTTAACGAAAAGTATCCTGATAATAATAGGGATTTATATTACAAACTAGTTGAATGTCTTGCTTTTTTCAGAGGTGAAAGAACTGTTAAATTTCTGGTTAATTTATGTGAATCAATAAAAAAGCTTCACGACCAAATTATAGCTAATAACCCAGATAAAAAAAGAGATTGCTANNGAACTAGAAAAACTAACTAATGGTTATCAAATAGTTGAAGAGCCTTTAAAACGATTTAAAGAGTGGTATATAGCTCATAAAGATGAAAATTATAAAAAAATAATCTGTGATGGCTTTAAGGAATATGGATATGATGTTTTCCCTGTTTCTGACCCTAAAAAATTACTTTTGCTGGTTCATGGCTTTGAAGATAGATTCTCGGCGGCAAGAATTCAATGCTATAAAGAATTTATAAGAAGAACTGGATTAAAAAGTCATATGGATGCTGGTTTAGACTTTGATACTTTTGGCAGAGATAGAAGACAAAGCTTAATTAATTATTACAATAAATGGCTTAAAGAAAATATGTCAAAACTTATTTATAATGAAAAAGAAAAAAAATTCATAATAAAGAGTAAATAAATAATTTATTGTATGTTTTTAAAAGTCCGAGAAATCGGACTTTTTTTATGTAACAAAAATATCTTTTTTTATCGTATTGTTGTTTATTAAATTCAAAAATTTTATATATAGCCAAATGAATTAAATCTATTATATTATTAGGTATATATCAATTTTTGTATTTATTAAGGGATTAAAGATAAATGATTATTAGAAAAAAAGCTTTTACGTTAGTTGAAATGCTTATTGCAATGGGGATTTTATCTCTGTTTGTAGTGGGCGTATTTTCTTTGTTTAGCCAGGGGCAAAAAACAATAGCTAAAGGTACTTGGATAAACAACGCTACCAACCAAGAAGCTTTAATGCTTAGAAAAATAACAGAATTGACCCAGAAAAGTTCGTATCCTTCAACTGTGTATGATAAAGTAATGAAAGTAAATGAAGGGAACAACTATAAAGGTCGTTTTAAAAATATAGCAGCGGAATCTAATCCTACCGCTGGCGATTTATTAGCTTTTCCTATGTGTAAACCACAAACAGGTAATACAAACGCAAATAAAGGCGAAATAGAATGGGCTTATTTAAGCCTTGTTATGAATCCTCAATATTCTGGTTATGCTAATTTAACTTTATCGAGAGTTGCGCCGGCTAAATATCCTCCTAGCGCTACGTCTAATGTTGTTGGAATGACTCAAGGGCAATATAATAAAAATGCCGCAAAAGCAGGCAGCACTGTTCTTTTAAATGATATAGAAAAAGTTCGTATATATAAAATACCTACGGCTACTGGTTGTTGTATTAATATTACTTTTATGCTTTCTAATCCTAAAGAAAACAAATTTAAAAAGAAAGTCCAAATGGCTTTGATGTTGAATGTAGATTGCACTGCTGGTTTTTAATTTGTAATAATTGGGTATTATTTAAAAATATGTAACGATTAATCTTTTTTTGTCGTATAATAATAACAATAGTTGTAAAAAGAAACAGATAATAATAATAATACGAGAAGGAATAAAATGTTTAAAAATAGTTGTTATTTATTAATTTTATTTTTTGCGATAATGATGAATTTTATCGCATTAAATAATATTTTTGCCGAGGAAGCTAAAACTAAATCTCCTACAGATGTTTTAGCTGAAGTAAACGGCAAACAAATCACAAGGGCGGATTTTGAGAAGGAATTTGAACTATATATTGAACCAATGGATAATTTTTCCAAGAATTACCATNNCTTAAATGAAATGGCATATTCTTTTGCTTATGAACAAGTGGCCTTAAAAGAAGGTCTAGACAAAACTGAAGACTATAAATTTATTTATAAAGAAAATTTTATACAAAGACTTCCAAAGCGCATTATAGATGACATTGAAAGTAAAGTAATNNAAATCAGATTCAGAACGAGCGCGAAAGAAATTTGATAATTATACAGATATAAAGGCTGTAGATCATAATAATAGGAAAAATATTGAAGCTGTATTTAAAAGATATAACGAAGCAGAAAAAACAGTAAATAGATTATCAAATCCAAAAATATTGAAAAATCTTGAAAATACTTCGTCAGATTTAGGCTATTGCACTCTGGATTTTCTTTTGCCAGAGGTTGCTTCTTGTGTGGTTAATCTAGAAATAGCTTCTGTTTCAGAAGAAATAATATTAACAAATGCCTATCCAAATATAATGTATGCTCCTACTAGATATTTTGTTGCAGATGCACAAAAATCAGATGCACAGAATAAAGAACAAACAAAACCAAAAGAATCGCCTGTTAGTATTGAAGCTAATGTTAAAGATGGAACAAAAAGTGATTGTTACGCAATAATAAGACTTATAGATGTAAAAGAAGCAAGCGATAATAATTATGAATTTCTTAAAGGCCAAATAAAAGAAATTCTTTTACAATCTAAAATTCAAGCAGCTTATGAAAAGTATATAAACGATCTTAAAAAAGAATTACCTTTTGAGATGTTTAAGGAAAATATTGAATTATTAAAGAAAAATCATTCATTTATTTCTTATGAAAATATAGATAAAGTTGTTTTTAAGTGTGGAAAAANNTATTGATTATTTGCAAAAGTTATCAATGAAGAAGCTTTGTTATGCAATATTAAAAGGTGAATTGAATTTATATTATTATCGGTTCTGTGCGTTAAAAATGATAAATAAATATGTAAAAACAAATTATACAAAATATGAAAAAAATTATCCTGATATAAGTTCTTACGCAAGAAGAATAGCTTTATCTTCTATTTTTAAGGCAAAATATCTTAATAACAGCAAAATTACAATTCCTGAAGCAAAAGTAGAAGAAAACTTCGCTCAGGTTAAAGAAGCGTTTAAACAACCAGATTTAAATGATTTAATAAAGAGACTTCAAACCACAGAAAAAAAAGACTATGATGCAATGAGAAAGGCTATAGATGAAACTACTGCTCAATATGAGAATAGTAGCCGAGCTGCTGCAGAAAAAAAATATTCGTCTAAAGTAGATGATGACACTTTAAGAGAACATATACGTGTAAGTTTGCAACAGGAAGCTGAAGAACAACACGCTAAGGAATACTTAGCAAAAATAAAGGATGAATTTAAAATTAAAATATATACGGATCGAGTTGAATAAGAAGGAGTTACGTTGAAATGAATACTTTTAAGTTTATTAAAAAATTGTGTTTTCTCCTAACTATTTTAACCATACTATTTACAAATTCGTNNGGATACGGGTGAAACAAACTGTTGGAAGTTTGATATTGTCGACATGGATGTTATTACGGCAAATATGAATCATTCAACTAATCCGCGATTTGCTGCTTCTTTTAAGGTTATACCTACAGGTAATCCTGAAGATTATCTTGATGGAAGTGGAAATCCGATTCAATTTTATGTAAATCAATTTGTTAAGTATGGTGATTCCTCTGGAGACCACAATATGAGCGATACCCATTCTTACTGGAGTGTTGGTACCTCTGTTCAACGTAAATCTGGCACAGACAATGAATGGGAATTTACGACTAGATGTAGTCGTTCTTGTGCTTATGACCTTGAAGCAGGAGCAGTACTTAATCAAGGTTCCTACTGGGGAGATTATATTACGATTACTGTTAGAGTAGGTATTGATGGATGGCATACTCCTGTACCTTATGGAACTCCTGGAACAAAATTCAGAGTAAAACAATTTAGATTTAGAGCTCCTCAATGTTTAAATAAAGTAAACACTGTTGATGGAAATACTAGATTCGAAGAAGTAACTAAATGGGATAAAGCTGAAAATACTTTGCTAACAGACGGTGGGGACTTTAACTTCCATGATGTATGGAGACTAACTTGTAAACAGAATCCTGCTTGGATACCTAGTAACTGGATGGAAGAAACATTAGTTTATCAATGTAACTGGGGTAATAATAGCGGCGGAAGTTGGTGTCGTGAAGGTAATCTTAAAACAAACTTTACTACAGAATACTCTGCTCAAAGAATGTTTGACGATTCTGGAAATACTTCTAGCGGCTACAGAGGCTGGCAAAATTGGCATACTTTCCTTCCATATTTAAGAAATTATAAAACTTATTGGGGTCATGATGGTGTAAGTCTTACAGGAAGACGTGGCTATATATACGATGTAATTGGACAAAATACTTTTAGATGGAATTATTTTGGCTCTTCGTGGTATGCACTTCAAACTTGGGTTCCAGATTATTCTCCTGCTTATATAACTTGTTTTTACGCTACTACCGATAGACCTTCAGAAACACCTAGATTAGGTGTTGCTGCATCTTTTGGTTGTCAGGGTAAAGCAGGGCGTTATGTTCCACCTTACGGAATAAATATAAGTGCAACGGGCATTAACGGTGCAACGGTAAGTTATGACTCTACAAACCCAAGAGTATTTCATACTTATGAAGATTTTCCAATAACGATAAAATCTGATGTTCGAATGCGCCCACAGCAATGTATAGCATATATTAACGATTATTATGTTTATTGCGGCAGTGTAAGTGGAACAAAAAAACAAGGCGGTAATCACTGGGAAGTACAATGGCATGATGAAGCTCATTTTAAAGCTAATGAGTGCACGTTTAATAATTCAGATGCTACAAAACTTCCTCGTGGAACAACTGCTGGAAAAGTCCATTTAAAATACAAATCAGGCGATGAAGGTGGAAATATTGCTCTTGAAAATCCATTTAAGATAACAGTAAGAGAAAGACCTTCAACAACTATATCAACTAATATACAAGTTACTAATACAAATACTGGTTCTACTAGTTTTGTAAAAGAAGACTGGTCTGCTAACTATTATGTAAGTGGTGGGTCTAAAACTATTTATTTTTATGCAGACGAAAATGGTAATGGAAGTAGAGAGTGGAGTTATTATTGGGAATTTTCTAATGATGGATATGCAGGAGATTTTGGAACAAGAACAGGATCTTCTGTAAGCTGGACTGCTACTAGACGTGGTAATATAACTGCTAAATTATACGTTAAATATCATAAAGGCCATGTTGCTGTTGTTGGCGGTAAATATAAAATTGTTGATGATGGTAATGTTACAGAGTTATTAAGTACAAAGACTTTAACTGTTGATATGCAGGAAGCACTTGCAAATAAAGCTGTTCAGCGTTGTGCGTTTGTTGTAAATCCACCTATAACACCAACTCGTAGTGCGTCTCTAGGTTATAATACACTTAACGATGCTAGATGTATTGAAGGTAAAATAATGGCTCTGCCAAAAGATGGAGCTTCATATATAATAAGTCATCCTTATGGCAGTGATCCTAATTATTATACAGGAATCTATCAACAATTTACATATACTGGCTATGCAGATGTTTACTATTCGCGTTATTCAGAAAATAGGACATATAGTCATGGCTCTATGTTAAAATTTGAAGGTAATAATATTACTGATCAAGAATTAGATAGATGGAACGGTGTTCAATATGGTTCGGTTCAATACAGATGGAAAGTTTTATGTCCAGATAATTCTGAAAATTTACTTGGTTATGGTGTGTATGTTGTAGGAGGAAATTTAAATTGGCAAAATCTTAGTACTACTGGTTATAACGATATAAATACTCTTAAAAGAGTTAGTGTTTCTCCATTAACATTAAAATTTACTAGACCTTATGGAACTAGCACTAATACTAATAGAATGTTTAAAGTGTTTTTAGAAGTTAAATATAAAGATGTTGTTTATGTGCCTACCAAAAATGGTAGTCATATAACTAATTTGACTGAGAATATAAAGGAAAGAACATTTACTTATTCTCTTACTAATGATTATTTCAGAAGCTATGGTTCATTAACCTATCCTCAATGCGATAGTTATATAGTTAATGATCTTAGTAGAGGTGGAGCTGTTAAATTTGGTTCGTTAGGTTTATTAACAAAGATAAACGATGGAACTCCTGCTCAAATAAGTATATCTGGTCCTTCTATTGCTTATACTGGTGATCCTTTACAAAGAAATTATATACAGGTTACTGTAAAAGATAATAACCCAGATGCTGTATTGAAAAATATAGAAGTATATTATGACGCTTATGATAACAAAGGAGATTTAATTAGAACAGCGGTCAATGCAACACCTGCTAAATTATATAATGTTACTGTAACTGGTTATAAAGATGAAGCTGCTTTATTGCCTGCTGCAAAAATATTACCTGCTAATTGTGATCATGAACTTATTACTCAGAATTTCAATATAACAAATGAAATAACAGATGAAAATCGTTCTAATTCTCAACCTAGTGCTGAAGGCTATGATGACAGTCGTATTACAAATGTTAAGATGTATACAGAACATGTTGCAAGCGATACGCATAAAACGCAGCTTAAATACTTTTATCATATTCCAGATAGCTTTGTAAGTGATAGTTTAATTAAACAAATAAAATATTATGCTGTTGCTTATGTAGACGATGGTTATTCTTATGCTACAGTTAAAGATAAAATACATCGTGTAACTTCTGAAGTAAAAACTATAACTATAAGAGATAACGATAGACCTTTTGCTAGAATAACACTAGTTAACCCAATTACTGGTAAATCTAACGTATATCAAGTAAAGGAAGCTCTTAATGACTATATAAAAGATGGTCTTGGGAGATCTAGCGAAAATGCTAACTATACCAAAGACGCAAAATGCAATGTTTACTGTGAAGATTCTTCAAGAGCAAGACCTGTTGTTCTTAACAAATATGTTGCTAGCGATAATGAATATTCATTTGATCATCCTTTCGAAGTTATAGCAAATCAAAGATTCCTGTGTACTACTACTATTGCAGACAATGTTATGTCTAAGTCTAATTTGAAATTAGAAGTAGATTATAAAGACGCAGAAACAAAAGATAGAAGCTATGATAAAATAAAATTAGCAGTAGATAATAAAGCAGATGCTCTAGGCAGTTATACTGCTGTTATAAATGATTATATAATNNCGCTCGTCGGCAGCGTCAGATGTGTATAAGAGACAGTAATAAAGCAGATGCTCTAGGCAGTTATACTGCTGTTATAAATGATTATATAATGTTTGCAAAACCGGAAGACGATCCTCAAACTATGGACTTTACGATTACAGATGCTTCTAATAATAGAAGAATTATTCATATCCCAGTTAAAGTCCTGCCCGAATCAGCAGCAAACTTAAGAATCTTGGAACGCGTAAATGAAAAGTAAACAAACAGGCGTTACTTTAATTGAGCTTGTCGTAGCTGTATTAATTTTATCAGCCGCACTTATACCAATAGGTGGTTTAATTAGCAAAGATACAACTAATACAGCCCGACTCTCACATTCGCAGTATGCTATGGAGTTAGCCCGATATACTATGGATGCACTACTGGATGCAGTGGATTTTGATGAATTATTGGTTGGTAGTCCAGCTATTCTTACTGGGGCTTCCAGAGATAATTTTTCAAGTATATTGTTCGCTAACTCTAGCGGTTCTTGTAATGGAAATATAGAATTTAAAGGTTATCTTTATAACGTTTCTTTAAAAGTAATAGCTATTCCTGATGAAGATTTAGGATTAACTGTATATAAAAATCCTCCTGTAGGACTTTTTTTACAAAGAGATGATAATGGTGAATATAAATCAAAGACAGTTGGTTCAGTTAAAAAAACATTTTTTGATATAGCAATCGAAAAAGAACGAGACAGTAAAACGCCTTCTAGCTTTGAAGATACTACATCAATATACAGACACGATACTTGGGGTGAAGAAGAAGTTGGTTTTGATGTTGGGGCTTATTATGAAGCTCAGACTCCTTCATTTAATAGAGATAATTTAATGAAAGGTCTTATATTAAAAATCTCTTGGAATGATAAATTGCCTAGACAACCACTGGCAAAAGGCACTCAATGTATAGATTTGGTTGCTCATAAAGCGAGGTTAAAGAAAAATGGTTCTTAATAGCAAAAAGGGATTTGTAATTCCTTTAGCTCTTATTATAGCTGTAATATTACTGACGTCATCTATTTTCTTATCTAAAAATACTACTCATACTATAAAAGTTAAACAAAAAAGCATAGCTGAGTTACAGAATCAGTATGCTGTAAAAAGCGCTATGCAACATGCTATGCTTAAATGTTTGTTAATGCCTACTCAATTATATGATGCGGGCGCTTTTTCTATTGGGCAAAATCCTTATTTTGACTTTGCTGAATATAATAGTATGAACGATATTCCTGCTGCTTTTACAAGATACCAACCTAAAGGTCAGTCATTTTATATAAAATTGGCTTCGCCGTTAACTCCTGGACCAAGATTTATTGCAAAAAGCCCTACTTTATATGCAGATGGTCATAGGCTTAGATGGAGTCGTATACAAAAATTTACCAATAGCGATCTTTCCCCAAATAGAACTAATGTACCCAACTGGCCTAGAGACATGGATGGGGCGAATATACCTAACCCATCTTTGTATTTATGGAAATATTATGATGGAATTAAATTTGAATTTGATAGATTGCATCATGCTGCTTTTGGTTATCCCTACGATTTTTACTATAGAGTAAAAAGTATGGACGTTGCTGCATTAGATGAGCAAAGAAAATATAACGAAGAAGCTATAAAAATTGTTGTTTGGGGAGAAACCAAATATAGAGGAAATAGCTCAGATATGGAGTCTAATGCTGTAATAAGGATTAACAGAAACGCAAACTGATTAATATTCCATTTATCTTGTTATTTTTATTTCTAAATGCTACATTTTTCCAATGTTTAAAATAGAGGAGAGCATTTAGAAATGCACCAGCGAAACAGCCGCCTTATAGACGAAAAATTTAAGCAGTATTTGTTGCCTGGCATTATGATGGCGATGGCGCTGCAACTTGGAAATATTGTAGATACAATCCTAGTTGGCAATTTTCTTGGTGCAGAAGCTATGGCGGCTATACGGCTTGTTTTGCCTGTGGAAACAATAATCCAGATTGCAGGCTATTGTTTGGGAATAGGCGCTTCTATTGCGATTGGCGTTTTGCTTGGAAAAAGAGACAAGGAAGGCGCATCTGAAATTTTTACTGCAATATTCTGGTTTACTGTCGTTTGGGGTTTTATCTTTGCTATAATTTCGCCGTTTACCGCTGAGCCAATTACTAAACTTCTTGCTTCTGGCGGTGGTGAAAAGCTTATTAACATGTCTAAGGATTATCTTATTGTCTTTATGATAGGTTCTCCTCTTTTGGGAATAGGCTTATATATGGGAAGTATCTTAGGCGTGGAAAATCACCCCGAGCTTGCGTCGGCCTATATGATTGTATCTAATATTTTTAATCTTTTATTAGATTATATCTTTCTTAAATATACGAAAATGGGCACTATGGGCGCTTCTATGTCAACCATGCTTGGCTATACCATCGGTATGGTTGTTTTTGTATGGTATATAAAATCTCCTAAGCGTATGATTACTTTTGTTAAGGTTAAGACTTTAAAACCTTTTAAAGACGCTTTTGTTTCAAGTATTCCAATGCTTGTTTTTATGGTAATGAGCTTTATCAAAGAGTTGGGGCTTAATACGATCATAATTCGCTATACAAAAGACGTTGGTCTTTCCATACATACTGTTTGTGAAAACGTGCTTTTTATAATAGAGATGGTTACAGACGGCATTATTGGTGTTATTCCCAATATTGCAGGTATTCTATATGGCGAAAAAGACTTTTTTGGAATAAGAGCTTTATGCAAGAAAACTTTTAAATATGCGTTTGTTGCCACTATTGCTGTTTTTGCTACTTCTCTTGTGTTTACTAAACAGATAAGTATTCTGTTTGGCATAACAGAAAACCCGTTACAGGGAATATTGATAACAACTTTACAATTGTTCGTAATTAGTTTGCCTTTCCATGTTTGGAATAATTTTTTAACACATTATTATGAAACAATTGAACAGACTGCACAAGCAAGCCTCGTCACTTTCTTACAAAACGGTTTTCTGGTAATTCCTCTTGCTTGGGTTGGTATTTATGTTGATATGAACTATTTTAATGGCAATGGCTTAAGCGGTCTGGCGATTGGTTATGCCTCTGCCGAAGCGCTTTCTTCGCTTATATCCTATGTTTATAGGAAAATTAAGTTTAAGGGAAGCAATTTCTATATGATTCCAGAAGAAAATCCTGGAACAAACCTAGATTTGTCTATAAAAGCCGATGTAAATGAAGTTCCAATGATTCCGAAAGAAATTATAGAGTTTTGCGTTCAGCATGGCGTAAGCAGGAAAAAAGCGAATATTGCTGCGGTTGCGGCAGAAGAAATGGCGGTAAATTGCATTAAATTTGGTGGCAAATCATCTCATTGGATAGATATTTGCCTTAATATCGAAGATAATAAACTTATGCTGAGAATACGGGATAACGGTATTCCATTCGACCCAACATCCTACGAAGTTGACAAAGGCAAATTTGGTATTCATGGTATCGAAATAATCAAGGCCATCGCTACAAAAATAAACTACATAAGAGCTGTTGACCTAAACAGCACAGTTCTAGAATTTGCGAAGTAGTTTTTGTTTACTGGTTAATTGAAAAAAATCAAAACTAAAAGAAAAAAATGATCTATATAGTAAGATTCTTTTATGGCAAACGAAATTGGCATAGTATTTTAAAACAAGGATTCTCTTTAGCTTAATGAGTTTATGAAACATGATTGAATTAAAGAAAATATACTTACCAATCACTATATATATTTTCTAAATGCGTTAAGTATATTTTCTATTGACTTTACATTGAACAATGTTTAAACTTGTTCTTTGTAGGGAGTTAATTGTATGAGCTTAAGCACAGATAAAAAACAGCAAATCAGATTTTATCTTCTTGAAAAAATATCTCAGAAACAGTCTTCCGTTGTGAGCAAAACAGCACAAACTTTTGAGGTGACTCCAGCGACTGTTTACCGATATCTTGAACAATTTGAGCGTGATGGCGTTTTAAAAAAGCTTAAGCGGGACGAGTATGTTCTTATTTCAAAAACAGAACATGCGTTTATTGAAAAAGATAATCCGATTTTTGTCTCTGAAGATAATATTTATGCGCAAACAGTATATCCATATATAAAATCTCTTCCAAAAAATGTTTGTGGTTTATGGCACTATCTTTGCAGTGAAATGATTAACAATGTAATAGAACATTCGCAAGCAAATTGTCTTGAAGTAACTGTGTCGCAAGATTATTTGAATACTTGCGTTGAAATTGCGGATGATGGAATAGGTATATTTGAAAAAATTAAGGCTTTTCTTGGTCTTGTTGATCTTAAAGAGGCTGTAGGAGAGCTTTTTAAGGGAAAACTTACAACGGATGCTTCACATCACTCTGGTGAAGGAATCTTTTTTTCGTCAAGACTTGCGGATAAATTCATTATTTATTCATCTGGCTTGGTTTTTACGCATAACCGTTTCGATGATGATCAGTTGTTAAAAAATCTTCCAACAAAGGGTACTGTTGTAAGTATGACACTTTCTAATTTTTCAAAAAAAGAAGCAAAGGATATTTTTGCTCAATATGCTGACGCAGACAGTGGTTTTACAAAAACGAAAATACCATTGCGGCAGTATTTTGAGACAAATCCTGTGTCTCGTTCTCAGGCTAAGCGTCTTTGCAGCCGATTAGAACGATTCAAAGAAGTATTATTGGATTTTACAGGATTAGATTGGATTGGACAAGGTTTTGCCCATCAACTTTTTATTGTGTTCCAGAATGAACACCCTGAAATTAAACTTATTCCATTTGGCATGGCAGAAGATGTCGAAAGAATGTATCGCCATGTCATGCAAAGATAGACTTACAGTTGTCACTGGTTTGGTTCATCTTCTTTTAAACCCAATGAATGTTTTCTTATTTCTTCATTCATTGCTTTAACTTCTTCGATTGTTTGACATTTGTCGGTAGCCGTAGTTATTAACCATGCTATAAATTGTAATTGTTTGTCTGTCATATAAAATCTCGCTATTTGGTTTAGTCTTCGAGCAAAGTCGCTTTCTGATGCAGTAGCAATATGGCTCAACACCAAGTGAAAACTATTCGCAAGTCATATTTTTATTATACAATTTTAATTTTAAACTGACAAGAGAAGCAACAAGATTTTACAACTAACATTTTTTAACTCTTGCCCCGTTGGTTGCTAAATGTTAAATTAACAAATGTTAATCTTCGTGAGTTTGTAAATCAATACAGAGGAAAATATAAATGAGGGCGTTGGAGTATTTTGATGAGATTTTTTCTGGTTTAGAAACGGAATCTTTGCCAATACCAGATAAAAAATCAGGCAATAAGTCTAGTTCAGTTTATAGTTACAAATTAAAAGCCGATAAAGAAAAAATTTTAAGCGTTTGCGAAAAATATAATGTTTGCGAAAACACCTTGTTTAACGCTGTATTTAGTATTGTAACTGCTAGATTTTCTAACTCAAACGATTCGCTTTTTGTTTCTGTGAACGAAAAGACAATTCCTGTATATTGTAAATTTGATGAAAATACGTCTGTTGAAAACTATCTTATAAACCTGCAAAACCAAATAGAAAACTCTGTAAATAATGCTTTGCCCTTTGCTGAAATATCTAAAAAATACGGCATAAATTCAGACCTTGTTTTTGCTTATAATACTGATTTGAATAATTTGCCAGAACATAAATTGGCTGTCTCTGTATTTATTGAAGGCAAGGAATATATTATAAAAGCCAATTATCGCTCTGATATGTATGAAGAAGCAAGTATTGCAAACATTTTGCAATCTTACGAAACTGCTTTAAACAATATAGGCAACTGTAATTATGTTAAAGGCATTTCTATTCTTTCAAATGAACAAGAGGCAAAATTGGACGAGTTTAACAATACTGAAGTAGAATACGATGCTTCTGAATCAGTCGCAGACATGTTCAGCGATGTGGCTGAAAGATACCCGCAAAATATTGCTGTAGTATATCAGGATAAGCGGTTCAGCTATGCAGAATTAAACAGAATAACCGCTAATCTTGCTGGTTATTTTGTAAATAACGGGTTTAAACCTGAAGACGTTATTGCTGTTCTTATACCTCGTTGTGAATACATGGCTATAGTTTCTGTGGGCGTAGCAAGAAGCGGTTGCGCATATCAACCATTAGACCCAACATATCCGCAAGATAGACTGCATTTTATGTTAAAGGATTCAGAGGCTAAAATCCTTATTACAACTAAAGAAATGCGTTCTTTAGTGCCAGAATATTCTGGAAAAATCCTTTATACCGATGAAATCGAAAATTTACCTGAATTTTCGGCAGAATTGCCAAAAGCAAACCCCAAAAGTCTCTTTATTTTGCTTTATACTTCTGGCTCTACTGGTATTCCTAAAGGTTGTATGCTGGAATACGGCAATATTTCAGCGTTTTGTAATCACTATCGTTTAAGATTTGAACTGAACAGTTCTTCTAAAACTACTGCTTATGCTTCTTATGGTTTTGACGCAGCTATGATGGATGTTTTCTGTCCACTTACAACTGGAGCCGAGTTGCATATTATTCCAGAAGAGATCAGGCTTGATTTAATTGCTTTAAATTCATATTTCGAAGCTAATGGAATAACTCACGCCTTTATGACAACGCAGGTTGCAAGACAATTTGCTTTAGGCATAAAAAACAAATCGCTTAAGTATTTGCTTACAGGCGGCGAAAAACTTGTTCCTATGAACCCGCCAGAAAATTATAAGTTTATTAACGGTTATGGCCCTACAGAAGTAACTGTTTTTACTACAACTTTTGTAGTAGATAAATATTATGAAAATATTCCTATTGGAAAGCCTTTGCCAAATTTGAAATTGTATGTCGCTGACAATCATGGCAACAGACTTCCTGCTGGCGCATGCGGTGAATTGCTTGCTTCAGGGGTTCAGGTCTCTCGTGGCTATTTGAAGCGCCCAGAAAAAACGAAAGAAGTTTTCGTAAAAAATCCATTTTCAAAAGAAAAAGCTTACCAAAAAATGTATCGCACAGGCGATGTGGTTCGCTTATTAAACGATGGCAACGTGTCTTTTGTGGGCAGAAGAGACGCTCAGGTAAAAATCAGAGGTTTCAGAATTGAGCTTACCGAAGTGGAAGAGGTTATCAGACATTTTCCATCAGTAAAAGACGCAACTGTTGTTGCATTTGACGAGGAAGGCGGAGGAAAATACATTGCTGCTTATGTAGTATCAGATGAAAAAATAGATATAAATGCTCTCAATTCCTTTATTCTTGAAACTAAGCCTCCTTATATGGTTCCTGCCGTAACTTTGCAGATAGACAAAATTCCCCTTAATC